>Ga0209519_10000059_pt1 | contig 47042 bp, 62 predicted proteins | sample Rifsed13ft1_FD_184005 | JGI IMG/M metagenome (GOLD analysis project Ga0209519, IMG submission 184005) | Soil microbial communities from Rifle, Colorado, USA - sediment 13ft 1 (version 2) | ecosystem: Environmental > Terrestrial > Deep subsurface > Rock core/Sediment | place: Rifle, Colorado...
CCAAGGGGGGAAAATACGGTTCATGTCATGTTTAGAAGGGTGCTTAGAAATGGTGGACATACATGATTATGTATGCGCATGTGCTAAAAATGAAGGTCTACCATGCATTAATTACAGAATAAGTTGTGATTATGGTCCAGTCGTTATGATGAAATCCGGTGAAAACACCACCGATATGCTAGGTCCGCCACTAAATATGTGTGCAAAAATCAATCATTTTGCACAAGAAAATAGATTTGTTATAGGTGCTGACTTGTATGAGATGGTCAAAAAAATAGATGGTTATTCTTTTTCATCAAGCAAAAGTTATCGCTCTGATCAAAAGTTTCAATATTCTGTTTACGATGTCACTAGAAGATGACAATTGCATTAATTCAAAACATCTTTAACAACTGGGATCTCATCTGTTCTGCAACATATGCAATCACAATCCCTACATAGATGATGATCACCAGCTTGAGATCAAAGAAAATTATGGGCAAAACAGAGTCAAACAAGTAGTTTTAAAACGGCTACCAGATTACTCTCCAATTATAATCACTGCCCAGATTCATGAGTCTAAACGTTCTATTTTTCAAAATACTGAAGTTTGTAAAAAATTTCATAGTAAAAATAAACAAATATTCATAATCATTAGAATATTGTTTTTATTTCACGAGGGTAAACCTGCTTTAGGTAGTAATCAACTAGTAAAAACATCAATGGTATGGAAGTTGATGTTGGAACCAGAACATAGAGTTGTCATTGGATAACTACTTGGTTTTGATTACTATCTATATTCACTTTGGATAATTAAATTCCAATTTTTTTGATTTCGTAAATTCTTAAGTTAATACAGCACAGAAAGACTTAAGTTTTTGTTAATCAATATTATATAATGAGAATTTTTGATAAATTATTGGAGAAACCAAAAAAAACTTTTGTAAATAATACTAATTTAGAAAAAGAATTTTCAAAAACTCTAGTTAGAGATGTGATGTCAAAACAGTTGATAGTAGCTCCATATTCAATAACCGTACATCAGATATCTAAAATGATGGAGCAAGGAATAGGAGCTGTTTTAGTGAAAAAAGATTCAGTCCCTATAGGAATCATAACAGATAGAGACTTTGCAATTAAAATTATGGCAAACAAATATCCATCAGATACACCAGTAGGCAAAGTAGCATCAATGCCTTTACAAACAATAGGTCCAGATGAATCAATTTTAGATGCAGCAAATCAGATGTCATCAAAAAAAATTCGTAAGCTTGTAGTAGTTGAGAATAACAAAGTCGTTGGAATAATGACCTCAACTGACTTGACTAATCAATTATCTCTGATTCAAAACAAAATCCATTAAAATAGGATGAAAAAGTTTTTTGTTTTCCTCAAGTTTGGATACATTTCTGGAAACTTACAGTGCATTAGATGTATTGCATATCGCAGATACCTCACGAAGAATCCAACCTTGAACTTATTTAGCAGTCATTGAGGAAAAGATTGTTTTCAAAGATACTTGTTGCAATTGATGGTTCAGCATCGGCAAAAAAAGCATTCACAGCCTCGATTTATCTTGCGTCAATATCCAAATGTAGAATAGACGTAATTCATGTGGTTTCATGTGAATTTGGCGGGGATAGCGCCGCAAGTCTTGAACTAGTAGAGGATCTTAAAACCAAAGCAAATTCAATGTTGGAAGAATACAAAAATGATGCCTTAGAAAAAGACGTTCAACCAAAATTCATGATAGAAATTGGAGATCCTGCAAATATGATTACAGAAATTGTCAATTCTAGAGATTATGATCTGGTTGTGCTTGGAACTCGCGGCATGAGTACCTTTAAGGAATTATTTCTGGGCAGTGTATCGATGAAAGTAATACATCATGCAAAATGCCCCGTCATGGTAGTCAGATGATAACATTGATCTAACCAAACATTACAAAATTCGGTGCCAGATAATTGGAATGATTCAAGTTTCATTTGATTTGTAATGATCAATTATTTTATAAAATGTAAATTGTTTATCATCTGTTGTTCTTTGATTTTGTGGAATATTTCTCATAAAGCATAATACTGCTGAACAAGCCCATGATTCCACCATATAACATATGAAGTATCAAAGACCCCCATAACATTTTTTCAGGATTCTGCAATAATTTTGTTATTGCAGCTGTCTCATCGGAAAGAACAACACCACGTAAACCCATAGTATAATCTTGAGCTATTGGAATTATAACATATGTGGATATGGGCAGAAATATTAGCGCATAAACTTCAATTCCAGTGATAATTCCAGCAACAATACCCTTTGATGTTCCATCTATTCGCAGATATTTGTGGGATAAAGAAACAACACAAAAAACCATTCCTATGACTGCCGCGGTAATCATATGTGCAAAAAAACCAAAAATAATCGCAGGCATTTCATGCAATCCAACTGTAATGCCTACCATTTTGTAAAATGTTCCAGGGGCAACTCCAAGATCCATATCTATCCAAAAAAACGAGGAAAATAATGCAAATCCGCCTACTATTCCAGATAACAATCCAATTTTCACCATTGTAACAAGATCATGTTTTACATATGCTGTAAATTGTATTTTCATGAATACATATATTCATTGGAAAAATATAACATGGTTCATCAATTCATAAAACAATTTTCTAGTTTTTTGCCATATGACTAAATGAATTTAAACTTGTTAGAAAACTATGATTAGCAAAAATTTTTATTTTTTTGCAAACATCAAAACATAGACGGAATTAACAGGACCTACAATTAACAAATATTTGTATAAAATCAATAATCTAAATTACTCCATTTAATTGGTTGGAGGTTGCATTGACAATCTTCTCTTTTTCCACATTTAGGACAATTGCAATAACAGAGTAACAATGAGGCGTTACAACCAATGCATTTTGTATATTCTGCAAAATCCTCTCTCATCAAGTCTATTTATAGCACAATGAAAATTAAATGTAAAATTAATATTCTTAAAATTTGTTTAATGTTTAATAATTATTCTAAATAGATTTTTACTGATCAAGATTGTCTTGTCCGTCTAATCCAATAAGAGTAAGCGTGGATTTGATAAAGGGCAATTTGCGAATTTTCCACGTAATGACCTCTCTCAGTAATTCAGCAGTATCGGCTTTTACTTCGACTATAATGTCATAGACGCCAAATGTTCCATGTGCTTCGGTAATTGAATTGATTTTTCGCAATGTCAATAAAACATCTTCTTCTTTTTCTACATCACAATTGATCAAGACAAATGCTTTTTTCATTTTGCCACCAAAAATCGTTTAAACGATCCCATGGTTGATTTGAGATGAAATCATATTTTAGTAGAATCTAAGAAATACTTGAAAAATATTAGTCATATCTTTCTAAAATCAAACAAATTTTCATTGTATCATCTATTATATTTATTGATTTTTTGGGAATGGACTGTGACAAAGATGATTGTATTGATAGTAGGCATGGGGGTCATTTTTGTCACTCTGAATTTCAAAATCTTAAATCGAGATTCAACATAATTATCATCATCAACACCAGTCCAATAATACAAACAATAATTGAACAGTTATACCGAGGAATCATACTTAGTAAAAGATCAATAAAACATGCCAATCATTTTGCGTTTATCAGTATAGATGATGCAATTATGACTTGCATTAACAGTTACATTGCAACTAATAATACAGATTCAGTATCCGATGATTTTAATTGCTTGTTAGAACTAGTAAAAAACGATAATAAAATTACAGAATCAGAAAAAAATGACATTAAAAAATTTCACAGAATACGAGAGAATGTATTTGATCAACCAGAGATAATAATTATTGAAGTAGTCAAAAGATATATCGTTCTATTAAAAATACTCTTAGCTTACTTGTATAATTTTCGTGCATCAAAGATGAACTGGGATAGTAAAGCCAATGAGTACATGGATGAATTAAATTCATAGTATTTTAAAATAATTCCAGGTACACATTAAATTTCTTAAAATTTGTCATTATTTACGATAGACATTTCCTGCATATGTTCATTGTATTGAAAAACTATGTGTTGTAGATTCATACGTTAAATCACAAATATAATCCAGTACATTATTCTATCCTACGAATTGGCAGGATTAGTAAAAAAGTTGGAACTAAATTTTGAATTTAGTAGCGTAATATTTGTTAGTTGTCTCTAGAGTTTATGAGTCAGTAGTTTTTCATTAGTTGTTTCCAAAATGAAATATAGTAATCACATATCATAATTACGTTTACTACATAGACAATAAAATGCCATATTACACAATGGTATGCTATACTCAACATAGTTCCAAATGTGTTATTGTGTATCGATCTTTGGTATGTGCTCTTTGCAATAACATTTCAAGTCAGTACATTCTCTCATTTCATGAGTATACTCATCGAGAGGAACTTTCTTTGTTTCACAGAAACACACGTCTGCCGGTGCAAAGCACTTTATGCAATAGCTTATGTCATCATAATGCAGCAGACAATAATAAAGTACTTTACTTAATTTCTATAAATATATTTGATTATACTAAATATATTCAAACAAATATTAATAAATTCACAATTCATCTTAAATAATTATTTCTAGTAACTCGTGATATAATGGTAACAGCATATGTTTTGATTAATTGTGAATTAGGAAAAGAAGAGGAAATAATTGAAAATCTAAAGCATCTAGATTCTGTCAAGGAAGTACACGGTACATTTGGAGCATATGATATAATTGCAAAGGTTGAACACACTGAAAAAGAGAAACTACGAGAAATTATTATTTGGAGTATTCGAAAAATTGAATACATCAGATCTACGCTTACTCTCATGGGAATAGAGGGGCAAAACTAGTGAGAATATGCCAAAAGCTTATGTCCTAATAGTTAATGAATCTGGAACCGAAGACTCGGTCATATCAAATCTAAATAAAATTGAAAGTATAAAGGAGGCACACGGTACATTTGGCTCATATGACATTCTAACAAAACTTGAATCAAACGATGAGCAAAAAATTCAACGGGATATTTCCAGAGGGATTAGAAAAATTCAAAAAATCCATTCAACGTTGACATTATTGGTCAATGAAAAAGAAAGTTTTAGAAAAATAACCAAAAGCGAAAAAGATGTTTTAGAAAAATACATGGCGCAAGCTTTTGTCATAATTCATTGTAACAGATCACAAGAATCTGCAATCTTGCAAGAACTAAAAAAAATAACAGAGGTGGTCGAAGCTGATAACCTGATTGGTTCTTTTGAGATTGTTTGTAAACTTGTTGCTCCAACGTATAATGACATTTCAGATATTATTAGTAAAAAGATTCGAAAGATTGCAAACATTAAATCCACAATCACATTAAATGTGATTGGGAATCAGGGGTTTAGCAAATGATTTTGTTGTTTGTGCTAGAAATCTAGTGGTAAATCAAGTAAGGCATTTTATCTTTAGTGTCTGGAATGGGATTTGCACACTGCCCACATTTTGGGCGAATTATCTCCGCATCAAAATCAACTTCGCCTATTGCCTTTTGGCAAATCGCACACTTGATCGTTTTAGTGTCATAAATATTCAAATTTCATTTAACCCCCTGTAACTGCATCAAATAACGCACATTCGCAGTCATCTCGTTTTCCACAATAAGGGCACTTGCAATGGCAATGTGGCAATGGGTTGTGACATTGACTACAATCAGTATAAAGATCAACTTTTTCGAATAAAATATTTGACGACATCATTGAGGCTCCAAATCCATCCATCCTCCACATGAAAGACAGATTTGCATCCCTTCGTCATTTTCATAACTTTCTGAACCTGGAGGACATTCACATTTTAAAATGTCATACATGTATTTTGTACGAACTCATGATATTATAATTCAAATTTAAAAATCTTAAAAAATATTCATTATTTTCAATTATTATCACATATTTGTTCATATTTTATACAATCGACAATAAATTCCATCATTACAATAACGCATCATGAAAGATAAAAAACAAAGAGACAGAGAAAAATTCAGAGAAAAACTGGACAAAGACGAAGTCATGGTATTTACTTGAAAAAATATGACAAGTATTTACCAACAAATCTATGACGCAAATCTAGACAGAGAATTCGAGACAATACTAGTCAAACTTTTACGGTACAATATGGCCCCCATTGTTGAAGTGCCCGTACGCCAATTTTTGCAAGAATATATCGTAATACGCGATGATTTTTGGAGTCAATTTGGAAAATGTAATTCGTTTGACATGGCATTTGACAGGTATTATCAATATGCAAAAAATAAATGCGCATTAACAGATTCTCTCTTGGATAATCTGAATTTTGCACTTAGCTATGATCCACTAAGAAATGATTTGGCTCTGATGATGAAAGAGGGACTAACATTCTAAATTTTAGGAAATAATTTAGAATCAGGAATAATTATCTTGCATAATTTTGCTTTACATACATCACAAACATAATCATTGTCAATTCTCTTGCAACCACACTCACAGGTACATTTATAGAATTCCATATCATCCACCAATTCACTCTAGAATTTCCGGATGCCCCTTTCCACGTAGTGCAAAAAGCACTGTTGCCAGTGTTATTGCTACACCTATTACAGCACCATACGCATCCATACTAGCTTCTGCCATGGTTCTATCAATACAAAATTGTCAATAAACATGACTATAATAAATTGAAAAATGCGTTTGGTTTTATTTTTTAAATTAAACAAATATTGGATTTTCAAGGTGATTTTTCAAAACATTATTTTTTCACATACATTTCAAGTTGTTTAATATTAATAGAAATAACAAACAAATATTCACAATCACCAGAATACTATTTTTATTTCACAAGGGCATATCTGCTTTGGGTAGTAATTAACCAAAGAAAAACATCGTGGAATAAGAGTATGATGGGCAAGGGTCAAAGGACAACTGCTTGGTTTTGGAGGATTACTATCTCATTTTTTATACCACTAGGGTACCTATGGTTCAAAAACTCATCGCAAACAAAGGAGAAATTCTCTCATGTAGTGAGAGTATCATAATTACTGATTTTGAAACAGGTGAAATAATATGTCAGAATTGTGGAAAGATTTTACAAGAAAATATTACAGATGCAAGAAAAGAGAGATCATTTACACAAAATCAACATATCTCAACATCATTAACAATGCATGACATGGGGCTTTCAACAATCATTGGAAAAACCAATCATGACTTTGTGGGAAAACCATTAGGTTACCAAATGAAGCAATCCATGAAAAGAATGAGGTTATGGGACTCTAGGAGTCAAGTAAAAACATCCTCTGAGAGAAATCTGAGAATTGCCTTGTATGAGATGGTCAAACTTAAAGACAAACTAGCACTTTCTGATGCCGTAATTGAAAGAGCTGCATATCTTTACAGAAAAGCTGCAAAGGCGCAACTAATACGCGGCAGGACTGTCAAATCCATAGTTGGAGCATGTGTGTATACTGCATGCAGAGACATGGAAACTACCAGGACAATTATAGACATTTCGAATCATCTTCAAGAAAAACGAAAATTGATTGCAAAAGCCTATCGAATGTTATTTCAAAATCTAAGGCTTACTGTTCCTGTAACAGATCCAATCAATTGCATAATAAAATTTGCAAATAATTTACAAATACCTGAAATCACTAAACGTGAAGCCATAAAAATTTTCGATACACTAAAAGAGAAAGAATTAACTGCTGGAAAAAATCCCAATGCAGTAGCTGCTACTGTAATTTACATGGCAGGGATCAAAACCAACATAAATCTGTCCCAGCATGAGATTACAAGGATTTCTGGAATAACCAGTGTAACTATTCGCAACAGGTTACAAGATTATAAAAAATACATTGAATTGTTCTGATCCAAATTATAATAATCAATAATGCAATAAAATACTAAAACTGATTTTCATGGAAAGATTATGAGAGGCAAGTCCTAGGAATATGAAATTATTTTACAAACAATACCAATGCGGCAATTCCTGCTATTATTCCTATAAAGACTAACATGTTTCTAATTCCATGATAGCCAACAATTAATTCACTCATGAATGGTTTTGGCATTCATTGAATTTAAACTATATTTGGTATTTTCTTAAAATTTATTTAATAATTTGGCAAAAAATTAAAAATTATTTTTGACATCATAGCAGTCGAAAATCTTCCTTTATCGTGTTTAGCACGATGTGAGTTTCGGTATTTTCTACATTAGGTATTGCAGATAGGCTTTTTACAAAACGACTCAATTCATCTCTGTTTTTGAATTTACTTATCAGCAAAATATCAGATTTGCCAGTAACATCATAAACAGCACAGACGTTCTCATTTTCTGCAATTTTGCATTCTATTTCCAACATTTTTCCTTTAGCTGTTTTAATCTCTATTATTGCTACAAGATCATAGCCAAGTATTTGGTGATCAAGACGTGCAGCATATCCTGTGATGATTTTTTTTTGCTCTAATTTTTTTATTCTAGTAAGTACAGTAACAGTGGATAACCCAAGTTTGTATGCCAATTGTCTTGCAGACAATCTTGCGTCTACCAGTAAATTCTTGAGAATTTTTGTGTCTGTCTCATCAAACTCCATGCATTATAATGTGTAAACAAATATTTAAGAATTTATCAAATAGATGAATAAATGTTAGTTTATTGTAAAGAGAGTATTATATTTGTCCAATAACATGTAGATCCATGACAATGTTGCTAAATACAGATCCAGTTCTCGAAAAGATCCAAAAGCATATTGAAATTCTTGGAATACGTTCCAAAATACCAGATCAAAAATTAGATTTTGAATCAGATTACAAAGAATCTCATCTTTTAGAAAAAGATGGAATTGGCAGTGCAGGGGCATTAGAATTAGTTGGGTCTCCAATTGACTACATCCATCTAGTCAAGAAGCAAGAATTGGCAAAATGTGATTTTGCAGTAGGCGGTCATGTTGGGATGGGAGTTCACGTACATTCTTGGTGGAAGATTAGATTCTTTCTCTCATTTCCAGAGTCAATCAAATTAGGACCATTTGACATGGGAACTATTACAACAGTAAAGAAGGGAATGTTTCATTCCCAAGTTGAGAGTTTTCTTTGGAGCGGTTATCAAAAATTAACTACCTTGCCTCCTGGATTAGTGCGAGATAACGTAGCTGATGCACTATACTCAAATCAGACATTACAACAGCTAATGACAAAATGCTTACTAAAAGAAAGAACAATTACTGTTTCACGATATTCTCCAAAACATCATGAGCCAAACACAAAGCAGACTCACTCCAAAGTTGTAATAGAGTCAACATGGAGACTACAAAAGGATCTGTTTATGGATGAAGACACGCTATACATGTACGAAAAGATTGCAGAAATTATAAAATTTACAGTGGATAACTTGAAGTATCATTTGAGATAGGAGTTTTAGATGTCTGTTTCACAAATAGAAAGAAATGATGTTTTTTTGAAAAAAATTCTTGAGGCACCGTTAGGACAAATAGTTACAGTACTTGGCGAGAATCTCAATTGTAAAGTTAGTCTTGATCTAATTGAACAAAATACTCCAAAACCAGGCACCAAGTTTGAGAGAAAAATTGTTGTATCTGCAGATGAATTGCCAATTATTAGAGCAATCATAAAATTTGATCGAAATGTATTGCCGCGCTCTATTGTAGATGATCTGCTACAAAAAAGAAGATTGATAGGCACGATTCTTAACAAAAATAGCATCCCAAATGAAAGAAACTTAATTTCGCTAAATTTGGACCAAGATGGAAAGAAAATTCATCGAGTTTATGAAATACGTAGCAACGGCAATGTCCTATTTGAGATATCTGAAGAGATCAAACTGGATCATCTGGATACCATTAGAAGAAAATACCACATATGAAATTAATATCTTGTCTCAAATGCAACAAAATGTGGTGATTTGTGTTTTTTATTTATTTCAAAAATGTTAAGACAGTTGTGATTTTAGATATGTGACTAAATCTTTATCTCTCCGAAACAATATCTTTAATCATGAATGTCAATTATGACAAGGAAAATTTTTGCATAAACCATAATCATAAATTTCTAAAATCAAAAGATGTGCAGAATGCGAAGATAAACTAAGAACATCGGGCATCACGTAACAATGACTAGATAACTCGTATGATAAAAAACAAAAAGGTTCCAGATATAACAGCCAGAGTAATCAGTTTTAGGATATTTTCTTTGCTTTTTATTTTTGCCAAGTCCATTCCATCTATTTTGAGCTCCTTGTACCTTCTTGATGTGGTGATTAGAAAATAAGTCAACAGAGCAGAAACTATGCTCAAAAGTATCGTCTCAATTGAAATTGAGTTTGTTTGTATTGCTGAGCCTGCAAATACGGGCAAAATACCCCATGAAACTACCGTGGAGATATTGTTGTGGAATCGTCCACCAAAAAGTTCCAAATTATAGGCAAACAAAAAAAATCCCTCAGCAATGCCTATGGGAAACAAGAGGGGTGAATCTAAAAATGCATAGTACATGCCGATGGCAAAAGCGACTCCTAATGAAAATATTGCAATAGATAAAATTTTTCTTTTTGGCAAGACCCCCCAGGGTTTAGTTTTTCCACCTACTGCATCAAGACAGTGGGCAGATACACCAACTGCAAGAAAATAGATTACGCATATTGCAGTAAGTCTATCCAGAGCAAATGTACCACCAAGCGAACCCCATGCAGCAAAGCATGTCACAATAGAAGTGTAAGGCAAGAACAGCATTCCAATACCAATCCTAAAGTTTCTTGGACCAATCTTTGGAACAAACCATTCTGAAGTTCTGTCTTGCATGCATTTTATTGTCAGATGTTGTTTATATGATCAATTGCATCAGAGTTGTTTTATACTAAAAATCACACTTCTACAATATGCAGAAATATAAAAAATACATTACAAAGGGGATAAACGAGCCACTATCCAAAGTTCCATTTCACAAGAAAGCCCCAATCAAACGAATCTCCATGTTAAGTAAAAAAATGATATCAGAATCAAAGATCCATGCCGCGGTTCACTTTGTTGATGCCATTGACAAAAAAATATCAAAGTACAGCATATTGCATAAGCATGACGCAGATGAAGTAAACATTATTCTTTCAGATAGCGATAGACTGGTCTATGAAATTCAGCTTGATGACGAAATCTACAAGGTAAGTTCGCCTGCGACCATATTCATTCCAAAAGGTGTCAAACACAGGGCAGATGTTATTTCAGGAAAGGGATTCTTTGTGTGTTTGATAATGTCTAACAAATACAAAACATCACAGCATTAAAACGAAGTCAATCCAGGCACACAAAATGTCCGTTATTAGTTAAATTCAAGTAATCCGCAATGCCAATAATTGAATAAAAAAATCGCTCAGGTTCTCCGTTCTCTTGAGAAAAGGGCAGATTATGAGCAAAAAAACTATAGCAAGATTCATCATAACAAAAGAATGCTTGCAATAACTAAAGATACGGGAATTTTTTACAACATGCTTCTCAGAATACAGAAACCCAAAAAGATACTTGAGATTGGCACGTCTTTTGGTTACTCTACATTATGGTTTGCAGATGCCATGGACAAGAACTCAAAGATAATCACCATAGAAAAAAACCCAAAAAAGATCAAACTTGCAAAAAAGAACTTTGACAAAGCTGGCGTCTCTGGCATGATAGAAATCAAAGAAGGCATAGCAAGGGATGTTCTGATTCAACTAAGTAAATTTAAAAAATCAAAAATCCAAGCGCGTTTTGATTTTGTATTTATCGATGCAGATAAGGAAGAATATCCGTTTTATTTTGATATTTGCTTGCCAATGCTAAAAAAAGGGGGCATAATTGCTGCAGATAACATTATTTTTCCAAGACGATTCAAAAAACACATAAAAAAATATCTGAATCACATCAATGAAATTCAAGATGTCCAGTCAATCATAGTGCCTATTGGCAACGGACAAGAGATATCTTTTAAGAAAAAATGACCCATTGTTCATGTTTAAATATGATAATAAGCAAATAAGAAAATATGTCAAAAAGAGTAACAATAATGATCGACGACGACCTTGATAAAAAACTAAGACAACATCAAGCTAAGATGATTCAGCAAAGTACTGGGGCATACAGCTATTCCAAAGCAATAAACGACATCTTAAGAAAATCCCTCAAATGAGTCTAAATAGTATCTAGATAATTCATCTAGATATTTTTCAATGAGGATTTTTTTGTGGAGATTGGACATAATTCTACTTGTAAAATATTTAACTACTTGCAAAAACAGAATAGTGGATTGACCAGACCGCTTGGAATTACAATTCTTGGAATCTTACATCTGATTGGCGGTGCAGTGTCATTGGTTATGGCCGCAATGGGTGCTGCAATGCTTGGCATAAGCGGCGGCATGGGCTACATGGGCATGTTTTCTGCTGCACTTGGCGGGGTGTTTTTGATAATATTTGGCGTAATTGCAGCAATAGAATTTGTAATTGCAGGTGCACTGTTTTCTGGCAAACCTTGGGGAAGGATTATCGTTATTGTATTTTCTATAATCGGCATAATAGTAGGCCTGGCATCAATAGTAGGAAACCCATTTTCTGCACTGAGCATAGTGCTTGATGGCATTGTATTGTGGTACATGTGGCGCCCACATGTCATTGCATACTTTGGCATATCTCAGCCATCTTATCAGACACCCGCAGAGCCAAAAAAAGATTCACCACTGGATATCCTAAAAGAGAGATATGCAAAAGGCGAAGTAACCAAAGAAGAATTTGACAAAATGAAAGAAGATTTGATCTAGATTACAAACTCTGATTTTAACAATCTAATAATTTTATAGTAATGGTTTAAAGCAATGATCAGAAAATTACTGCATGACCCTTGACTGCAACTGCACTGTCAATGAATACGGGGAATTGCTCCAAGAATGCGACGGGCACAAAGAAGCAAATTTTATGAAATAGATCCTCCCATCTTTTTGATTTTATGATGCCTCCTCAAAAGCGGAGGCAAATGAAATGTGCTAACTAGTTTATGTGAGCTATTTGGCTTCCAGCTAACACCGCGAGATGTCCCTGACTCAATGAAAGGCCAAATACAAAGCAAGGTATTAAAAAACAAAGGTAGAAAAAAATCACTTTTTGGTGAACTCTTGCAATATAGTTTTAATTCCAATATAAAAAATTTATAAAATTTAGCAAAATATTAAAAATATTATCAATTTTTGAGATAATTTTGGAATACTAGTCTTTTGATTCTTCATATTCTTCGTCTTGCTCATAATTTTCTTTGAGCTCTAGCTGGTGATCCTCTTCTTTCATCTCTTCTTGTTCTACTTTTTTCCATTTTTTTTCTATCTCTTTTTCTTTCTTTACCACGTCATATTACAGCAAAGCCAAACATATTAGAGAATTCACAATTTTCAACTTTGATATTCTCAAGAGACAATAATTTAGCCGCCAATGATCATATTCTCAGATACCGAATCAAAGAACAGCTTTATTGCAGCTATGACAATTATTGCAGAGACAAGAATCTGCAAAGATCTTTCCTTGACATCCAAAGAGAGTCGTGCACCGATTATTCCGCCAACAAAAGCTCCTGCAGCTAAAAGACCTGCCTGGATGAAATCTGGATGTCCCAATATGCTATGAGTGATGATTCCAGACAAAGATGCAAAAAGCAAGATGAATTGTGATGTGGGGGCAGCTTTTTTCATAGTCATTCCAATTCCCACCACCATTAACGGAACAAAGATTATCCCTCCACCTATCCCAAAAAACGACGAGATTATTCCTGCAAAAAAGCTTGCAGCAATTACAAACACAATCATTAATTTTGTGAGATTTTTTTGTTTGGTCTCTATTTTTTTTCTCAAAAATATATAGACTGCAGAGGATACCAACACAATTCCAAATAGTATCTTGAATATGGCAGGCGTGACATCACTTGAGACAAAGGCCCCCAAGACAGTTCCAGGAATGCACAATACTCCAAGCTTTAATCCAAGAGAGTAATCAATTCTTTTTTGGCGTGAATATGAAACTGTGGAAGATACTGCATTGCTAAAAGCTGCAAAGAGGCTATTACTTGCAGCTAGAGTTGGCGGAAATCCAAAAAATGTTAGTACTGGGACAACAATGAATCCCCCTCCAAGACCAATCATTGATCCTAGTATTCCAGCTACAAACCCCAACGGTACTAGCCATAATTGATCAATCATGATACACTCCGGTCATACATGTTATCTGCATGTCTTGAATTTAGTTTGATATGATGAATTTCCAAAGATACCCTTCGGTGTTTGTAGTGACTTCTAAGATTAGCTGTTTTTGGGCAAGGCCTGTAAGCTTGGAGCTGCTGGTGGCGCCCTTTGCATCCAAGTGATGAGATTTTGTAGCATCAACCCAGGAGGAGACAGATTCAAGATCTCCTGGCTTTTGGTCCTGCCAGCAATCACATACAAGTGACTCTACCATTGTTTCGTATGTAGTCTTGAGAGAATCAATATTGGACATATGGGGGTCTGTCTGAATCACACCCAATACGGCATCAGGAGAATCTGCACTTCCTATCATGTGAATATTTCCAAGAAACTTGCCGTCAGAGTCTTTTAGCTCAGTTGAGGTACAGTATTGTATTGATCTTTGTTTTTCGACGTTGCTGTAAAATGTGCAGTATTTTGCAATAGAGCCACCCGATATTTTTAGTGGACTGGACATGGATATTCCTTTTGATGCAAGGGATGATTTTAGAATGGAATTTGAATCATATGAAAGATCAATGGGAGTGATTGTAGCTGCAGTGTCATTAACTGGCAGTGCGTTTCGATTAATTGGAATTACAGTGTCATTAATTGGAGTTGGCACTCTAGTTGGAATTGGCTCAGTTACTGGTTTTTCATTAATTGGTTTTTCATTTGTTGTGATTAGTTTTTGATTCATGGGAACTAGTACAGACATCAGAATTATTGCAGTGATGATTCCAAAAATAACGGGTATGAAAATTTTCTTGTTCATTTTATTGACTCAAATATTATTATAACATAAGGTTTTGCAATTCTAAATTGAAATGATATTTAGCTTGGAGTCTTTTGTGATGTGAAATTTATCTACAAATCCAGAAGCCACTTCTAAAATGTATAGCGCCTCACCGTCAGGGGTAAAGCTTTGGCAGACCATAGTCTCAAGTGCAGTCTTGCATGGTGGAACATCTTTTTCTATATGAATAATGTTTCCGTCTTTATCAAACCAGATCATATCCAGTGGAAACTGCATGTTTAGCATCCAAAGCGAGTAGATTCCTGCTTTCTCAAAGACAAAGATCATTCCTTGGTTGTATGGGAGCTGGTCCTGAAACATCAGACCTCTGATGCGCCTTGGCTCGGTATCTGCAACTTGAACCTCCAATGGAATATCAGCTATTTTGATTGTACCCCTTGGAAATTCTACTGACTCTAGCTTGCTGTCACTTGGAATCGACATTAGTCCTACAACTCCTATAATTGCAGCAGCTATTGCCACAGGTATTAGAATTTGGGTTCTAGTTGCCATGAAAATAGTGATTTTTTCCTTTTAAAATACTGTATAGTGTGTATTATCATAGCCAACTAGGGCGATCTTGGAGGTATTGGTGTGTAATAGAAAAAAGATATAGCTTAGCCGGAGAGTGCTCATGGTAAAAATAAACATTTTCTGCCAGGATATGTAATGGTATTTTTTGATCTTGGATACAAGGGAATAGACAGAGATTTTCCAGAGATAAATGCAGTGACCCCATCATTATGACTTTGAAATGTCAATCATATTTTGTTTAAGCAGTGTATTTTGTAATTTCTTTAGAAAGTAAAACATTGCAAATATCCCATGGAGTAACAATCCAGTCCTTGTAAATTACATACGGATGTTCCATGTCATACATCATTGCAGAAACTTCGTTAATTTGTAGATCGTCAAAAATAACTCTTGCTTCTTCCAATTCTATGATGCGGGCAGGCATATTTAGGAAATCATCTGTATCTTTAAGATATTTCATTTTTTCAGTAATTGTCTCAATGATTATTCTATCATTGAGGTATTTGTTGGAATTTTCAAGTAAAATTTTACGAGTTTTGTTTTTAAACATGGAATCTATTATTGCCCCCAAAGTATCATCTTTTTTGAAAGTGATCGGAATTTTCTTTGGTAAATCCATGATTGAAAGATTAGTTTTACACCTCATTCCAATTTCCAGAATTTTTTTAGATGAAATTGCAGAATAAAATCCCCACTCATTGGCTATTACGGCATATGCTCTGCCTCTTTCTTTCCAGTATTTCATTAAATCTTTGTACTTTGTGTCTTTTGTAACAGTTACTGGATTTGGCTCCATAATGTCTTCAACATTTGTTCCAAAAAACAAACCTGAAGAGGGGGTTTTCAAAAGATTTTCCATAATCTCTTTGCCTCCAATTGTGCCTACTGGTTTTTCACCCTCTCTTACCATTACAGAATCAGTGACAGACTCTAAATATTGAACAAGCATTCCTGCAACGACCCATACTTCTGTTCCTTTATCGATATGAATACAAAGTGAATAGGTAAGTGTATCGGGCAGTAATTCCCCAAGTGTTCTTTCTGCTATTGGTAAATCTAGAGTCATGCATTAACTTGCGCTTTATTGCATAAAGCAACTATTAATAATTATCAAGATTGGAAGTGACTTTGATCAACAAACACTCAAGACATCTTTTTTCTAGATCTTCTATAATGTGATGATATTATTTTTAGAATTAAAGATATTTGATATTGCAAGTATCAACAGTGGTTTGTAGTTTTTTAGAATTTGAAATTGTATGGATTCTTCAGACAAATCTCATTGATAATCAATGAGATCTTTTTAATAATTCAGCACCTAATTTTGATATGTGGCGTGAATATAGGAGTTTAAGATTGTGACAAAACTCTCAGATCTAACTTTAGAACAGATATTTGCTGAAAGATTAACTGATACGCCATGTGTTTATCTCAATAAAAAACGAGAAGTGTGGGTTGCCACAGAGATGTGTGTTCAGTATTTGGAATCTACCATAGACTCTATTGTAGTCAGAGATGACAACCTCAAACCGATTGGGATTGTAGGGGGATATGATTTGTTAGATAGCATACGAAAAGACCCAACTCGTGATTTTCAGTATAAAACAAACATAGAACAGATAATGTTCAAAGATCTTCTAATCGTCGATAAGGATACAAAACTTAAGGATTTGGTAGAACGATGGAAAGTATCCAGAAGAGCTTTTGCCATAATACCTAACAAGTTTCGCGGTTATTCACCCATTTCTGCAAGAAAGATGCTTGAAGTTGGCATAAGATACAAAACTAACATGACTGTCTCATCGATGCCAAAAAAGAAGATTATTACTTTTCATCCAGATGACTCACTTGGTAAAATAGTCAATTCAATGTTTGAAAATAAAACAAGGAAATTGTTGTTAGAGTATTCAAATCAATTCATCAGTGACAGGTTAATTCTTGAAACAATTTCCAATGCCCTGAAATTCCAACCCAACATTGAAAATCTATTTGATATTCCAGTAAATCAGATAAGGCTGAAAAAGGCAATGGTGATCAAAGAAGATCTAACTCTAGACAAACTTTGTTCACTTATGTATGAAATGGACCATCCTTATGTTTACTATAAAGACATTGTAGTTAGTCCTTGGGATGTATGTCTATCTTTGATAAATGAAAATATGACAGAAATTAGCGAGAAATATCAAATGAAACAAAAATGTCCTCATTGTGGAAAGGATGTGGATTAAATAATCTCATACCGTAAAATTTCATTAACATTTCATGCTTTAGAAATCAAGTCGGTAGGATTTACTACAAAATAGACACCGCAATAAGTTCGACTGAAACAAATTCCAAAAATAGAATTAATTTTAAAAAGTTCCGGTCTAATTGGACAAAAGTTTTGTTGCGTTTGTTATGATTTTTTCTATGTTGGCATCAAGTTCAGCAGATATCAAAACAGCATATTTTTGCATAGGAATAGTGATCATGATTACTTTTTTTCTCTTTGTTATCAAATAATCAATTGAACCCAATGATTCATCAAGATCTTTTGTCAGTAAAATTCCCAAGGCATGTTCTAGGCACATTTTATGATCTTCGTGATCAACTAATGGTACAATCCCTTCTTTGTAACCTCCTGCAATTTGTCTTCCCATATTGCTCAAGATTCCAGCAAAACGAACTCCGTTTTCATTTAATAATAACTTGCATTTTTGTTCTAAAATCTCATTTTCATCGTGCTTTTGAATCATAAGATGTTACATTAGTAAATCTTGATAAAAACATAGTGGTCATTTTAAGATACAGGAATAAACCATTATCAAATAAAATCAATCACGTGAATGTTTTTCCTATCTTCTAGTCCTAGTTCTACCAATACCTGACGAAGTTCAGATTCGCATCCTTTGGAGATTATAATGTAAAACGGAACATCTTTTCCTATGGATTTCCCCCTAGTCATTACTCTGTTTGCAAATTCTTGAAACTGTTGTTTGGTGTACTGATTGTTGATATTGCCGCATGTTTTTGCCTCACCTATGTAATCTAGTTCACGGTTGATATCTTGCGCTCTCACATCTGGCTCAAAGATTTTTACTTTTTCACAATCTACATATCCTGAACATGCACAAGTTACAATTAATCCCATAGATTCAAAGTGCTCCATCAGTTTTCTCACTAGCCTTTTATGTTCATCAGGTATTGGGATAGAATCCATATTCAACAGTTTAATCGTGAATCTGCATCTTATTTCTTGTCAATTGAACCGCCCTGACCGTAAACTGCAGTCATGGTATAGCTACTGGTCACTCCCTTAATTGATCTTATTTTGCTTACTGCCAAATCCATATCACCTGGGAGGTTACCTGTAATTTTTACAATTATGTCATATTTTCCCATTATGACATTACACTCAACTACTTCAGGAATTTTGTTTAGATCTTCGATAATATTTTTTTCTTGTGAAGGTATACAATTTAACAAAATGTAGGCAAGCATAACTTATTTCACTATGTTTGGAATCAACTTAACTGCCTAAAAATACAGACTTTGAAATTCAGTTTTGAGAATCAAAGATCAGATTCATATCTTTATTATCAGTGATTAAATAATCTTATTTTACAACCAAAATGGGTATTTTTGAAGTAGATAGTAATCCCAGAGAAACACTTCCAAGAAATTTTTCCTTTGGAGCACCACTTCCTCTGGAGCCAATAACTATTAAATCAGATTTTAATGATTTGGCGTATTCATCAATTAACCGAACAGTTTCATTGCCACGAATAATCTTTCCTTGAAAGTCTATTCCATTTCTTGCTGCACTTGTTTTTGCGCGATTAATGTAATGCTCTCCATTTTTTCTTAGATGTAATGAATAGACATCATATACGCCCAATAAATTCATTGGATATATTGGTACAATATGTACTCCAAAAATTTTTGAATTGCATTGGCGTGCAAGAGATATTGCCTCGTTTAGCCCTCTAATAGAATTAAGAGAACCATCTAGTGGAACAAGCAGTTTTTTGAAACGATTTTGTAACATAGAAAAAAGGTAAAAAGTATTTTTTATTCTATAACAAAAGCTATCTTTACGTTTGTTCTATATTCCTTTATTTTTCCATTTTCGACTACTGCTTTGAATCCTAAAACATCCACAGAATGAATATTCTTAAGACTCTCTCCTGCTTTAGTTATAGCCGTTTTGGTAGCTTCTTCCCAACTCATAGGAGAAGAACCTATCAATTCAATTACTTTTACAACCATCTTGCCACCTCCAATTTTATAAAAAATGCCATGCTAGATAAAGTAGAGTTGCAGGTATCATTACTGAGAATAATCGTGTTGAAGATTAAAAAATCAGATAATTATGTGATTAATTCTGTTTTGTTTAGGTACTAGAATTTTATAAAAAATAGGAAAGTAAACTCTATTATGATTTATTGACCCCAATCAAAAATCACGCTTAAATCTGCCGCCAAATAGAAAAACCATACATTCTCAATATCATCTAAATTTTAATATAATTTATGAAACTTCGCTAATGTTTCTAGTAACTAGTATCTCACACTCGTGATCTCCTTTGAGCATGCATTTTGGTTGACTGATGGTAATTTTTTCATCATATACATCTGCAGCTTTTTCAATTATGCCCTCTGCAAATGCACATATTTTAAGATGTGAAATATAATGAATTGAGACTTTGTCCTTATCAAGGCGCATTGAATGTAATATTGGCGGATTAGTACCAGGAATTTGATTTCGGACTTCCTTGTGAATGTATTCTTCAGTATGTTCTAGAAAATCAAAGAGATCCCACTTTTTATCGATATACTTGCTAAATTGTGAAATCAGGTTTGGTGCAATAAACCTGCCAAACTCTCTGAGGAATTGGTCTAATGGTTTATGCGATAATTCGGCAGCAGCACTAAAAAGCTGTTTTACATCAAGGTTTGATGTATCCCCTACATAAAACGAAGCTTCAAGGAGATTTGCTTTTGTAACCCATTCCTGCCATTTTTCTTTTGAGCCTGCAAATAACTGTAAATTTATAAGAATTAACCAATGCAACAAGTGAACTTAATTTAAAAATATTAAAAGATGCCTATCATCTTATTTTAGGCATGTTCATCTGTAATCTTTCTTGATTTTCTCATATGACTCAAAGTGATAATTGTCTTCATTATCAGTCCACATTATTCTAGTGTCGCTCTCATGTGTAATGTTATGAAAATGTTTACAATGCCTGCCAATGAATTTTAGCAGATTTACTAGAGTACAGTAACAGCAATCATAATCATCATTTTGTGTAGTCATCAGGTAAAATACGGCATAATGATTTTTTAGTGTTTTTACTGATTAATAAACAGTTATAATATAAAATCCATATAAACTGTATAAATTTTTGATTAAAATGAGATAGTCTTAAATTTATAATTGCCATATTTAACGATATGAAAGCATCAATATCGACAATCACATTAACTCTAGTTTTAGTTATATCGCCATATTTTATGGATGAAGCATTTGCAACAGAAGAACATCATAGTCATGATGAACATATTCATGATTCGAAAACTTCAACTATTGCCACACTTGTTGGAGTTGCAAGTTTAATCACATCTCTATTAATTGTAAGTAAAATAATTCCTACTGGAAAACGACTTGAATCATATCTAGTCTTGTTGTTTTCTTTTAGTGCGGGTATAATACATATTTTATTAGGTCCAACTCACTATACCCAAGTAGGAACAGAGCACGGCATTTTCTTTTTTGTAATCGGCACTTATCAGGTAATGTTTGGAGTGTTGTACTTTGTATCAAAAAGGCTGACAAAAATCACAATAGTAATTCTGATTGGAAATATTATTTTGTATGCAATAACAAGAATTGAAGGAATTACAGAACCGTTTGTTGCACCAGAAGGAATAGACATAACAGGAATAGTTACCAAAATCATAGAAGCATCGCTAGTGGCAGTTTTGATAAAACACATTGTTTTGAAAAAAGAAAAATTGGGGGTTACGGCATAGATTGAACATTTATGATACAAAACTGATCAATTGTTACAAATGTGGAAAATGGGTTGGTGAAGTAGCATACGATGCAGAAATTATTTGTCCCAAGTGTGGTGATTGTGCAGATCCCTTTCCAAAGGGTGATGATTTGTTACCAATACCTGTAAAAAGATCATATTGGAAAGAATCACTCAAAGAGGGGGCATAATCTTGCATCAAAAGTCATGGCTTTATGACAAAATATGCGCAACTAAAAACATAAAAGGATATCAAACATACCAGAGTAAAACAGTATCAACAACTAGAATCAAGATTGGAGTGGTAGGGGGTTTGGCAGGTGGTTTTGCCGTACTCTCTAGTGTATTTGCAATTGATTCTCAGTTGGGCATAGTACCTGGAATCTTTTACAAAGTAGTTGGTTTACCTCTAGGTCTTGATGGAATATCTGCTACCCTTTTTGGCATGATATCTCACATGTTAACTGCAGCATTGATTGGGATAATTTTTTGTTATTGTTCGGGACTGCACCCAAAACTTGAACTGACTTCCTATAAAAAAGGGGCACTCGCAGGAGGAGTTTCAGCCATTGTTGTGTATTTAGTATTTTTTATTCCCATCACACTCTTGATTGTACAGCCTTCTCTGAAAGCAGGGATGCATGATGAGTTTGGGGTTATTGCAACATTATCCAATATCGAATCTGCAACGCTGGTAAAAAACATGAATTTGATAATTTGGGGTGCGCTAGAAATTCACATAGTTTTTGGAATTATTATGGGAATCTTTTGTGCAATGACAATAGACAAGACAGTGAGAGAAACACCATACAAGGTGGGAAACATGTTAAAAGTTGTGACTATTGGGGTTGTCTTAGGAAGTGCAGCATTGGGTGCGTACTATGTAATAGTTTCAGAATATACTCCAGCTCAATCTACTGATGAAGTAACTTTACAGCTTGATCAACTACAGAAAGGTCTCAATTATGCAAAATTTGTTGATATGAAAGAAGAGGAACAAGATGTGCTGGTAAAACAGATGTCATCTGGAACAAGGGAGATAATAATTAAGAAGGCAAGAAACTTTGGTTCTGAAATAAACGAAGACATGAGCTTGATTACAAAAAATCTGGAATCCCCCGATGACATGAAGTTTATCAGAGCAGCCAAGATTCACGGGCTAAAAGGAAATGAGGCCGATGGAAAGGCCATGATTGTTTCTACGGGCAAACTAGAGTATTTGAGGTTGGAGGACTTTTTTGTAACAAATGGAATTGGGTTACACGTATACCTTACAAAAGCCGGAGATGTCGATTCTGGATATGATTTGGGAAAATTAAAGGCAAACAGAGGAGATCAAAATTACCAAATTTCTTCCATTAATACAGACGAATACAATATTGTTGTTGTGTATAGCAAGATTTTTGATCTTTACTATGCTTCGGCGAATTTATACTGACACTTAATTTATCAACGGTATTTTTAGTTCAGGAATATAGACAGTTGACGGATAAGATTATTGACATTATTCGCCTGCTCCTGAAAATTTGATGGCTCCAGTGATTACAACGGATTATCTATGTATCTCAGATTGTCATATTGATGTCATAACATTACTATGCAATGGTGGAAAGAAAAGTGAAGTTACATGTGAAATCTGATCATATTTTTAGTTTAATTATTGCAAACAAACATACTCCAAAACATAAGATTCTCGTCAAATTTTTTCTTTGATAAAAATAGGGACATGCATATTATTGGTATTCAAACATTAAAAGTAGACTGGAGATTATTATGATGTTCCAAAACGGACGTTTTTTGGGATAAAAACTTCCGACCATTTTAATATCTTAAATGATGCAATAGAATCATGGGAAAACGAGTTACAATAATAATTGATGATGACATCATGGTAAAGGTAAGAAAACTGCAATCAGAGAGGATAAAAAAGTCAGAAAAGTCAGTCAGTTTTTCAAGAATGATTAATGAAGTATTAAGACTATCTATGAAAAAAGGCTGTGTAGAAATCATACAAAATTAGCAAACAATCCCTTGTAATTCTGTAAACATTATACGTAATCACTCGATACATCAGTTCTCTGTTCTGCGTTGATATCTTTCTGGATGTTACATTATCTCCAAACATTCTCTTTATGACAGAAAATATCGTCTCTGTCTTGTTTCTCTGATGGTATGATTTATGGTCATATCCTTTCCTTTTGAGCATCTTTCTGTAGTGGCCTCGAGTCTTGTACACTGGGACGTCAGCGTATCTTGGTGGTATTATGCTTGTAATTCCCAGATTACTAGCTGCAACATGGTTCTTTTCTGAATCATATCCCTTGTCTGCCACAATAGTATCTATTGGTAAAATGCTGTTTGTCTTTTTCAGTAATGGCTCAAAATCTATTCCATCGTGTCTCTGACGATGCCGTATTTTTACAGTGCATATTATCTGTTTTTTCATGTCTGCACAAATTGAGAGTTTGACAAACTTCCTTCGTAGTTTGGCACGTTTTGTATAACAATATGATGACTGTCCGTGACCAAATCCTGTCGCATCGATTCCTGCAAATACATTTTTGATTCTGACATGAATCACAAATGATTCCAAGATTTTCTGTAGTACTACCGTATCTAGTCGGGCAGCTGCCTTCTGTATGATGATTCGTAGCATGATGCAGATAATTAAAAGAGCAAAAGTACCGCCATACCTGCACAAGACTTTCAATCACGTGTATACCGTATGGCAGCACATGATACTTCTTACACTGCGTCAGTACGAGTCTAAGAGTTACCGAATGTTCACATCTTTTCTTGAAGAATGTTTTGGTATCTGCAAATGTTTGGGTTTGTCAAAGATTCCACACTACACCACCATGGTGTATCTGGATGGTTTCATGGAATGATGGAATAGTGATATCAAATGGATCTGATGATATTATGTGATCTACAATATGGTCAAAAATTGATGGTTTCTACACAGTCATGAAAAAATAGACTTTTACTCTTCTGCAATAAAAATAAGATTTTGCACTAAATCCTCCTTTAATTATGGTGATGGGAACTAGTTTTACCTTTGAGATTAGAAAAAGTTTAGTCTTTCCAAATCTATCTAAGATATGGTGAATAATACTGATGAAAAAGAAGGAATGAAAAATATCAAGACATTAGGTCTTGTTAGTTTTTTTACAGATTTTTCATCAGAGATGATACTTGGAATTTTACCATACTTTGTCACAAGTACGCTTGGTCTCTCAAGAACATTTCTTGGAATACTTGATGGTTCAGCCGAGCTGTCAAGCTATGCATTTCGAATGGTATCTGGCACCATATCTGATAAAATAGGCAAAAGAAAAATTCTCGTAGTTTGGGGTTATTCACTATCTACAATAAGCAAACCATTTTTTTCATTTGCAAATAATTGGCTTGATACGTTTTTAATAAGAACTACAGACAGGGTAGGAAAAGGGATACGAACTGCTCCACGTGATGCATTAATTTCTGAATCAGTACCCGACTCTAAACATGGAAAGGCATTTGGATTACATCGGACACTGGATCAGCTTGGCGCAATAGCTGGCCCTCTAGCGGCATTTCTCTTGCTTCAAGTAGTAGATATTAGAACCATCTTTCTTTTCTCGCTAATACCTGGCGGAATAGCAGTTTTGATATTGATATTGTTTGTAAAAGAAAAGATCAATCACAAGACAAATAATACTGTCAAAATCTTTTCTCTTTTTGAAAAAACACTCAAAAACAACAAGCCCTTTGTGTTTTTTCTTGTGGTAAGTGCAATATTTGGTGCAGGTGCGTTTAATTTTTCATTTGTCTTGTTGCGCTCATCAGATCTTGGTGTAGAAAAAAACTTCATTCCTATAGTTTATCTGGTAATAAATGTGGCATACGCTGCAATTGGGTTTCCAATGGGTGTGCTTTCAGATAAAATTCGAAAGGAAATAGTCATTTTGATCTCATATGGGATTTTTGGACTTTCTTTGTTTTTTATGAGTTATTCACATGATACAAATACAGCATATGTCATCGCAGCAGTCTTTGGATTATACCTTGGAATCTCTGAGACAGTACAGCGTGCAATAATTCCAAGGTTTGTCGGCTCTGAATTAAGGGGAACTGCATTTGGAATTTACAATTTGGTTTCAGGTGTTGCGTTTTTTGCAAGCAATATTATGTTTGGATTTTTGTGGGATTCGTTTAGTCTTGATATGGCATTGTGGTATAGTGGAATAACTACAATAATTGCAAGTTGTGGGTTGATTGTATTTATGAAAAAATTCAAGCCTGTTATTTCGTAAAAAACTGTCTTGCTCTCCAATAAAATGAAATTCTGTACTATTATTTCTATCAGAAAAACATGGGATGATACGAATCCTCCTTTAACTAGAAGGGTAAGGAAAAAGATCTCATATGAAGGCCACACTCTTTGTGCTCTCCTTGTTCCCACCACCAACGTCCCGCTTTCAAGTCTTCTCCAGGTTTGATTGCTCTGGTACATGGTTCACATCCAATACTTGAATAGCCCTTGTCAAGAAGACTATTGTACGGGAGATTATTTTTCTTGATATATCTCCATACCTCATCCCAAGTCCAATTAACGATAGGATTAATCTTGATAATTCCTCCATGTAATTCATCAATCTCTATTATTTTGGCATCTTTTCTTACTTCAGTCTGATCTTTTCTTAGTCCGGTAATCCATCCATCAAGTGTTTTTAGATATTTATTTAGTGGATGAACTTTACGGATTTCACAACACAATTTTCTATTTTCCACACTCTCATAGAAAAGATTCATTCCTTTTTCTCTGACCATATCTTCAACTTCTTTAGTATCAGGAAACAAAACCTCAATTGTGATATTGTAACGTTTTCGAATAATATCCATGATGTCATATGTTTCTTGAGGTAGTCGTCCTGTATCAAGAGAGAAGAATCGAAATTTTGGGTTAATCTTTATCATCATATCCATAATTACTACGTCTTCTGCACCAAAACTTGATGCTTTAGCAACTCGTGGATGAAGATTATCAGAAGCCCATTGTAATGCATCCTCAGCAGTTTTGAGTGTAGAATTTAGTTTATCGATCTGCTCTTTGGTAAATTTTGCCACATTTGATCTCAGTTGTTTTGTTTTATATTAATTACCAAGTATTCTGAATCATAAACAGGTTCAAGTGACAATTAAAAGATGTCAGAGTTTCTTATATTGTAATATTTCTATCAATTTCTTCTAAAACTCTAATATGATATGTTATTATTTCGTATTCCCTTTGAAGTTCTTTGGATAATTGATGTGAATTGAGATGTTTTTTATAGGCACCATTGATGTCGAAAGAAAAGACGTATTTGTATTTCTAACCCAAGCCTCAATGTATTGACATGTTAGTGGACTAATTTCTCCATCTAACGAGCATTTTTGCTCTACTGGGCATACAAGACACGGTGCATTCTCGATTGACTGGACACTGATTGGAGTTTTTTTGAGAATTAGTTTGTATGTCCATCTGCCTTTATCTAGAATTTTTTCTCGGTAAATAGTTCCCATTCGTTCTAATTTTAATGCAAGTCGAGAACCATCCCTACTTGTAAGTTTAAGTTTTTTCCACAGATCACTTTGAAACATTCCATCAGATTCACGTTCAGATAAAACATCGCAGATTTTGTTTGTGAGTCTTTCCATGTCAACTTTTTCAATTTGGAAATTTTCAATCTCTTGATCTGTTAGTTGTTCTTCTAACTCTTCTTCTAATGTTTTTTCAGCTTCTTTTTTAATTTCTTCTAATTCTTTTTTAGTTAGTTTCTTTTCTTTAGATAATACTTTTTTTGCTGGTTTCTTTTCTTTAGAAGGTACTTCTTTTTTTGCTGGTTTCTTTTTATCATCCGCTTTTGCTGGTTTCTTTTTGATCTTTTTTACACCTTTTACAAGATCATTTTTCTTTTTAGCCAAAATTAGATCTCTCCAAAATTAAAAACGAAATTGCCATATCTGCAATTAACAAGATTTTTTTCATACTGATAAAGATTAGTATTCAAACCTAAAATCATTTCTCTATAATTCTATTGGACATTATTGAGCTGTGAAAAATTGTCAGTTTTTATTCAGATATTTCTCAACATCATGGAATATGTGAAATCAGGACCGGATAGTTTTTCTTGTTCAAATACTTAGAATTTTAGGTCATCCTAATTGTCTTTTTGTGTATCAGAGTGAATCTTTCTTAATGTTTCATGTATCTGATTTCTAAAAATTGTCAAACCTATTCTCTTTGCATATGGTTCCCCTTTTACAAAAGATTCTGCCATCCTGCTCACGAATTTAACATCTACTTTTGGCGGCATTGGCGGTTCAAAGGGATCTACATAAGCTTCTATGATAGTTGGCACATCTTGTGACATTGCTTTATGCATGACTTTTTTAATTTCATGAGGATCCCTGATTGAATATCCTTTTCCGCCACATGCTTCTGCAAACTTGACAAAATCAATTGGAGAAAATTCTACCCCATATTCAGGATTTCCAAGAAATGCCATCTGTTCCCATCTAATCATCCCAAGAATGTCATTTTTTATGATGATAACTTTTATTGGAAGATCATATTTCACGGCTGTAGCAAATTCCCCCATCAGCATTGCAAACCCGCCATCCCCCACAAAAGCTATGGATTGTCTGTCAGGAAATGCAATTTGGGCTGCTATGGCATAAGGTAATCCGCATGCCATAGAGGCAAGAGTTCCGGAAAGTGAAAACTTCATGCCTTTCCTGATATTGATATAACGTGCTGCCCAGATAGTATTAGTTCCGCTATCTACAGAGATTATTGCATTTTCTTTAAGTTCATCCGAGACTGCAACTGCAATTAGCTGCGGTTTGATTGGTTTTGCCAAAGGATCTGAAGAATGCATAAGACTATTCCATTTCCTCATGGATTTTTGTTTAGATCTTAGAAACTTGTCATCCTTTTGACGTAATAACGGCAATAACTTGTCAAGAGTAAGTTTTGCATCACCAACAAGGCCAACTTCTACAGGATACCTCAATCCAATTTTTTCAGGAAATAAGTCAATCTGAATTCCTCTTGCGTTTCCTGGTTTTGGGAGATATTCAATATACGGAAAAGATGTTCCAATCATTAACAAGGTATCTGCTTCAGTCATTGCATCACTTGCTGGTTCCGTCCCGAGCAATCCAAGACCTCCTAGATTATACGGATCATTATCAGGTATGACTGCCTTACCAAGAAGTGCTTTGACTACTGGTGCTGAAAGTTTCTTTGCAATAGAAATAACCTCATCGCCTGCGTCAAGAGCTCCTTGACCTACCAACAAAACTATTCTGTTACCTGAATTGAGAATCTCAGCTGCATTTTCAATCAACTTTTGATCTGGAATTCTTGCAGAAGTTAAGGATAGAGCATGTGCGGTATGACCTCCCACATTATGCCTAGTATATTGCCCTTTGAGTTTTCTTTCCTGTATGTCTATCGGAATAGTCAGGTGACTTACTCCCCTTAATGCAAGTGCATTTCGACATGCAATATCTATGATTGACTCTGCGTGTTCTGGACCATTGATCATATTGTTGTAAACTGCAACGTCTGAAAATAATTGCAAAAGATTGATATCTTGTTGATATTTCGAACCCATCATGTCCGAGTATGTGTTTCCAGTGATGGCAAGTACTGGAGCACTGTCTGCCTTTGCATCATATAATCCAGTTAGTAGATTAGTAGCACCAGGTCCTGATGTAGATACACAGACTCCGATCTTGCATGTATATTTGGCATATGCACATGCCATAAAAGCAGCTGACTCTTCATGTTTTACTAGAATGAATTTAATCTTATTTTGACGACGTCTTAATGCTTCAATTACTCCATTGATCCCATCTCCAGGTAATCCAAAAATTACCTCTACTCCCCATCGAAGTAAACCTTCAACAATTATGTCAGCTGTTCTAAGCCCTTCGTATTCAGTCATAAAATAAAAAACCCGCATTTAGATAAGAATATTCCTAAACTATTTTGAAGCATGTGTGACACACAAAGACTTTGTATAAAAATTCCTTGGTAATTATTACACATGAATAGTTTTATGAAATTATCATCATACTCAAATACACTGTAGTTGTAACAAAACAAATTTCAAATAAAAATTAAATAGTTTGATTCTATTCATAATTGTCAAGCATTTTTAGACAATAATTACAAACGGGGTAGCCATTATCTTCATCAAACTCTGTTTTACATCTTTTACATATTTTCTTTACACTCATCGACTCTCACTCCTTCGCATAATCATAGTCTAAACAGTAGAGTGAAATCTACATCTCCGATAGTAAGCAAATTCACACTATTGCACTTTGGATAATGACACTTTCCTTCTGCTAATTCGCTAGATTTTTCATTTCTTGGTATAATATTTCTTTTATCTTCAGGCTTTTGAATCTTTTTCTTCATTCCATAACAAGTTACATAAATTGATTTCAAAATTAGAAAAAGAACATAATCTATTTCTATGTCTTGGCTAATGCTCTCAACTGGATAAGTATAGGAAAATTTCAAAACATCCATAATTATTCTTAGATCTTCATCAAATCCAATCTGGTATGCAGATATTATTTGATCATAGTTTTCTTATTAAAAAAGATATGAATTTCCAATTTTGATAACTACATTTCATATTTAATAGCGGAATAACATTACAAATCATGAAAGTGGAAACACATGATAGTTTCGCGTATCCAAAGGAAGAACACCAAGCAATAAAGATGCTGGTAAATATCATCAACAAAACTTCAAGTAAAATAGAAACAGGGGATAAAGTCAACCCTTCAGATCTAAACAACATTAACAAACTCATAGAATGGATAGACAAATGTCACCATGCTAAAGAGGAAGAGGTAATAATTCCAAAGTTACAGTCCAAGACTAAGAACCTTGATGAGTCAATCAAAACTTTGTTAAATGATCACAAATTAGGTAGAAATCTTGTACATAACATACGAAATGACTCAGAAAACTGGATGGGAGAGCACAAACCAAATGAATCGCTGGCAAGAAATCTGCGTGCATATGCTGCTTTTCTTTCCGAACATATTGAAAAAGAAGATCAGGTGTTTGATGCAAAAGAGACCAAGTTATTTACAGATAAGGATCATGAAGAGGCAATAACACAATTTGATGAAATAGAGAAAAGAATAGGTCTAGGTACTAGTAAAAAGATGAGAGTGGCAGTCTTTGATTTACACAAGAAATTAGGTTAGTTGTAAAGGAAATCTGGATTATTGTGATTAATAGAAAGGATTTGAATCTATTCTTAGATTGTTATTTCTATATATTGTTATTTCTGGTTAATAGTACTATTATGGGGTTTAATTAGCAACATGTCAATTGATTGGACATTCATCCGATCTGATTTTCAACATTGATATTTTGCCTTGGGTTCTAATAAATCAAATTCACTTACAAGAAATGTGGGAAAAAGACCAATAGGGATAACAATACTTACCGCTACTAGCATAATATATGACAGACTGATGTTTCTCAATGGAATCGGAATGATATCATCTATACCATTACAATCAAGGTGGAAATACCAGTGACAGTAAAGGTAGAATAACTCTACACACTTTTTGTTATGAATAAATCATCTAAATCAAAAAACGATAAATCCGAACAGTTCTCACGTGATACAGTATGCACATGTCAAAAATGCAATCATGACATGGTAAGGGACTGTATGAAAATAAAATGTATGTGTTGTAATAAAGCAAGTCATTCCATGGTACTTGATGGAATTGTGGGATTCGCTAACACAAGTAAAAGACAGGGACATTATACCGAAGTACGTTCCGTATTAGTTTCAACTGATTCTGTTAAACTCCATGGAGACCTGACTATTCCAAAGAATGCTGAAGGAATTGTGTTGTTTGCCCACGGTAGTGGAAGTAGCAGGCATAGTCCTAGAAACAAGTATGTTGCTCAAATTCTCCAAAAAACAGGTCTTGCTACCTTGTTGATCGATTTACTAACAGAAGAAGAAGAAAAAGTAGATGATTATACTACACACCTTAGATTTGATATTAGATTGTTGGCAAAACGATTAGTTGATGCTACTAACTGGATAACAAAAAATCATGATACAAAAAATCTTAGCATTGGATATTTTGGTGCAAGTACAGGTGCAGCAGCAGCGTTGGTTGCTGCAGTTGATTGTCCTGACATCATCAAATCGATTGTCTCAAGAGGAGGACGACCAGATTTAGCTGGTCCATTATTACCACACGTTAGAGCACCCACTCTCCTAATAGTTGGCGGAAATGACAGTCCAGTTATAGAGATGAATGAAGAAGCATTAAATCTGCTTAAAATCGAAAAAAAGATGGCAATAGTTCCCGGAGCCACGCATTTGTTTGAAGAACCAGGAACACTTGAAGAAGTTGCACGACTTGCAGCTGATTGGTGTGTAAACCATTTAGCTAAGACAAAATCAGGAAAAGGAGACTGAGTTGGAACCTACTGATTTTAATATTGTTTTTAAAGATAGAGTCGATGCAGCCAAGAAACTTGTCAAAAATATGGAATGGTTAAAAAAAGAAGATCCAATAATTCTCGCTATTCCAAGGGGCGGTGTAGTTACAGGCGATGTCATATCTTCTGAATTAGGTGTAAAATTGGATATTATAGTTTCAAGAAAAATAGGTGCTCCTTACAATCCAGAACTTGCAATTGGCGCAGTAACACATGATGGAAGTTATTTTTCAAATATAGAGATCACAAGAATGTTAAATGTTCCACAAAAATACATCGATTCAGAGATATCTGCACAAATAAAGGAAATAGAAAGCAGATTGATGAAATTTAGAGGAACAAAAGAATATCATCTGGAAGGAAGAACAGTGGTTTTGGTTGATGATGGAATTGCTACAGGGGCAACCATGTTTGTAGCTATCCAGTGGGTAAAAAAACAAAAACCAAAACAAATCATTGTGGCAATACCAGTAGGACCAAAAGATACTATTGATAAACTAAATGAAACAGTAGACAAAGTTGTAGTTTTGCAATCTCCTCTTGACTTTAATGCAGTTGGAGAATTCTATAGGGAGTTTGATCAAGTTAATGATTATCAAGTACAAGAAATTATGAGCAAACATGGTTACAAGATAAAATTGATGGAATAGTGGCTCATCGTACAAACTTTTCTGATTTTAGACTCATTATGACATCTCATAGGCTTTATGACTTAGTCTTTAAACATGACATATGGAGATAACATATCATACATTATTTTGGATGCTTCTTGAATGCTAGAATTTTCAGAAATTCTTCCTTAACATTAATTGGAGAATGATGTATTTCAAAATCTGAAATTGTTCTTCCGAAATTACAAGATTTATTTCTGATTTTTTGCAAGGAAAACAGGATTCTTCCAACCATTTATCGTTTAGTAGAACAAATATGTGAAAAAATGAAATCTTTCAAGTCAAAATCTATCAGAGTAGAGGTATTTTGAGTCAATTTGTATTTTACAGGAAGAAACGAATGATTTTTCGAAATTTTTGTGCATCCGACGCTATTGCCTTGATAACTTATTACAAGATTCCAATTCTAGTTAGAAAATTAATTCAAAAAAAAATTGAAAAAAGTAAGAAAAGTGAAATCTAGGATCGGATTATTGGACTAGCATTACCCGATATTTTTACAATATCATCATCTGAGGCAATTTGTTTTATCTTATCTAATTTCATTCTACTCATTGCAAAAAGTACGTTATGTTTGTTGGTATTTTCTGCCTCTAGTGAGAACTTTTCTCTTAAATCATACAATTTTCTATCCATCTTAACATTCGATTTGTATTCAATGATAAGAATCACTTGAGGTTCTTGAATATATTCAGAAGACAGTTTTCTCTCCAAATACATTACTCTGTGTACCAAATTTGGATCTACATTTGGCAGACATTTTTGTAAGTTTGACATGTATTGGTCGTATATGGATTCCAATTCTTGACTCATGAGGATCATTACTATTTAGTAGTTATAAGAATTCTGTTGTCATCATGTGGTGTATAAAACAACAAGCCTTATTGCGATGGATCTCACATAAAGATAGGATTCAAAGCAACAGAAATTGAGGTTTAGAATTTTTCTTTTTTAATGGTATTCTTCACACCATGCATATTTTTAGAAAGAAATTAGTGCAAAATCTAACCACCTAACTATATACCCCGCGCGTTATGTCCCAGTACAAATTTGAACCAGAAACAAAATTTACAAAAATAACGAATCCAATAGACTTGTCTCCATACAGTTGCTTTTCTAAGACTCGTTTTTGATAGAATTAACATCAATCTTTTTTGACTGTTCATTTTTATGCGTAGTTTTAGTGTCGCTTTAGAAATGCTTCACTAGATAGTTTTAATCCACAAATTTTGTTTATCTACAGATTCAAGTCGATCCACAGACTTGCATGATCAGACGCTGCATCTTTTTCAGTTTTTATTTCAGGAAAATGTGGGAAAAGAGTTCCATTCTTTCCACCCCCAAACTCCGTGCATTTCAACTCCTGCACGTTCTACTAGTTCGACTAACTTTGGAGAAAGCAGAATATAATCAAGCTTGCCTGATGCAGTTGCATTTCCATGAGTACCTTCCCTGCCATCTGATTCAAATTCATCAAGAACCATTACATTTGTTAGATTAGAACCGTTTCCAATCAGAGGCAATAGTGAGTCACTATCAGGAGTATCGTTGAGATCCCCCATTAGTGTTTATCATGATTTGAACTTAATCTCTTTGTTAAAAATTCTTTATAGATCTAGTTTCAGGCGTTATCACTACAAAATCTCAATTTTCATCATAATGTTCGAAGTTCATTCTACATTTATCAAAAGTTAAACAAATTTACAGATAGTTGATAAACATCTTTATTAAATTTAAAAACCATTATGTAATGTCGAACATGTTAGTACTAGAACCAAGTAAATCAACATTAGAAAAACAAATGTTAGAAGAAGTGGATTTAGTTGGAGTTGTAGATAAACTTGGTAGAATGCATAAATTTTTTGGCTCCAAAGACATCGGTCTGTCAAAAGATAAAAAAGACATGTTATTCATGCAGATGGCCCTTCATAGCTCAATGCAACACGATTTTGATGAAGAATTGGGACCGACAAGTTTTTGTTTAGTACAGCGAGATAATTTAAAATTCATCTCAAGACCAATTTCAGATAATAGAACCGTTTTTGTTGTTACAAGCAATAACCTAGACTATGAAAGTACCATGAAGAAGGTAACTAATTACTGTAGTTCTCCTGTTTTAGGAACGCTTTCTGCATGATTTTACTTGTACTCTCCATCATTTATTTGTCATCTCCCATTTACTGACAAATTCTGCAGAGACGAAGATATGCAGCTAGATGGATATTCTTAAGTATAATTTTTGGAATTGATTATATCTTTCTGGATCTTGATAAGGGGGCAGGTATAGATATTTTATTTTTCTCTCTAAATTCCTCAAGTTGATGTTTGGCATCATCAAAGTCTTCAGAATTTAACATTTTTTGATACTCTTCAAGAAGCCATGTTTGGATGTGGTAGTATGATTCTTTTATTGCTTTTTGGAAGTGAAATGGGCTTCTGTAGCGGTGTTCATATTATTCCTTTTATAACTGCAATAATTTTTCATTGGAAGTCAATAATAGGATAAAACCTGCGACTTAATTAAAAATTCATAATTCTAAAATAGAGTGTTAATTGATATCCCTTCAATTTTATAATTATCCTTTTTTGGTTCAGATTTTTAACAAATCATTATTAGATAATTTGCATAAAAAAGATGATTAAAGATGTATGACACGAAAGAACATTGGGAAAATGTTTGGAGTGGAAAAAAATCTAACGAAGTCAGTTGGTATCAGGAATATCCAAAGACAATTACAGTACTCGAAATGTGGCAATAAAATCAGAACTATCACACTTCATGGAAGAGTAAAACAAAAAACTACATTCTATTCTTCTAACTGTAATGATATGTACCGAAAATGTGTTTGTATTTGTTTTCGTGCAGATAAAGATCTAGAATGACATAACAGAGAAATTATTAGAACTATGATTAGACTAATTTCACATATTTTCTAAAATCGTTAAATCTATTGCGAATGGTTACTTTTGATATTCCAGAAATTCTTGAGATTTCAGACTGTGATAAATTTACATTGGTTCTGATACATGCCATATAGATTATAGTGGCAGCTACAGCATCAGGTTTTTTTCCTGCAGTTAGTTCTTTTTCTTTTAGCACATCAAAAATTTTTATTGCTTCTCGTTTAGTGATTTCAGGTAATTGCAAGTTATTTGCAAATTTTATGATGCTGTTGATTGGATCTGTTATAGAAACAGTCAACCTTAGATTTTGAAATAACATTCGATATGATTTTGCAATTAATTTTCTTCTTTCTTGTAGATGATCTGCAATGTCGATGATTGTTCTGGTAGTATCCATGTCTCTGCATGCGACATACATACAAGCCCCTACTACAGATTTAATAGTTCTGCCACGTACTAGTCGCGCCTTTGCAGCTTTTCTATAAAGATATGCGGCCCGCTCAATGATGGCATCCGAGAGATCCATTTTTTCTTTGAGTTTGCCCATTTCGTACAGTGCACTTTTTAGATTTCGCTCCGAAGTGGTTTTTACTTGACTCCTGGAATCCCACAATCTCATTCTGTTCATGAAATGTTTCATTTGGTAACCTAATGGTTTTCCAACAAAGTCATGATTGGACTTTCCGATAATTGTAGATAGTCCCCTGTTATGCATTGTCAATGATGTTGCAGGACCTGTTCTTGTATTTTCCATAAAACTGTCATAGGATGACTCTGCACGTTCATCATTCATTTTTTGTTCTAATACTTCCCCACAGTTAATGCATATCTGCTCTCCAAGGTCTTTATCACAGACTGATTTCTGATGAATACAAACTGAAAGTGTACCTGTCATTTTATTTTTTGTATTGGAACTAACAATCTATAACTAAAGTCAATCAACATACATTGTGAATGAATTTGTTTATCAGTAACGTTACCGCATCGATGACAAAAAAAATCATTTGGCTCTTTACATATGTTGCATTTTTTATTAACTTCTAACTTTGTCCCACATTTTCTACATCCATCTAATCTCATGTTGTTACATTACGTCGTTATTTTATTTAAACGGTATGAAAATTAGACGAAACTAATTAGCTGTATCTAATGTTGTCATGGTTTCATTCCATATTCTCATTCTATAGAATCAGAATGATAGAATAAAATCAGATGCATGTTTAATTACTAAAAGAAGATACTAAAATTATGACACAAACACTACAAACTCAATCTAACAAAAAATTATGGGTTTTAGTTAATTCACTGAAAGAAAATACAAAACAAGAAGATCTTGACCGCATTACACTACAGGTAAGTAACCTTGTTGATGAATAGCATTCTAGAGGAAAATTTATCTGGTCTGGACCCCTTGACAACAATAAAATAGGTTTGGCAATTTTTGAAGGTGAAGAAAAAGAAGCAACCCAGCTTCTCGACGAGCATAAACATGCTTCTTCAGATGTTCTGGATTCCTATCTATACCAATGGGATGCATTGCCATTTCTTTCATTACTGAACTAAACACCTTCCATTTTTTTTAATTTAAATAAAAAAGAAAATATTATCAAAACATAATTTATCAGTGGAAAGATTCTTTACTTGTGAGAAATGCGGGGAGGTTTTTGAAAGGAGAGAAAAATCAGACCACAAATGCCTCAGGATAATAAGTGAATACAAAAATTCTTAGTTCTTAATTCTAAAGTGATTTAGCAAAATTTAAAATACTAAGATTTGTGACTCTGGTGTTTCATTATTCAGTTCCTTTCATGGGATTCATAAAAATAGTTTGTACTAATTATTGGTGAATAGTATTGATACTATTTTACAATTCTTAATTTAATCTGGATTGTCTCAGTATAGCAGCTGTGATTCTTTTTTGAAGAGACTTGTCACCAATCTCTGGAATTATTTTATTATCTGCAAGTTTACGTTTTGGTATAGTGTTTGCAATAGCTACTGCAACAGCATATAAAATATCTGGAGTTATTTTACGGATTTTAAGATCTAAGATTGCTCGCATCACGTATGGAAAAACAAGGGCGTTATTTACTTTGTTTTCGTAGTTGAAGCTTCCTGTTGCAATGATTCTGGCACCTGCATTTCTGGCAAGTGTGGGATGGATTTCAGGATAGGGATTTGTAAGTGCAAACACGATTGGATCTGGATTCATTTTCTTTATCATTCTGGTTTTCAATAGATTCTTTATTCCAGAAACCCCGATAAAGACATCTGATCTAACAATAGCTTCACCAAGACATCCATGCTCATCTCTATTTGTAAACTGCGCAATCTCATTTTTGTACTTGTTCATGCCTTCCTTTCGACCCTTGTATATTGCACCTTTTGAATCCAGAACTATGATGTTTGTACATCCTGCAAAACAAAGTAATTTCCATATACCATAACCTGCAGATCCTGCTCCAGCTATCACTACCTTGATTTCTAAATCTTTTTGTTTACCAAAACAAGTGAGTTTAAGAGTGCAGCCAAAACTACTACTGATGTGCCATGTCTATCATCATGAAAAACTGGAATGTCAAGTGATTTTTCCAAGTCATGAGATATGTCTAGTACTTTGGGAGATTCAATATCCTCCAGGTTTATTGCTCCAAATGCTGGAGAAATTGCCTTAACTGTCTCTACAATTTGCTTCCTATCTGTAGTGTTAAGACAAAGTGGAAATGCACTGATATTTCCATATTCTCTATACAAAACAGATTTTCCTTCCATTACTGGCATTGCTGCATTGGGTCCAATGTTTCCTAGTCCCAATATTCTCGTTCCGTCAGTAATAATTGCAACATTATTTCCTTTTGAGGTTAATTGATATTTCATGTTTGGATGATTAAAAATTTCTTTACATACTGTAGCCACACCTGGGGTGTAAATTATTTGCAAGGTCTTGTTAGATGGCTTTCTAATCTTAGAGTCTACAAAGATTTTTCCGTGTAATCTTTTGTGAAACAAAATTGCATTTTTTGGCATATCCAAACTAATCATGATGTCTAATTAACATTATTCCAATTGAATCATATATGGATTTTGTTTAATAAAGATATCAAAATATTATGTGGTTCTATATTGATCCTCACATATTTGATTACATCTACCATATCCATTTCTTCTTGTTCCAAACCAAATCAAAAATAATGAAAAACAAAGATGAACTTATTTTTAAAATACCTCCAAGCATAAGTCGATTATATGATTTGAAAGGTAGACAAGAATTTGAAATGAAATACAATGAAAAAAACGGGAAATATCTATTTATTAACATAATGACAAAATTAGAAGAGGCAAATAATGATGATAAATTATAATTCAATATTAAAAGACATGAGATTTGCCGAGTGCAAAATTTTCTGATCTAGATATATTGATCAACTTTTTGTCAAAGGTTTAGATATGATTTTTCAAAAAACTAGATGGAATATTTTCTTAGTATGAATTGCGTTAAAGCTTCTTTTCCATACTCTATTCCATGTTCATCTAGAGTGTGTTGTCTAAATTGATTTATCACATGTTCTTTATCGCCTTTTACTTCAAAATCACACTCAAACCCATAATCCGCGCATCTTAGTTTTATCATGTATTCCTCCCTAACACTGTCCATTTATCCCCATTAAGGTCATCGTTGATCGTATATTGTCAATCTTTCTAATCTTCCAAATAATTAATTGTCTTAGTTTTTCAACCGTCTCGGATTCTGCATTTACTACAATATCATAAGCACCAAATACCCCATACACATCTTTGACGCAATCAATCACTTTTAAATCTGATATAATTTGTTTTTCAGAACCTAGTTCACAGTTTATTAGAATAAACGCTTTTGCCATCTCTTCTCAACTCCTCCAGGTCCCGATTGAAAACACAAAGAATTATGTCTCATCAACTAAACAGCACCATTATTTCCGAGAAACACCATACAGAGGATAATCTAATTTGAAACCCAATGAGAAACTTTTATGATTTTTAAAATGATAATCATTGAAACTTTTTACCATTTCATATAGATCACCACCTATAATCATGTCGTTGATAGGTACACTGTGATTGATCTTTGAACACATATTCACCGGAGGTCCAATTATATCGATATTGTTGGAATTATTAGCATTCATCAATATTACTGAACCATAATCTGCGCTTATCCTGTAATCCACACAAGGTAAATGTTCATCATGCATCATGCTACAAATTTTTTCATGGCACTCAACCATAGTAAGACAACACTCAAGGCAACACATAAAGCCAAATTTTCTGTTTGATTTTGATGATTGTGGGAAATAAAATAATAGACTGTCTCCAATGTTTTTAACAACAAATCCTCCAAACCGATTCAAAATTTTAGCCATAGAATTTAAGAAAATTTCATAATATTTTGCAGAATTTATTCCTAAACCCGCTGTAATTTTTGTAGAGTTTACAATGTCCACTAATCCAACACAGTAATTTTCTGTTCTACCAGAGAATGCAACCATATAATCAGATATGGTCATAATTTCATGATTAGACGAATCTTGTTTTTGCGAGTCTGATCGTGAATTATCCTCTAATTTGCCAATGCTATTTTTAAAATTTGTAATGTTGTCCTGCAGATATTCTGTTGCTATCACACTCTCACCTATTGTATAATTACACACAAATCATTTTTTAAGATTTATTTATTAAACATCAACACTTGTCCAGATTCTGTTTATTATACTATATAGATGTTTAATATATTAGTAAATAACATTAAATTTCTTTTTTACGTAATTTACCATGTGTAATATGTTTAGCAAGTATTTGATCATCATGGGAATAATATTGAGCATGTATGATACAAAACAAATCAATTGTTTCAAATGTGGTAATTACGATCATCCTTTGGAAATTAATGATGATTTGTTATTCATATCTGTAAAAAGATCATATGGAAAAAAATCACTCAAAGAGAATGTGTTCTCATGTGAATTAAAAGAGGTCGTTACTTTATGATGAGATATGTACAACTAAAAGCAAAGGATGTATACAAAAAGGCCACCACAATAGAACCAGACAGATCTCTTCAGGATGTACGCAAGGCTATGCTCAACTTCAACATCGATAGACTTGTTGTTGTCACCAAAGAATACAAGCCAATAGGAATCATTACTGAAAAGGACATTATGCGGCTTATCCACATATACGCATCATCTAAACCAATTGATAAAATCAGATTGGGTGATGTAATGTCTACAAATTTAATAACCGTTTGTGAAGAAAGCAATCTGAGCAGATGTGTAAGGACTATGATGGATGAGAGCATCAGTTCGTTAATAATTACCGATGACAAATACATTCTTAGAGGCATATTAACTAAAATCGATGTAATTTCGACATACGCAAAATATTTTACCGGAACATATTTGGTGGGAGATTTCATGACGAAAAATGTTTTGACAGTTGCACCAGATGAGAATTTACACAAGATTCTGCTATTGATGATTAACAATAATGTATCAAGAGTTGTTGTAACGAAAAATCACAAGCCAGTTGGCATCATAACCGAACGAGATATAATGTCCCTCAGTGGACTTGCAGACCCATATTTTAACAGATTTGTAAAACTATCCCATGACAGATTTGTGAGATATAGAATAACAAAAGATTTCACGCTGATGCAAACAGAGATGGACATATCAGGAGTAGAGTCTATACTTTTAGCAAGAGACGTAATGAAACCAGATCCAACGGTAGTTACAATGGATTTGGATCTGGCAGATGCAGTACAGATAATGATAAGAAATGACATACATGGCCTGCCAGTAATTGATTCGATTGCTAGCTATAACCTTATGGGGATAATTACAAAAACGGATGTAAATATAGCGATGATATGTGCTAGTAGTTAAGATCTTTGATTTAAACAATCTACAGACAAAACACTCATTGCTTTTCAAAATTTCCATTCTCTAAATGTTGAGAGTATTCATTCTAAATTATTATGTTTATTTGGTTCTGATGTGTTTTAAGAAAACATTTGGAGCTCAGGAATTTAGGCGATTTGCTATTTGTTTTAGAATTCTAGCCGAAGCCCCCCAAACAATTTTGTTTTCAAATTCAAAGGTATACATTTCTTGAGGAATGTTATGGGTGGGTTCAGTATCCTTTGCCATAGTTTTTAATAATGATTTTAGTGGAATATGAAATATATTTTCAACCTCAGAATTTGCAGACAATGTTTTTATTTCATCAACTATTGAAACAAAGGGTAAAATTGTAAAACCAGAGTTTAGTGTTATAACAGGGTCTAGTTGTCCTAGTACTTGTTCTTTGGATATGTTCAACCCAATTTCTTCTCTAGTTTCTCGTAATGCAGTTTCTAAAAGATCAGAGTCAACAGGATCAAAATTCCCACCTGGAAATGAAATTTCTCCTGCATGTAATTTGAGATGTTTTGATTTTTCAGTCATCACAATAATTGGCTCTTTACCATAAATCACAACAAGCACAGATGCGAGTTTATTTTTGTCACCATGTTCTATGACAGGATTAATTTTGCTTGAAAGAGCAGTTTTAACCAATTCCAAGTCCACGCAAATTATAGATTCATCTATTTTATGGAGTTTTTGTTCGAAGATTTTAGCCAATTCAAATATTCATAATGACTATCTATGAGACAAATTCGCAATATTCACGAAAATATTAAAACATCAAATAAAGTTAGTTCTTACTACAACAGAGTTTCAGATATCAGTACATTGCTCCTGATGATTTGAATAATATTATATCTGATGTTGCCAATTACATATATGGAATTACACGAAAAAAAATGCATACCTTGTGAAAGCGGAGGAACACCGTTAACAGATATCGAGGCAAAAAAGAACCTTGAAAAGATCACTGGCTGGAAACTAAATGGGAATAAAATAGAAAGAGAATTTGTTTTTCAGGACTTTAAAGAGGTGATGAAATTCGTAAACAACATAGCCCGAATTGCTGAGGAGGAGGGTCACCATCCAGATATTCACATTCATTGGAACAAAGTCATGTTGGAACTTTGGACGCACTCGATGAAAGGATTAAGTGAAAATGATTTTATTGTTGCAGCAAAGATAAACACGCTGGCAGTTTGACTAAATTTTTACATCTCTTCCAATTGTATTGTAATTGGAGATTTAAAAATAATCATAATTGATAAAGAACAGAATAAAAGAAAATTTTTTAGAAGATATGTACAGGTTAAAGGGAAATGAGAATGTCTTTACTGGTATCTAATAATCATGATGAAAATTACTACTGACCAATTCATCCCTTTTGTATCATTCAATGTAATGCCGTTCATTATCAACAATGTTCTTATTCATGAGATTAGTAATTGGGACTAACTAAATGACCCTGTGTGATATCTGTCAACACTACATTCCAGATAAAGATCCATTAGATAATCAATTTCCAGATTCGTTAAAAAAAGTTATGCTAAAAAGACATTTTTTGGAGAAACATCCAGACAAATACAAAGAACGATTTAATTCCTGAAGAACGATAAATGTTTTCTTGAAACACATTCTTGTTTTTTGCAGAAGAGTAAAAAATCATTTTACATTTCTCCGAATTTTATCAAAAAAGGTCATATTCTCACACTTGCTTTTGTTCTCTGCCATTTCGTGTGCCATGTCTTGGGATACCGTTACAGCAGGGACATCTTAGAAACGATTCCTTGAAATAATAATCACAGTTTCTGCAAAAACTACCGTTTTCTTTGTATATGCGATTCTTGTTTCCTTGTTTGTAGTTGTTGCATGCATTCTTACAGGTAATCATGATTCAAACTGTTATTTCTTGATGTTAACTAGTATCTGTTTTGCATTAATAATTTCATCATTTGAGTCATACGCAATGATGTAGAGCATTGCATTTGAGCTGTTTGGAAATGCAGTTACATTTTTCATAGTAAAAATATCTTCTGTGCTAAACTCTACCACATTTGGAATGCAGCTGACACAGCCTATCTCATATTTTTTTACCGTTCCATCACGGTTCCAATCAAGTTGTACTGTGGCATAATTATCCTCATGGTCCAAAACTAATGCCTGGACATACTCTAATGGTTCAGCATATGCCGTGCCTATGCCAAAAACAAAAAACGGTATCAACAAAAGAATCCTATTCATAGAATAATCAGAATTCAGATGTCATCTTTTAACGATTACTATTCATTAGAATATGAAAAATTTAACTTGCAGCATCAATAGTATGATATGATGATTCGAGAAAAGAGGTTCTTGAGTCCCAGAAAAACATCGGTATGGAAGCGAATCTGTATGAGTTAGCTATTTTTGTAAATTTTGTTTCCGGTTCAAATTGGTTCACGTACATATGGCGTGGGGGAATATAGTCAGGTGAGTAGATTTTGCACTAATTTCCTTCTAAAATAGGGTAGAGGGGAGAAATTACAATAACCCATTACTTGCTAATTTCGCTAATCTGTTTTGAAGATTTGAACTAAAATTTGGATCACTTTTATCTGATATTCTCTCTTAACTAGATGTTATGAAATGCGCTGATTGTGATTGTTTTCCTGCAGAATGTAAACAAAGTAAATCTGCCAAGGATTGTCCTAATTGTACATGGAATGAATGCTGTTGTTGGAATGCAATTCATTGCTAAGTTATGATATAAAAAAATAGATTATCCCTATTGAAAGGGATCAATAAATGGACAGTTTACTATGTGATCACTATCCATCGGTCTTGCCAGACTCACGTCAATCCTGCCAGCATTTTTGTATGCATTGATGTCAGAGATGTTTTCAAGCAACGATGCATTGTTTGCGTCCTTCCATCCAATCATGCTGATTCTCCACATTGGGGAATAGTTTGCATCACCTGGTGCACCTGCTGCAATACCCGCTTGGAATCCCATTGGACCTGAGCCTTTGATTCCATTTCCGAATTGAAACAGATCAACTGCTGCAGAATTTGCAATCAGACTAGCAGAAGTTGGTGCACTAGTTACGCCCATCATTTCAGCTGGACCAGAAGGAGTTGCGTCAGTAACAATATAGTAGATGGTTCTTCCGTCAGGACCCCAACCTCTGTGTGCGATAAAGGTAACAGATTTTCCCTTGGTGTCAATCTCAAGAACTTGTCCTCCTACATATGGTGTATCATCCGATAATGTCTTGTCTTCTTTTACCATCATTTGTCCGTCAGGCCAAACTATTTGTGGCATGTTGATTACTACATCTACGGGACTCAGAATTATCTCTCCTTTTTTCTCTGCATCAAGTATTGCTTTTTCTGAATTCAATAATCTTGGTGCTGTGCCATCTTTCCATGTTACATGAACATGAGATGTGAGTGCACTATACACATCTGGTTGTGCAGGAGTGCTGGTAAAGACTTCACCCTGATATTTGTGTACGCCATCACCATTGACTCCATTTGTAAACATGTATGTCTTGGACAGTGCTGAATCAGAAGCATTCTTTAGTAATGGAGCTAGTTCTACTTTCCATTTCTGACTCTGAGATATTGCATCTGCGTGCTTTTGATCACTAGAGTCTGTAATGATATAGTATACTTCCTTACCATCGTAGAATCCTTGATGTATAGGAATTTTTGCTGGAACATTTGCACGAGATAGTTTTAGAACAGACCCTGCATCAGCAGTTTGAGGTGTTGTTTGTTCTGTCTTTGTTTGCTTTTGTTCTACCTTTTGTTTTTGTTCCGTCTTTTGCTCCTGTATTGGTTTAGGAGTTACAGAAACTTCAGAACATAGTCTGTCTCCACAAACTACTCCTTTGTTTGCAGAACCATAAGACTGGGTACCTATTCTTCCTGGAGCATTTTTACCGGCACTTTTCTCAGCATCTACTTCGATAAAGTAGTTCTGAGTCAAGGCTGCGGTAAAAAGTGGCAAGATAGCCAAAAAGGCTATGATCTTTAGTGTTGTATTCATTGAGAACGAGCATAAAACAAAAGTTAAAAGCATTTTTCCAAATCTAAATTTTTTTACTTTGATATTCATGGAATCCAAACAAACATGTTATTTGATTTACCGAGTTTTGTTTCTTTTTCTGTAGATTTCCATATTTCTCTCATGATCTGAATGACTTTCAAGATGACAAATCAAATCTTCTTTTGTATTGAAAATTTGTTCACAGTAATAGCATTGATGAATCATCGCATCAATGTGTTCTAGTTAAATTAATGATTTTGTCCGAATTAAAAAAAGATGTGAAGATTCATAGAATCTAGTCTTCAGTTAGTTTCTTTAGTTCATCTAGGGCCATTTTATATATGCCCGAAAGCATCATTGATGCCTGTTTGTCAGAATTTTGTAGTTCTCCTGACCAAACGACTTTTGACTTTCCTTCATGGTTGGATACTTTCACTTCGCCTTTCAAGCCTGGAAATGGTTGTGGGGCATCAATGATGGAATACTTTAATGTCCTTGTATTGTCATCAATAGAATCAAGTCTTTCCACTAGGTTTGCTGTCTGATTAGGACCGAGTTGTATGTTGCATCTTCGTTCACATCCTGCATGGTTACCGTTTATTTCAGACGTTAGAACCATTGGAATATATCGTTCAACGCCGTCAAATGAACTAATAATTCCCCACACTTTAGCAGGGGACGCATTTATGACTGCCGATTCAGATACAATCAATTTTCTTTCCTCCAATCTGTAAGTTTTTGTTTTGTCACGGTCATACTTTTCTTATTAGTATAAAAAAAATTTCCCAAATGTTATAGAAATTATCTTGAAATAAAAATAAATTTTAAAGTTTTTCTTTGAGCAATTCATTTATTGCTTTTGAAAAGCTGTATGATGTGTGAGTATGTTGAATTGTCTTTGCCTGAAGATGACGAATTTTTTTAGCAACATCATCCAACATTACAGTGATTCGTTTTACCAATGACCACAACCTACTGTTGTCCTATTTAAGAAATATTCCAAATTCAATTATTTTTTATCCAGATGGAATTAAGACAGATAATCAAATTAAAATCTCAATACTCAAAACTAAGAATTTTTAGATTTTAGAATTTTTTGTTCTTGTCTGAGTTTGTATGCTGTCAGTCCACTAAATCCAAAGATAATTACCAGTCCCAGATATGATAATGGTTGATTATATTCAATCAATATTGCAGAGATGCCCGTCCCAAAAACGCTGGGAAGAAGAGACAGTGCATAGAGCCACCATCCACAACAGCCCAAAGGAACCAAAGAGAAAAAAGACAAAAAGGATGTTAATGCAGTTCCGCCAGTATTCCCTCCAAACGCTTTTTTCTTTATGCTTAATCGGCATCCTAAT
>Ga0209519_10000061_pt1 | contig 46819 bp, 46 predicted proteins | sample Rifsed13ft1_FD_184005 | JGI IMG/M metagenome (GOLD analysis project Ga0209519, IMG submission 184005) | Soil microbial communities from Rifle, Colorado, USA - sediment 13ft 1 (version 2) | ecosystem: Environmental > Terrestrial > Deep subsurface > Rock core/Sediment | place: Rifle, Colorado...
AAGGTTTGCAATTGCGTTTGCAGTTCCTCCTTTTTAAGATTGTCGGATTTTTTTAAAGACAAGATTTGCGATTCAAGTTCCGCCCTTTTGATTGAATCGCTAATCCGCTGTCTCTCTATTAGAGTCAGCTTTTTATTGAATGATTGAATGAGGGAATTGTTAACAGAATCATTTTTTTTGGTGATGCTTTCCTGCTGTGCAAATGAGATGCTCGAGAAAAGTAGCGCTAAAAAAAAGATGATAACCCTTTTTTTACTAGCAAAAAAAGGTAGTCGATTACCAAAATCCGACATAAAACAGCTTCTTTTATTTTGGGAAGGATTGTATTTTTTTTTCATCTATATATTCAGTTTAAGTGATTAAAACTGGTGCTTGATTTTATAATTCTTTTGTAAATAGACATTCTCTTTGTAATGCTATGATATCATTTTTGTATTTCATTTTCAGTTGCGCTCTTTCAAATGCTTGACGCGAATGCAGCAAACAATTTTTTTTCAATTCAAAATTAGCAATACAGGCAATGCTATTGAATGCTTTTTGAAGACGAATCATGACCTCAATATTTCCCGCTCCGTCGCGCGCAATAGGCCTAAAAGCATCCTCAAATAAATCAGGAATGCTTAGCTCAGGAACGGCTATTCGATCAAAAACATTTTTTTCTGAATTAGTTATACCAGCCGGTTTATGCCATAATGTAAATATGCGAACGTAGCTTCCGATGATTTGAATCGCCGTACCGGGATCATTCACCGCAGGAGACAAAGCTCTGCTGGCAATTTCACTCAAAGTTATCAGTCCAAAACGGGGATCTTCGTCAAAATAGCGCATATCGCCAATGGTAAATGCTTTTTTGATTTCTTTAAAATCGGGGATTTCCGAAGGTGTATTTTTTAAAATTATGTAAAATAACGGTTTGTCTAAAGTTGCAAAATTTCCCGGAACGGTATTTATCGTGATGACAGCATCAAGCGTTTCCGCAATTTTTTGCAGTTTAGACATATATATTTGCTGTACATAGCCTGAATAATCACTATAGACAGCTGATCCTTTTTCTTGATTGGATTTTATTGCAATACCGTTTAAGGTGGGCGATTCCAGCCAGAATTCAATGGCGTTGGCAGTTGCATCTTCCACTAATTTTATAGTGTGGCCCATTCGGCCAAGCTTTGAGATTCGTTCGACCCAACGCAAAAAAGTGATAATTACTAAAGCAAAAAAGAGCAAGGTGAAAAGGAAAAGGACAAAGTGACCCGCTTTTCCATAATAACCATTTTTTAATGCAACCATGGCAACAATGCTATAGATAAACGACCCTATAAAAACAGAAAGTGCGTTTTGGGAAACATCATCGGCTATAATCAGTTTGAAAGAGCGCGGAGTGGCAGTATTGCTTGCTGCCGAAAAAGCCGATATCATTGAGCCTACCGCAAAAATTGAAATTACTAGCATGCTTCCCGAAATGGTACTTAACAATTGTTCCAGTGATTCTGTTTTAATCTGCGGAACTACCTCATACAAATTGCTATCGTCAGATATCTGGGCAAGTAATGCCCCAAAAACAGAAAGGACGCAAAAGATTAATGGTCTGAACCATAGTTTTTCTTTCAAGCGATTCAGAGCAAAAAGGATATTTTGTTTCATGAAATTATGGTTTGGCACTAAATTAATGTTTATTTCTTACAATTACTACAGGATTTTTTTAATATAATGCTTAAAGCAAAGTTTCAGCCCGTGAGTTTTTGCAGAAAGTAACCATGTAAATTTTTAAGCAAATGGAGGCAATCTTACAATCCGAAATGCTTATTAAACAAATTTTCCAAAAGACAAAAAAAAAGCTACTTTAGCATTATATAAATTTCTGATAAAAATGATTAGCGAAGCCCAGTTTCAAGATGAATTACAAATTCTAATATCTAACGCTATCCGCGAAGATGTTGGCGATGGAGATCACAGTTCTTTAGCGTGTATTCCGGTTTCGGCGCAAGGGAAGGCGAAACTGCTGGTCAAAGACGAAGGGATTATTGCCGGAGTGGAATTTGCCAAAATGATTTTTCATTTTGTGGATCCCCAACTTCAAATTGAAACTTTTATTAAAGACGGATCAGCAGTGAAGTATGGCGATGTTGTTTTTCATGTTGCTGGAAGTTCGCAGTCGATTTTGAAAGCGGAAAGGTTGGTGCTGAATTCCATGCAACGCATGTCAGCTATTGCCACAAAAACCAGCAGTTATGTCAAATTATTAGAAGGAACTAACACAAAAATATTGGATACCCGCAAAACGACTCCCGGGTTTCGTGTTGCCGAAAAATGGGCGGTCAAACTGGGCGGGGGTGAAAACCACCGTTTTGCACTGTACGATATGATTATGCTCAAAGACAACCACATAGATTTTGCCGGAGGAATTACTTTGGCCATTGCCAAAACTAAGGAGTATCTCAGGGAGCAGAATCGGGATCTGAAAATCATCGTTGAAGCCAGAGGTATTGACGAAGTCAAAGAAATTATTATCTGTGAAGGGGTTTATAGGATCCTTTTGGATAATTTTGATTATGAGACTACTAGGGAAGCGGTCGCTTTAATAGGCGATAAATGTTTAACCGAATCGTCAGGCAACATCAATGAAGATACGATACGAAAATACGCCGAATGTGGCGTCAATTATATTTCTTCGGGAGCATTGACGCATTCCATTTATAATATGGATTTAAGCCTGAAAGCAATTTAATTTATCTTACATTATCTTTGTGTTGGTTAGCGGCTACGGCTGTACAATTTCCGTACTGAAGATGCTTAATGAAAATGTGTAATCAATGTCAGCAGAGATAGAAGAGCGAATAGAAGAAATTCCAATATTGAGAGATTTGGCCCGTTACCTAAAAGGGGTAAAATTGAAATGGTTAGAAGGATTGTCTCTTTACGATTTACTGGAGTTATATATCATCGGTATTGCCGAAGGGGCTTTGTCAAATAGAGCTGGGTCTATTGCATTTAGTTTTTTCATGGCATTATTTCCCTTTGCGCTGTTCATTCTCAACCTCATTCCGTATATTCCAATTGAGGGTTTTCAGCAGGATTTTTTAAAATTTGTTTCTGAAGGAGTTCCGCCAAATACGTATTACGCCATCGAGAATATTGTAGATGACATTCTGCATAACAGTAATTCAGGTTTGCTGTCTTCTGGATTTTTATTGTCTATTTTATTGATGGCAAACGGACTAAATGCCATTTTAGGGGGATTTGAAACCTCGCGGCATGTTTTGGTAAAAAGAGGTTTTTTTCAACAGTATTTTGTGGCATTAGGAATGTCGATAATATTGAGTTTGTTGTTGATTTTAACCGTTGCTATTATTGTGGTATTTGAAATTTTCATTCAAAAATTCACAGTTCATAGTGTGCTAAATGAGCAAATCCCCTTAATTGTGGTAGGCCGCTATGTGTTTTTGCTGCTGATGATTCTTGTCACAACCTCGATACTTTTCAAATTTGGAACTAAACATGACAAAAGCAGGTCTTTTATATCTATCGGTTCCGTGTTTACGACAATTTTGACGATTATAATTTCCTATTTTTTTGGTATTTGGGTAATACGATTTTCCCAATACAATCAACTTTATGGTTCTATAGGGACGTTGCTGATAGTGATGTTTTACATTTGGATCAACTGCATGATTTTGCTTCTTGGTTTTGAGTTAAATACAGCCGTAAACCGCTTGAAAAAGCAAAAGAAATTGGCGTAAACTAAATGATTTCACTAATTTTATAGTAAGTTTGGTAAAAATTAGGAGCTATTTCCTGCTGTTCGCTATATCCACGCAAAAAAAGCGTGGGATGCCGCTACCATCAGGGCTAAAATATATGGATCATGAAAAAGATTGTTACTTTAACAGTATTATTCTTCTTTACGATTATTTATGCCCAGGGTCAGGCAGTTATTGGGAAATGGAAAACTATCGACGACGAAACGGGAAAGCCCAAATCAATCGTGGAAATTTACGAGGAATCCGGGAAAATCTATGGAAAAGTAGTCGAGATTCTGGACGAAGAGCATAAAAATAGCGTTTGCAGCGAATGTACAGGAGCGGATAAGGGCAAACCCATTTTGGGGATGATTGTCATAAAGGGACTTTCAAAAGTGGGTAATGAATATAGAAAAGGCAAAATATTGGATCCCAAAAACGGAAAGATGTACCAATGTTTCATAACCTTAGCGGGAGATAATAAACTAAAAGTTCGCGGATATATCGGTATTTCTTTATTAGGACGGACGCAATATTGGTATAGGGTTGATTTTTCAAAATAAGGTGTAACTAATGATTATCTGATTGTTTGGGAATGATGCGCTGAAATGGAGTAATTAAAAACATATTTTAATTTATAAAAAGATGAAGAAGAGTAATATATTAGGTCTGGTGTTATTTTTCATGGCGACTCTCTGTATGGAGAGTCAAAATGTTGTTGGAAAATGGAAAACTATAGATGATGAAACCGGCCAGGCTAAGTCAATTGTTGAGATTTACGAAAAATCGGGAAAAATTTATGGAAAGGTATTAGAAATTTTTGATGCTGCGCATAAGAAAGACTTGTGCCGTGACTGTTCCGGTGAAGATGCCAATAAACCAATTTTGGGGTTGACCATTATAAAAGGGCTTTCTAAGGATGGAGATGAATACAATTCCGGAGAGATCATGGATCCTAAAAATGGACGTCATTACAAATGCACAATCGTGTTGCAATCCAAAGACAAACTGAAAGTTCGCGGATATATAGGGTTTGCATTATTGGGCAGAACTCAATACTGGTATAGAGTTAAATGATTTTTTCTGCTCCCCAAAAACTAATTCTATTCACACAATATTCAAAGAATGCCTTTTTTTGCTGAAGTAATTTTACCGCTTTCTCTTGCCAAAACATTCACTTATAGGGTTTCGGAAACCGAATATAATTACATAAAAAAGGGAATGCGTGTCGCAGTGCCTTTTGGCAAAAGCAAAATTTATACGGCATTAGTTATTGATACCCATCAAAACCAACCCACATTATATGATGCCAAGGAAATTCATCAAATTCTTGATGAAAAACCTATTGTAACCGAAGTCCAGATTGCGCATTGGCAATGGATTGCGTCCTACTACATGTGCGCAATCGGTGATGTGTATCGCGGCGCTATGCCAAGCGCACTATTGCTGGAAAGTGAAACGACAATTACCCAAAAAACAGATGTTTTCGTTGATGAAAGTCTGCTTTCTGACGACGAATACTTGATTTATCAGGCATTGCAACAGCAATCTTCGTTAAAAATACAAGATATAATCGCTATTCTTAATAAGAAGAATATTTTTCCGGTCATTCAAAAACTGATAGACAAGAATGTGTTGGTTCTTCAGGAAGAAATGCAGGAAAGCTACAAACCCAAATTGATCCGATACATTCGATTGCATGCTAAATATGAATCGAATCAGGGATTAAGTGAATTGCTGGAAAAATTAAAAAGCGCCAACAAACAAAAGGAAATTGTACTGACATTTTTTCAATTGACCGCCTCTGAAAAGAAACCGGTCACCGTAAAAAAATTGGTAGAATCCGCCAATTCCACTTCGACAACCGTAAAAGCTTTAATCGAGAAAGAGATATTTGAAGATTATTTTATACAGGAAGACAGAGTGAATTTCTTTGGGAATTCTAAAGAGGAGCAATTGCAATTAAGCGAAGCGCAACAAAAAGCTTTTGATGGAATTAAGGCCAGCTTTATCCAGAAAGAAGTTTGTCTTTTGCATGGGGTGACATCAAGCGGTAAAACGGAGGTATACATCAAATTGATTGAGGAACAGCTCATCACTGGAAAGCAAGTGTTGTATTTGTTGCCTGAAATAGCGCTAACGACCCAATTAGTGGCAAGATTAAGTTCTTATTTCGGAAACAAAGTCGCCGTTTACCATTCGAAGTACAATAATAATGAACGTTTGGAAGTTTGGAAGCAAGTGTTGCAAAATTCTGAAAAGGCACAAATTGTAATAGGGGCAAGGTCAGCCTTGTTCTTGCCCTTTCATAACCTCGGATTTATAATTGTCGATGAAGAGCATGAGCAGACTTTCAAACAAGTTGATCCCGCACCACGGTATAATGCCCGAGACGCCTCTATAGTTTTGGCGAATTTCCATAAAGCAAAAGTTCTGCTGGGCTCTGCAACACCAAGTATTGAAACCTACTTCAACTCCAAATCAGACAAGTATGGCCTTGTGGAAATTAGCGAGCGTTATGGAAAAGTGATGATGCCCGAAATCGAATTGGTAGATTTAAAAGACAAATATTTTCGAAAAAGGATGAAGGGGCATTTTAGCGATTCCTTGATTGAGGGAATAGCCAATGCCTTGTCCTTAGGGGAGCAGGTGATCTTGTTTCAGAATAGGAGAGGATACTCGCCTTTGTTGGAATGTATGACTTGCGGGCACGTTCCGCATTGCCAGCAATGCGATGTCAGTTTGACCTATCACAAACATAAAAATCAATTGCGCTGCCATTATTGTGGTTACTCGATTGCAAAACCTACGCATTGCCACAGCTGCTCCAGCGTCGATTTGACGACCAAAGGATTCGGTACAGAGCAAATCCAACAAGAATTGATGGAGCTTTTTCCTGAAAATAAGGTAGGCAGAATGGATCAGGATACCACCCGAGGTAAATTTGGGTTCGAAAAAATCATTGAAGGTTTTAAAAACAGGGAAGTTGACATTTTAGTGGGAACTCAAATGCTGGCCAAGGGACTTGATTTTGATAATGTAAGTTTGGTGGGAATAATGAATGCCGATAATATGCTGTATCATCCCGATTTTAGGGCTTTCGAAAGAAGCTTTCAGATGATGGTGCAAGTGTCGGGCCGCTCGGGCCGTTCTGAAAAGCAAGGAAAAGTGATTATCCAGACCTACAATCCAAATCACAATACGATACAGCATGTGACAAACAATGATTATCAGGGTATGTATAATGAACAATTATACGACAGACAGATTTATAAATACCCCCCTTATTTTAGAATCATAAAATTGACGCTTAAACAGCGCGATTTTAACAAATTAAAGGAAGGCGCGATGTGGTTGTATCAGGTGATGAGCCTGAATTTGAATATGCCTGTCCTTGGTCCTGAGGAGCCGGCCATAAGCAGAATTAGAAATGAATATATAAGAACCATCATTATTAAAATTCCGCAAAACGTTTCAGTGGCAAGCACAAAAAAAACTATTCAGAAAATGTTGAATAGTTTTGATTCAGTGGCTCAATATCGAGCTATAAAAGTTTCGGTAAATGTCGATTTTTATTAAAAGTAGTTTTTTATGCAAATGATAGGGCTTTTACTAGGTCTTCTTTTTTGTTTCTGCTAAGCGGTATTTTGGTGACACCAATTTCTGCGAATTTGCTGTTGAAGCGTTCCACTTTGTCTACATTTATGATGTACGATTTGTGTACCCTGACAAATTTCTTTTTCGACAGGTCATTTTCAAAAGATTTCATCGTCGAAAGGACCAGGTTGCTGTCGTCATCGGTAACAACTCTTACGTAATCGCCAAAAGCTTCGATCCATTTGATTTTGGAAGTGAAAACTTTTAGTTTTTTTAAATTACTTTTAATGAAAATATGTTCTCCTTCTTCTTCCTTGGTGTCTTTTTTCAGCAGATATAAATCGATGGCTCTTTTTACGGAAGCATTAAATCGATCAATGGCGATAGGTTTTTGAAGATAGTCAGTGGCGTCATAATCAAACGCTTTCAGGGCATACTCTGCTTTAGAAGTGATAAAAATGATTTGCGGTTTTATTTTTAATCCATCCAGAAAATCAAAACCACTAATTACGGGCATCTCAATATCAAGAAATATTAAGTCTACATTATGGATAGACATACAACTTCTGGCTTCAATTGCATTCGAAAAATCCCCTATTAAATGTAAGTTAGGGTGATTGTTAACTAACTTTGCGATGATCATTCGTTGAATCGAACTATCATCCACTACGACACAGTTTAGTTTCATGACATTACCATTTAAGATTTGGATTAGTAAATATATTGTTTATTTTTCGATTTAACAAAAAATTACAATGAGATTTTTGTAGTTCAACGATTAAATCGGAAAAAACATTGGTAATTAAAAAATATTGGTTATTTTTGCAGCCAAATTAACAAATAAATAAATATTTATGAATCATTATGAAACTGTTTTCATTTTAAATCCCGTTTTATCTGATGTTCAGGTAAAGGAAACAGTAAGCAAATTTGAAGATTTTCTTACTACTAGAGGAGCCGAAATGGTGTCGAAAGAGGACTGGGGCCTGAAAAAAATGGCTTACGAAATCCAAAATAAAAAAAGTGGTTTTTATCACTTATTCGAATTCAAAGTACCGGGAGAAGTTCTTATTGCTTTTGAAACTGAATTTAGACGTGACGAAAGAGTTATGCGTTTCTTAACTGTAAGTTTAGACAAACACGCTATTTCTTGGGCTGAAAGAAGAAGAACAAAATTAAAATCTCAAAAAGCTTAATATCATGGCTACATTACAACAATCTGCTTCAGGAAAAAAAGACGGGGATATCAGATATCTTACGCCTTTAAACATAGAAACTAACAAAACTAAAAAGTATTGTCGTTTCAAAAAATCAGGTATCAAATATATTGATTATAAAGATGGTGATTTTTTATTGAAATTTGTAAATGAGCAAGGAAAAATTCTTCCTCGTCGTTTAACCGGAACTTCATTGAAGTACCAAAGAAAAGTGTCTGTTGCCGTAAAAAGAGCACGTCACTTAGCGTTAATGCCATATGTGGCTGATTTACTAAAATAATATTTTAACTCAGTTGTTGGTTTTCTGAAATACGAAACCTAACTTCTATAAAAAAGGACAACAACATGGAACTTATACTTAGACAAGACGTTCAAAATTTAGGATTTAAAGATGATGTAGTAACTGTGAAAAACGGGTACGGTCGTAACTTTTTGATTCCACAAGGTCACGCACATTTGGCAACTTCTTCTGCAAAGAAGGTGTTGGCTGAAAACCTAAAACAAAGAGCGCACAAAGAAGCTAAAGTGGTAAGCGATGCACAAGCATTGGCTGAAACTCTAAAAGCGATCGAAATCAAAATTACTGCAAAAGCTGGTGGAGAAAAATTATTCGGTTCAATCACGAATATTGACATCGCTGATGCATTAGCAAAAGGCGGTCAAGTAATTGATAGAAAATTCATCACTAGCGGTATCGTTAAACGTACCGGTAAATACGCGGCTAGCGTTCGTTTGCATAGAGATGTAATTATAGAATTGCCTTATGAAATCGTTGCTGAATAATAACAATTTGTTAATAATTAGTTAATAAAATATTAAAATCACCCTCACGGGTGATTTTTTTTTGTCTATTTTCGCCGGATATAAACTCATATCTAAAGAAATGAAAAAAATTATTGTTTTATTGTTTTTTGTTTTTGGTCTTCATACGGTGACAGGTCAAACAACAACTTCCAGTATTAAGGGAATTGTAAAAAGTTCTGACACGGAGTTGCTTCCAGGAGCGATCGTTTATGCAACCCATACTCCAACAGGGTCTAATTATTCGGCACTATCAAATGCGGACGGTAGGTTTAACATTTTGAATATGAGAGTTGGAGGGCCATACAAAGTCACAGTGACTTATGTTGGGTTTCAAACGCAGGTTTTTAATGATATTTACCTAGAATTAGGGAAATCATTTAGCTTAGACGTTTTGTTGAAAGACGAAAGTCAACAACTAAGCGAAGTTAAAATTACAGGTTCAAAAAACAAAGTTTTCCAAAGCGGAAGAACAGGTGCTGAAACTACAATTGGTAGAAGGGAATTGACGGCTTTGCCAACTATCTCAAGATCAGCCGAAGATTTCACACGTTTGGAGCCTTCAGCTAGTGGTGGTTCTTTTGGTGGTAGAAATGACCAATACAACAGCTATTCGTTAAACGGAGCTGTTTTTAATAATCCTTTTGGATTAGACGCGGCCACTCCAGGTGGACAAACTGGTTCTCAACCAATTTCATTGGACGCAATAGACCAAATTCAGGTTGCAACCGCTCCTTATGATGTTACGTTGTCGGGATTTACGGGAGCTTCTGTAAATGCGGTAACAAAATCAGGTACGAATGAATTTCACGGTACTGCTTATGCTTTTTTTAGAAATCAAGATTTGACAGGAAGTAAGGTTAAGGGAGAAAAGATATTTGTTCCTTCATTAGAGCAAACCCAAGCTGGTTTCAGTATTGGCGGTCCAATTGTGAAAAACAAATTGTTCTTCTTTGCCAATTATGAAATTGAAAAAAGAAGTGATTTAGGATCTAATTTTGTTGCCAATGATGGTAACGGTACAACAGGAATTAATGAATCAAGAGTTTTAGCTACTGATTTAATTGCAGTTTCTGATGCTTTGTCATCTTTAGGTTATGATACAGGTGCTTATCAAGGTTTTACTCATAATTCGAACTCCAATAAAGGGATTATTAAATTTGATTGGAATATAGATGACAACAATAAATTAGCTGTTATATATAATTTCTTGGATGCTTCGAAAGACAAACCTGCACACCCAACTGCCCTTGGTTATAGAGGTCCTAATGCTTCTATACTTCAGTTTGAAAAGTCAGGATACCAAATAAACAATAAGTTAGATTCATTTTTACTTGAATTAAATTCAAAATTTAGTGAAACGGTTTCAAATAAATTGCAAGCGGGTTATACTCATTTTGATGATTTTAGAAATCCATTTTCTGGTCCAGCCCCAATTATTAACATTCAAGATGGAGCAGGTTCAAACTACATTATTGCTGGACACGAGCCATTTTCAATCCACAATACTCTGGATCAGAAAGTATTTCAAGTTACTGATAACTTAACTTACACTACAGGTGATCACGTTTTTACTTTTGGAGGTTCATTTGAAAAATACCAATTCAAAAATTCATTTAACTTAACTGCTTATGAAAATTTTGGAACTTTTGGTACTCTATTCAATTATTACGGAACATTTAGTCCATATCCTAGTGTTAATGCATTTTTACTAGATGCGGCACAGCCTATGGCAACAAGTTTTATTAAGCAAAATCTTGCTTACGCGCAAAACCAAAATAATTCTTTGAATTCATTTCCAGTAGGCGGAGATAAAGGTTGGAAGTTGTCTGAGTTAAATGTTGGACAGGTTGCATTTTATGCCCAAGATGACTGGAGTATTACTGATGATTTTAAATTGACTTTAGGTTTGAGAGCAGATAAACCTTTATATTTCAATACTTCTGATTTAATTCAAAAATATATTGATACGGATAACGGTGCTTCAAGAAATAATGCAACTCTTTATTATAACCCACAAACGGAAGCTAATGAGACTTTGATTTCTACAACATTGCCAACTGATAAGTTGCTTTGGTCTCCAAGATTAGGTTTCAATTGGGACGTTACAGGAGATAAAACGACGCAAGTACGTGGTGGAACTGGAATATTTACAGGAAAACTACCATTTGTATGGTTAGGAAATCAAGTAAGTGGCGCAGACGATGGTTTCTTTCAAATTATGGACAAAGATTTTAAATGGCCACAAGTTTGGAGAACTAGTTTGGGTGTTGATCACAGATTCGACAACGATTACATCATGACTGTTGATATGTCTTATAATAAAGATATCAATGGTGTTCACGTACAGAACTGGGGATTAAAAACTCCAAGTGGTACTTTAGGTGGTGTTGATGGTAGAGCAATCTATCTTGATTCTGACAAAGGGAGTAATAGTGCTTATGTGATGACAAATTCAGATAAGGGAAGAGTTTTCAACACTTCGGTTAAAATGCAAAAGAACTTTGATAATGGATTGTTCGCTAGTTTAGCGTATAACTATTTAGTTTCTAAAGATGTTAACTCTATTGAAGCAGAAATTACTGGAGATGCATTTGCTTTTAATCCTGCTTTAGGAAACGTAAATGATGCAGTTTTGTCTAATTCTAAATATGGTGACACACATCGTTTTATTGGTGTAGCTTCAAAGAAATGGAAATATGGTACTAACGACAAATGGTCTACTACTGTTTCTACATTCTTCGAATATGCTCAAGGTGGTCGTTTTGCTTACATCTATGGTGGTGACATCAATAATGACGGTTCAGGAACAAATGATTTGATCTATGTTCCTACTTCAACAGAAATTAACGCAATGGTATTTACAGGTGGACCTTCTCAAGGAGATGCGTTTGACGCCTTTATTGGTCAAGACGAATATTTGAATGGAAGAAGAGGGCAATATGCAGAACGTTACGGTGCTTTATCTCCTTGGAGAGGAAAATGGGATCTTAAATTAATGCAAGATTATAACTTCAAACCTTCTTCTAGTTCTAATAAAACAAACACAATTCAATTTAGTGTTGATGTGTTGAACTTAGGTAATTTACTTAATTCTGATTGGGGATTGGTTCAAGTGCCAACAAGTATACAACCAATTGGAGTTTCTGTAAATCAAACTACAAAAGAGCCGATATATACTTTTAATGGTTCACAAACTAAAACGTTCAATTACGATGCTAGTTTATTGTCAAGATGGCAAGCGCAATTTGGAATTAGATATATTTTCTAAATCCAAGTAATTAATAAATTTGAAAGCCTTCTTGAAAAAGAAGGCTTTTTTTATTTTAAAATTTTAAATTTGCAGTCCGGTTTTCAATGTTAGTTAGATGTTGGGAATATAATTAATGAAAATTGAATTCACAGGAAAAAAGAATTGAAATAGATTCTGACTGAGGATTATAAAATTTAAAACTAGTATGAAATATACAAGATTGACAAAGGAGCAATTTGAAGAGCTAACGCAGGAATTCAGTACATTTTTGGCAACGCAAACTATTGACAAAGCGGAGTGGGATACCATAAAAGCCGAGAAACCGGAGGTTGCCGAGCAAGAACTGGACGTTTTTTCTGATCTGGTTTGGGAAGGAGTACTTACAAGGGCTGAATATCTGGAGCATTTTTCAAAAAACCATATTTTTCTTTTCGAAAGTTTCGATACACATGTTCAGTCGATAGTTCTTAAATCGTTGGTTCCTGAGGTTGACTTTTTGACTAAAGAGGGATTGCAATGGCTTAGTGACAATATGTTTACTGAAACCATCGAAATGAAAACGGGAAAAAAAGAGTTTTCAGAAGATAGAAACAGATCCCTTTTTGCATTAATTCAACAAGGTGCTTTCTTGAGTGACGGTCAACTGTACAAGCAAATAAATTCGATTATTGAATCGTAATTCGGTTGATATTTATTTTTAATTGGCTATTTTAGTACGCGATTTTCAAGTACTAAAGTAGCCAATTTTTATTTTCTATGGACATTCAAAATACGATTCAAAAATTAAGGGAAGAACTTAATCTTCACAATTATAATTATTATGTCCTGGACAATCCAACCATATCTGACTATGAATTTGATTTAAAATTAAAACAGCTCCAAGACTTAGAAAATCAATATCCGGAATACTTTGACGAGAATTCCCCTACGCAGCGAGTGGGTGGAGCGATCACGAAGAGTTTCAAAACGGTCCCTCACGAATATAGGATGTATTCGCTTGACAATTCCTACTCAAAAGAGGATCTTGTGGAGTGGGAAAAACGCATTCAAAAAGTATTGGGCGATGTGCAACTGGAATACACTTGTGAATTAAAATATGACGGGGCATCGATTAGCATAACTTATGAAAACGGAAAATTAAAGCGAGCGCTGACTAGGGGAGACGGTTTTCAGGGTGATGATGTGACGAATAACATTAAAACCATAAAATCCATTCCATTACAGTTGCAGGGCGATTTTCCTGATAAATTTGATGTTCGGGGTGAGATCATCCTCCCATTTGCAGGTTTCGAAAAAATGAACCAAGAATTAATCGAAATTGGGGAAACACCTTATTCTAACCCCAGAAATACGGCATCAGGAAGTTTAAAATTGCAGGACAGTGCCGAGGTGGCCAAAAGGCCGCTTGACTGCTTGTTATATTTTATAATTGGAAATAAATTGCCTTTCGACACCCAGTTTGGAGGCTTGGAAAAGGCCAGAAAATGGGGCTTTAAAGTGCCTAAGGAAGCCAAACTGGCCACTAGTCTAGCTGAAGTTTTTCAGTATATCGATTATTGGGATGTTCACAGACACAAACTGCCATACGAAACGGATGGAGTGGTGGTTAAAGTGAACAGTCTTCATTATCAGGACGAATTAGGTTTTACCGCCAAGTCTCCGCGTTGGGCAATGGCCTATAAATTCAAATCGGAACAGGTTTCAACTAAGTTAAACTCGATAAGCTATCAAGTCGGGAGGACTGGGGCGATTACGCCCGTGGCAAATTTAGAACCGGTACAGTTGGCTGGAACTATCGTCAAAAGGGCTTCGTTGTACAATGCAGATCAGATTGAAAAACTGGACATTCGCGTGGGCGACACCGTTTTTGTGGAAAAAGGGGGCGAGATTATACCTAAAATAATAGCGGTAGATTTGAGTAAACGTCCAGAGAATTCTGAACCGACGCAGTACATTAGCCATTGTCCGGAATGTAATACTGAATTGGTTAGAAATGAAGGCGAAGCCAATCATTATTGTCCAAATTTTTATGGTTGTCCTCCTCAAATTATCGGAAGAATACAGCATTTTATTTCGAGGAAAGCCATGGATATAGAGGGTCTTGGAGGGGAAACGGTGGCTTTGCTTTTCAATAATGGACTGGTGCACAATTATGCGGATTTATATGAGCTTAGCGTAGACCAAATTCGTCCTTTGGAACGAATGGCGCAAAAATCAGCCGAAAATTTGGTTAAAGGAGTTTCCGATTCTAAAAATATTCCATTCGAACGTGTTCTGTATGCGCTGGGAATACGTTTCGTAGGAGAAACGGTTGCCAAAAAATTGGCCAAACACTATAAAAATATCGATGCATTGAGTCAGGCTAGCTTAATGGATTTAGTTTTGGTGGATGAAATCGGGGAGCGGATCGCACAAAGCGTCATTGATTTTTTCGAAAATAACGAAAACAGAACCATCATAGAAAGACTGAAAAGTTACGGAGTCCAATTCGAGATCGTTGAGAAAGTAAATCCTGATGCCACGGATAAATTGGCTGGTAAAACATTCGTGGTTTCGGGCGTTTTCGAACAGTTTTCAAGGGACGATTTGAAAAAGGCAATTGAAGACAATGGCGGAAAGGTGGGAAGCTCTATTTCTTCCAAGACCGATTATGTTGTTGCAGGAGATAACATGGGGCCAGCCAAATTGGAGAAGGCCAATAAACTCAATATTCCAATACTCTCAGAAAGTGATTTTATGAAGCTGATTAGTTAGAATTTTAAATAAAAAAATGAAGGTTATTAGTAAAAAAACTGATTTGGAAAAACCTTTAATCACATTGTATTTTTTAACTGGATTGATTGAGGTTATAACCGAGGTCTCTTTGGATAATAATATTCAGTATGTGATTAAGCCTCTGCTTGCAGTATTAATATCGGTATTGTATTGGTATTCTTCCACGCGTAGAAACTCGCTCTTTTTTATCAATATTGTTTTTTTGTTGATTGGCAGGATGTACTTTATATCAGGTGAAATTAGCATGCTTTTTTATGCTTTAATAGCTGTTTTTTTTCATCGTATCGTTGAGATATATTATACCGTTAAGTTAATCAAACTCCAAGATTATATTCCGTCCATTTTAGCTTCGATACCCTTTCTGATTTTTTTCCTGTATTTGGTATCTATTCCTGAAGGTATTTTGATCAGAAGCTATGTGATTTTGATAGTTCAAATCCTCTCAATTTCACTGCTTAGCGGAATTATTCTATCTCAATATCTGTCGCCGTTTAATAAAAAAAACAGTTGGCTATTTGTTTTTGGACTGATGTCCTTGATGCAAACTTTTGTGATATTTTTGGAGAAGTTTTACCTTTCAGGGTCTAATTTTATAAGCTTGAGACCTATGGCATTGTTGTTAAATACGATGGTTTGTTTTTCTTTCTATAAGTTTGTCCTCGCCACCGAAAGATTAAACGACGATTGATTTCCCTTCGGAAGCCTTTCTTTTGTTCGAGTCAAAATAAAAATCAATGCGGCCCAAATTTATCCCATAACAGCCTACCTGATTCACAAGGACTTCCTCGCCAATAAGGTTTTTAATGACAGTTGGTTTGTCAAGAAAAGTATGCGTATGTCCACCAATTATTAAATCAATATCCTGCGTCAACGCCGCTAACTGTAAATCACAAATTTTATTGGGTTCGTTTTTGTAACTGTAACCAAGATGCGAAAGGCAAATAATCAAGTCACATTTTTGCTCTTTTTTTAATATTCGAATCATTTCTTGGGACGCTTCAACAGGGCCGCTATAAACGGTTTCTTTGTACATTTTCTTATCGACCAAACCGTCAAGTTCGATCCCTATTCCGAAAACGCCAACCTTGATTCCATTCTTATTGAAAATTTTATAGGGTTTTACCAAGCCGTCCATCATCGTGTTCTTGAAGTCATAATTGGCCGATAGAAAGTCAAATTTCGCATGTGGCGTTTGTGCATACAGGCCTTCGACACCGTTGTCAAAGTCATGATTACCTATTGTAGAGGCATCGTATTGCATCATGCTCATTAATTTAAATTCAAGTTCCCCACCATAATAGTTGAAATACGGAGTCCCCTGGAAAATATCGCCCGCATCAAGCAATAATACGTTAGGGTCTTCTTTCCTGATCGTTTCGATCAATGAAGCTCTTCTCGCTACACCGCCCTTATTTGGATTTCTGGGATGATCGGCAGGAAAAGGATCAATGTGACTGTGTACGTCGTTTGTATGCAAAATAGTAATTTTTTTTACATTTGCCGAAGTAAAACTGCTTAACGACAGCCCTAAACCCAGCATCGCAGTGCTCGCAACGGTCTTCTCTATAAAATCTCTTCTTTTCATTTGTGTGTTTTTTGGAGCTAATTCCCGCTTTCCGCTACAATCTTTTTTGTCTCGTCAAAAAACGATACAAGAAAAGGATTTACGCTCCAATCGGGGCTATGGTTATTTAGTACACTACAACGTCTTGTTTAGCAACTGTAATTCTAATGTCATGCAGAACTGGGATTGTGTCTATTTCTTTAAAATAGTCAATCAATATATTTCTCAACTTGTAATCTAAGTCATAGGTCTGTATGCCCTTCTTAAAGAAAGACATATTGTCCCCACCATTTGCGAGATAATCATTGGTGCCCACATAGTAAACTTTGTTGATTTCTATGGGCTTGCCTTGAACTAAAATATTTTCCGGTTGATTGTCTTTATCAATGGTAAAAGTCATTCCTGAAAGGGGATGGGGTTGCTTTTCATGAATGAAGTAGCTGACCATATCCAATACTTGCTCTCCTTTTAATGCCACGACGACAAGACTGTTTTCAAAAGGCATGATTTCAAAAGCATTTCTGGCAGTTACATTGCCCTTTGGTAGAATAGCGCGAATGCCACCTTGATTGAGTAAGCAGATGTCGATAGTTTTGTTTGCGCGTGCCTTAAAAACAACATTTGCACGATTTAGTATCACGTCCGACATTAGATTGCCAATAGTCGTTTGCCATTTACCCGAACTTTTAGCCAAAGTTTCGGGACAGTATGCTAAAACACTGTCTAGGTCCTGGTTTATGCGCTCACGGTATGGTTTGATAAATCGTTCTATTTCAGTTGCCCGACCAATTTTTTCGGTGATAGCTAACTGTTCCCCTTCTATTTTTGTAAGATGTAGTGTTTTAGTACTGCAGGAAACGACTGTGAAAAATGTTAAGAATATAACAAAAAGTTTTAAAAATTCGTTATACTTTTTTAGATTTACCATTTATAATATGACTTAATTAATTAATTTTGTAAGCGAGTAAAAATAGTATGTTTTTGAATTATATAAAAGATTTTTCTGTAAAAAAAAGATTAAAAATCAATCTGCAGCACATAAAAAGTGCTTTAGCTAATGATTCTATAAAGACAGTTGGTTTGCTTATAGACGAAAGCTATTTTTGGGAAACGAAGGCTTTATTAAAGGGGCTTGCTGACAATGGAATTTTAGAGGAAAACATAGAGGTTATCATTTACAGGGATAAGTTAAAGAAAAACAGGACCAACACAAAACCGGCTTTTACTGATGCTCATTTAAAATGGAATGCCGCAATAAGTAACAGTGCCGTAAATGACTTTATAAATAAAGAGTTCGATTTGCTGATCAGCTATTATGATGTGGAAAAAGCAATTTTGCTTGTCGTGACGCACGACTCAAAAGCTTCTTTTAAAGTTGGTTTTTCTTCTGTCGACAAAAGATTCAACGATCTCATGATAAATACCACTGTCGAAAATTACAAAGTCTTCACCAACGAATTATTTAGATATTTAAAAATTTTAAACAAAATATAATCCAGTATGCAAGCATTAATAGGAACTGGCGTTGCCTTGGTAACCCCTTTTAAAGAGGATTTCTCAATCGATACGGAAGCATTGAAAAGCATCGTGAATTTCTCTGTCGATGGGGGGATTGAATATCTTGTAATTTTAGGTACAACTGCAGAAAACGCGACATTATCCCAAGAGGAGAAGGAATTGGTTATAAAAACGGTTGTCGACAGTAATAATGGAAGATTGCCATTGGTGCTCGGAGTAGGAGGCAATGACACCATGAAGATTGTTGAAGAATTGAAAACAAGAGATTTCTCTGCTTTCGTCGCGATACTTTCGGTTTCTCCATTTTACAATAAGCCCACCCAAGAAGGTATTTACCAACATTTTAAAATGGTGGCTGAAGCTTCCCCGATTCCCGTGATTTTGTACAACGTTCCGGGAAGAACCGCAAGTAATATGTTGCCGTCAACCGTGCTGCGTTTGGCAAATGATTTCAAAAATATCGTAGCCATAAAAGAAGCAGCTGGAGATATGGTGCAGGCCATGCAGTTGATAAAAAATAAACCGGACAATTTTCTGGTAATATCTGGGGACGATATGATCGCTTTGCCAATGGTTTTAGCGGGCGGTTCGGGTGTGATTTCAGTGATTGGACAGGGTTTCCCAAAGGAATTTTCCGAAATGATACGCTTGGGGTTGAACCGTAAGGTAAATGATGCCTATAAAATTCAATACGTATTGGATGATTGCATCGATATGATTTTCGAGCAAGGGAATCCTGCCGGAATCAAACAAGTGTTTAAATCACTTGGAATAGCCGAGAATTTCGTGCGTCTGCCATTAGTGACGGTTGATGAATCATTACGGGACAGGATAGATCAATTTGTGAAAAAAAATGACAAATAAGACGGTAAAACCTTACTTTTTTTTAAAGTAAGAAATATTTTGTAGTAGCTAAATTAATAACTAAATTTGCCACCGAAACTGTGGTATGATTTTTTGTGGATTGTATGCAATCCAAAGATTAAATAAAATAAATAAAATGAAGAAAATTATATCTCTATTGTTTTTCGCGATTCTTTTCAATTCCTGTGGTGAATACCAAAAAGCATTAAAAAATGATGACGTTGCCGTAAAGTTTGAGATGGGAACTAAATTATATGAAGCTGGAAGCTACACTAAGGCAATTCGCCTTTTTGAACAAATTGCACCCGCGTACAGGGGGAAGCCACAAGCAGAGAAATTATTCTACATGTTTGCACAATCCTATTACAAAACGAAACAATATTATCTGGCGGGATATCAGTTTGAGAGTTTCGTTTCCGGATATCCAAAAAGTGAAAAAGTTCAAGAAGCTGCTTACTTGGGAGCAAAAAGTTACTCAATGCTGTCGCCGGTGTATAGTCTGGACCAGTCGGACACCGTCAAAGCAATTGACAAATTACAGGCTTTTATCGATGCTTATCCCAATTCGGAGTATTTGGCCGACGCCAATCAAGCCGTAAAAGCTTTGAGTGAAAAAATCGAGAAAAAAGTGTATGAAAATGCCAAAGGATATAATACGATATCTGACTACAAATCGGCAATAGTGGCTTTAGATAATTTTATAGCTGATTATCCTGGAACACCGTTCAAAGAGGATGCCTTATTTTATAAGTTTGATTCTGCATATCAATTAGCCATAAATAGTGTTGCCGAAAAAATGGAGGAACGTTTAAATGTTGCGGTAACCGCTCATTCGAACCTTATGAAATTTAACGCCGATACCAAGTATAAAGGGCAAGCCAACGAAATGCTAGCTCGTGTTGAAAAAGATTTACAAAAATTTACTAAATAATTAAAGTCATGGATTTAAAAAAGACGAATGCTCCAGTAAATACAATAACATACAATAAAACTGTTATTGAAGAGCCTACTGGTAATGTGTATGAAGCGATAACCATTATGGCTAAAAGAGCAAACCAAATCAATTCTGAAATCAAAAAAGAATTGACTGAAAAACTGGAAGAATTTGCTACATATAATGACAGTCTTGAAGAAGTTTTTGAAAATAAAGAACAAATTGAGGTTTCAAAATTCTACGAAAAATTGCCAAAGCCTCATGCTTTAGCTGTTCAAGAATGGTTAGACGGTAAAATTTACCACAGAGATTCAAATAAATAATAGTACCATGTCAGTTTTAAGTGGTAAGAAAATTTTGCTAGGAGTCTCCGGTGGAATTGCCGCCTATAAAACAGCGTCTTTAGTACGACTTTTCATAAAAGCAGGTGCACATGTCCAAGTGATAATGACACCTGCTTCTAAGGATTTTGTAACTCCGCTCACCTTGTCCACCTTATCTAAAAACCCGGTGCATTCCAGTTTTTACAATTTGGAAGATGAAAATGAGGAATGGAATAATCACGTAGAACTGGGATTATGGGCTGACCTGATGGTAATAGCCCCCGCTACGGCAAATACTTTGTCAAAAATGGCAAATGGAATTTGCGATAATCTTCTTATTGCAACTTATCTATCAGCAAAATGTCCCGTTTATTTTGCACCCGCAATGGATTTGGATATGTACAAACATCCTTCAACAATTGCCAGTTTTAATTCTCTGAAACAATTCGGAAACACCATAATTCCCGCAGAAAGTGGCGAATTGGCTAGTGGACTTTCCGGTGAGGGAAGAATGGCTGAACCCGAAAATATAATTGCTTTCTTGGAAGCTGATTTGGAAAGTAGATTACCCCTAAAAGGAAAAAAAATTCTAATTACTGCCGGTCCTACATACGAATCAATAGATCCTGTACGTTTTATTGGGAATCATTCCTCCGGTAAAATGGGGTTTGATATAGCCAATAGCGCTGCAAATCTGGGAGCATCTGTGATATTAGTGTCCGGACCTTCCACTTTCAAGGCAGATCATTCTTTGATTGAAGTCGTTAACGTGGTTTCTGCCCAAGAAATGTATGATGCCTGCCATCAGTATTTTGATGATGTGGATGTTGCGATAGCTGCAGCTGCCGTCGCTGATTACAGGCCAAAGCATGTGGCCAACCAAAAAATAAAAAAAGCGGCAGATAGTTTTGTCATTGAGCTCGAAAAGACCAAAGATATTTTGGCGTCTTTGGGAAACATCAAGAAAAATCAGTTTTTAATTGGGTTTGCATTGGAGACCGAAAATGAAATTGAAAATGCGAAGGCCAAAGTCCGGAAAAAAAACTTAGATTTGATTGTTCTGAATTCTTTGCAAGATCAAGGAGCTGGTTTTGGAAAACCAACAAATAAAGTTACCTTTATTGATAAGAATTTCAAAGTGGAACCGATGGATTTGAAATCTAAGGAAGCAGTTGCCGACGATATCTTAAATAAAGTAATAGCACATTTTTATGAATAAGATTCTTAGCTTTTTCTTACTTTTAACATTTGGGCTTACTCAAGCGCAACAGCTAAATTGTACGGTTACGGTAAATTCTGATAAATTGAGTAACGCCAACCAGCAAGTGTTCAAGACCTTGGAGAGTTCCCTGAATGAATTTGTCAATACAACGGACTGGACAGGGAAAAGTTACAAGCAAAATGAAAAAGTAAGTTGTTCGATGTATATCACCATGCTGTCAAATAATTCGGATCAGTTTTCCGCTACGATACAGGTACAGTCCTCAAGACCAGTTTATAATTCATCCTATTCCTCTCCCGTTTTAAACTATAACGACAAAGATTTTAGCTTTAGATACACGGAATTTGAAAATTTACTTTTCAATCCCACGGCATTCGAATCAAACCTGGTTTCGGTCATTTCCTTTTACAGTTATATGATCTTGGGAATGGATGACGACACTTTCGTTCTGGAGTCAGGAAACACAAATTTTGAAGTGGCACAAAACGTTGCAAATGTTGCGCAACAAGGTGGCTATAAAGGTTGGAGTCAGATTGACGGAAACCAAAACAGGTATTTTTTGATAAACGACATGTTATCGGGCTCATTTTCTGAATTGCGTAAGACAACAGTTGATTATCATGCGGGCTTAGACCTTATGTCCAAAGATTTAAAATCTGCCAAAGAAAAAATAAAGTCATCCCTAATTAATTTGAACAAATTACATGCTTCAAAACCCAATTCTTTTTTGACTCGCGTGTTTTTTGATGCCAAATCGGATGAAATTCTTTCCGTTTTTTCTGGAGGTCCAAGCGTATCTATAGCTGATTTGGTGGAAAGTTTGAATAAGACTTCCCCTTTGAACTCAGCTAAATGGGAATTGATCAAATACTAGGCTGCCCATTCATTTCCAATTTTAAATCTTCATTATAAAAAAATATAGATGATAACCACACTATCGATAAAAAACTATGCCTTAATAGAAAAATTATCCATTGATTTTTCAAAAGGTTTTTCAATTATCACTGGAGAAACCGGCGCAGGTAAATCGATAATATTAGGGGCTTTGGGATTAGTGTTGGGAAAAAGAGCGGACTTGACATCTTTGAAAAACAAAGACGAAAAGTGCATTATAGAGGCTCATTTTGAAATTTCCAAATACAATCTGACTGCTTTTTTTGAAGCCAATGATTTGGATTATGAACCGGAAACCATCATTCGACGTGAAATTCTTCCATCGGGAAAATCGAGGGCTTTTATCAATGATAGTCCCGTAAATCTTCAGGAACTCCAAGAATTGGGTCTGTTTTTGATTGACATACATTCACAACAGCAGACACAAGAACTTTCGGACGAAAAGGTCCAGTTCGAAATTATAGATGCCGTTTCCAACAATCAGGAAATCGTTTTGGAGTACCAATCGCTTTTAAAAAGCTATAAAGCGGACAAATCCAAAATGAATGCTCTTTTGAAAAGGCAAGCTGAATCCGCCAAGGAGCAGGAATACCATGCTTTTTTGCTAAACGAATTGCATGAGACGCAATTGAAATCCGGTGAGCAGGAACTTCTTGAAGCTGATTTCGAAAAATTGAATAACGTTGAAATTATTAAGGAATCACTCGATAAATCTTTGGCCATTGCCAATGAGGAGCAAATTGGCGTTTTGAATAATTTGAAGGAAATTAAAGTAGCGTTGCAGAAAATTGCTTCCTTTTCGACGGATTACAGTTCATTATTGGAAAGGACAGCAAGTCTCGCCATAGAATTTGATGACATTACGGATGAACTGAATAGATGTTCTGACAAGCTGATCAATGACCCAGAACAATTGGATTTAATCAGCCAGAAACTACAATTGATTTATAATTTGCAAAAGAAACATCAAGTTTCTACTGTCGATGAATTATTGGAAATTCAAACCAATTTGGAAAACTCAGTTTTTGAATTGGGCAATTTAGAAGCTGAAATTCTAAAATTAACAAAATCGATAGAAGAAAAAGCAGCCGGATTGGATGTGCTTTCGGATGCTATTCATGGAAATAGAGTAAGCGCCATTCCTGTTTTGACGGAGAAAATGATCCAAATTTTAGAAACTTTGGGGATGCCTAATGTGCGTTTTAATATTGAAATTAATAAAACGGTAACCTATTTCAATAACGGAAAAGACGAATTGCAGTTTTTATTTTCAGCCAATAAAGGGTCTGATTTTGGTTTGCTGAAAAAAGTCGCGTCCGGGGGTGAAATGTCGAGAATTATGTTGGCGGTAAAGGCGATACTAGCGCAGTATTCAAAACTTCCCACTTTGATTTTCGATGAAATTGACACCGGTGTCTCGGGAGAAATTGCGATCAAGATGGGGGAGATTATGAAAGAGATGAGCCAGGATATGCAGATTTTTGCCATTACCCATTTGCCGCAAATTGCAGCCAAAGGTGACGCACATTTCAAGGTGTTCAAATCAACGATAGGGGATGATACGCAATCGGAGTTGAAACTTTTATCGGAGGATGAACGCGTCGTTGAAATCGCACAAATGTTGTCAGGGACTGTCATCTCAGATTCGGCCTTAAATCACGCAAAAGCCTTGTTGAACTAAATAAATGCCTTATATTTGTCGATCAAAACGACTGGTTTCATTAGATAAAATCATTGTTTTGGTCACTTTTTTGCATTAAAAAAAATATAAATATATTTTAGATATTATGATTATAGAACCTAGAATGAGAGGATTTATTTGCACGACATCTCACCCTAAAGGATGCGAGCAAAATGTTAAAAATCAAATTGAATACGTTAAATCGAAAGGGCACATAAATGGGGCTAAAAAAGTATTGGTAATCGGCGCTTCAACCGGTTTCGGTTTGGCTTCGAGAATTGCAAGTGCTTTTGGTTCCGATGCGGCAACGGTTGGCGTGTTTTTTGAAAAACCTCCTACGGAAGGTAAAACGGCTTCTCCAGGCTGGTATAATTCTGCAGCTTTTGAAAATGAGGCCCATAAAGCGGGGTTGTATGCAAAAAGTATCAATGGGGATGCGTTTTCCAATGAAATTAAAAAACAAACATTAGATCTTATAAAAAGCGATTTGGGACAAGTTGATTTAGTTATCTACAGTTTGGCTTCCCCTGTTCGCATGCATCCGCTTACCGGTGTATTACACCGTTCCGTATTGAAACCGATCGGAAGCGTTTTTACCAATAAAACGGTTGATTTTCATTCAGGAAAAGTTTCCGAAATTTCGATACAGCCTTGCACTGACGAGGATATTGAAAACACGGTTGCAGTTATGGGAGGCGAAGACTGGGCTATGTGGATAGACGCTTTGAAGGCGGAAAATTTATTGGCTCCCGGGGCAACAACTGTCGCTTATTCCTATATTGGGCCGTCATTAACTGAGGCCGTATATAGAAAAGGTACTATCGGAAGGGCTAAAGATCATCTTGAGGCTACCGCTTTTAGCATCACTGACAGCTTGGCTGATATTAACGGGAAAGCTTATGTTTCTGTCAATAAAGCATTGGTTACCCAGGCTAGTTCGGCGATTCCGGTTATCCCGTTGTACATTTCGTTATTGTATAAAATAATGAAAGGGGAAGGGATTCATGAGGGATGTATTGAGCAAATCCAGCGTTTGTATCAAGACAGATTGTTTTCTGGCTCGGCTGTTCCTACGGATGAAAAAGGACGAATTCGTATCGATGATTTAGAGATGCGCCCTGACGTTCAGGAAAAAGTGGCAAAGTTGTGGAATGAAGCAGTTACCGAAAACTTGTCCGAAATATCGGATTTGGAAGGGTATAGAAAAGATTTTTACAATTTATTCGGATTTGATGTCGAAGGCGTGGAATACAAAGCCGATGCAGATGAAATGGTAAATGTTTCAAGTATAGTATAATCTGGTTTTACGAGATTGAAAATTTTTATATAATGCATCTTAATTTCATAATGGTTTTATTCATTTAGAAATTAAGCTGCATTTTTTTATTGACTTTAAACTAGTTCACTATGTACAATTTATTAAAAGGAAAAAGAGGAATTATATTTGGAGCATTGGATGAAAATTCCATAGCTTGGAAAACCGCCGAAAGGGTACATGAAGAAGGGGGCATTTTCGTGCTTTCGAACGCTCCCGCCTCAATACGAATGGGGACAATCGAAGAACTTGCCCAAAAAACAGGCTCGCAGATTATTCCTGCTGACGCAACATCCGTAGCTGATTTGGAAATTTTGGTTGATAAAGCAGTGGAGGTATTGGGAGGCAAGATTGATTTTGTGCTGCATTCGATAGGAATGTCCGTGAATGTTCGAAAGGGGAATCATTACACCAACCAAAATTATGATTACACGGAGAAAGGTTGGAACGTCTCGGCTGTTTCTTTTCACAAGGTGATGCAGGTACTGTATAAAAAAGATGCCATGAACGAGTGGGGGAGCATTGTGGCGCTGTCTTATATGGCTGCGCAACGCGTTTTTCCGGATTATAACGATATGGCCGACAATAAGGCGTATTTGGAATCCATTGCCCGCAGTTTCGGCTATTTCTTCGGACGGGATAAAAAAGTGAGGGTAAATACCATATCACAATCCCCAACGGCAACAAAGGCAGGTCAGGCGGTCAAAGGTTTTGGCGGGTTTATTGCTTTTGCAGAAAAAATGTCTCCTCTCGGTAATGCAACCGCTTTGGATTGCGCCAATTATACGGTGTCCATGTTTTCAGATCTAACCAGAATGGTTACGCTTCAAAATTTGCTGCATGACGGGGGGTTTTCAAATATGGGAGTCAGCCAGGAGGTCATGGAAATGTTTGAATAAAAACAATTTTTGCACTAATATATTTTTAGAAACCATCAATTATTTATTGATGGTTTTTTTATTGATAAAGTATATCTTTGTTGAAAATTTGCCTACCATCTTCTAATTAATTCTCCTGACAAGACTATGTTTTATTCGTTAATTATTCCAGTTTATAACCGCCCAGATGAAGTAGATGAACTTTTAGAAAGTTTGTCGAAAAGCGACTATAAAGAAGATTTTGAAATAGTTATTGTGGAAGACGGATCCTCGGTAAAATGTGAGGATGTGGTACACAAATATGACAGTAAATTGTCTATTTCCTATTATTATAAGGAAAATTCAGGTCCAGGGGATTCCAGGAACTACGGAATGAAAAAAGCCAAAGGGGATTACTTTATCATATTCGATTCCGATTGTATTATTCCGGCGGAGTATTTGACCGAAGTTGATAAAGCCCTGAAAGAATATTATGTGGACTGTTATGGTGGACCTGATAGGGCTCTTGACAGTTTTTCTGATATACAAAAGGCAATCAATTTTGCGATGACTTCTTTTCTTACCACTGGTGGAATTAGGGGAGGTTCTGAAAAAATCGATAAATTTCAACCAAGGAGTTTCAATATGGGTTTGTCCAGAAAAGCTTTTGAAGCTTCGAAAGGCTTCGGAAACATCCATCCCGGCGAAGATCCCGACTTGTCGATACGGCTATGGAATCTAGGTTTTGAAACCAAACTCTTCCCAAATGCGTATGTATATCATAAGAGAAGGATTGATTGGGATAAATTTTCGGTTCAGGTTAATAAATTTGGCAAAGCACGACCTATTCTTAACAGCTGGTATCCAAAATATAATAAGCTTACCTTCTTTTTCCCGTCGGTCTTCATCGCTGGATTTGTGGTGGCCGTATTGCTATTGATTTTTAACTCTGATTTATTGCTGCAGTTGTATTTTGTTTATTTTTTGGTCTTGTTTTTGGTTTCAAGCTATCAAAACAAGAGTCTCAAAATTGGCTATTTATCGGTAGTTGCAGTCTGGAAACAGTTTTACGGGTACGGTATCGGATTCATGGAATCGTATTTGAAAGTTATAATACTGAAACAAAAACCTCAAATCGCTTTTCCTGAATTATTTTTCAAAATTTGATATGACAAAAATTATTGGTTTAACAGGCGGGATTGGAAGTGGAAAAACAACCATTGCCAATCATTTCAGATCCTTGGGTGTCCCCGTTTATATTGCTGACGATGAGGCAAGAATAATAATGCAATCAGAGGAAGTTATAAGTAGTATTAAAGAATCGTTTGGCGGCACAATTTTTGAGGATGGTATTTTGAATAGGGCACGTCTGGCTGAAATCGTTTTTGGCGACCCGGTTAAATTGAAACTCCTCAATGAGATTGTGCATCCCGCGGTAAAAAAGCATTTCAAACAATGGCTTTTGGATCATGAAAAATTTCCTTTAGTCGTTTATGAAGCGGCAATTCTATTTGAAAGCGGTAACTATAAAGATTTTGACTGGATTATAACCGTATCCGCCCCGCTCGAATCAAGAATTCAACGGGTAATTGAAAGGGACGGAGTCACAAGGGAACAGGTTTTGGAACGAATAAAAGCGCAATGGTCTGATGAACAGCGCGTTTCAAAAAGCGATTTTGTTATTGAGAACATTGATCCTGAAATTGCCAAAAGAAAAACGGAAGAAATTCTTAAAATTTTGAAGATAAAACAAAAGGAATCTTAAATGTTAATGTTTGGTTAATAGATTGTCATCCATAATGTTAAAATGTTAATTTTGTCCTGATGAATAAACTTTTTTTTAGATTACTGGTTTTGTTAATGAGCTTGTCCTTAGTGGGCATAATTCTTGTTCAGGTATATTGGTTTAATACCTCGTTCAAGAATAACAACGAGCAATTTAAATTTCACGTAACTCAGGTGATTGGTAAGGTTGCAGATAAACTTCAAAAACAGGAAGCTTACAGTTTTTATGATAAGTACAATCATTACAAAGACAGCACAGGAAAAATACCTCAAAAAAACGATTTATTAGAGTTTTATTATGTTCAGAAAAACCCGCGAACAAATGAAACTATTGTTTATTCAAATAGTATTATATCAGAAGATTACAATATTTCATCCACGTTCTTTGATAAAAAGTTTAATAACGACAGATTTAAAAATTTTAGTTCCAAGCGTGTAACTGAGATTTATAATGATAATATCATTGATAAATCAAATTTGCAACAAAGTCTGATACCGGATGTGAAGATTGAGAAGTCTGGAAATTTGGATGTCTTGGACAATGCCCAATTTGAAATTTTCTTTAAGGACATTGCTTCGGCAATGCCAATTCAAGAACGAGTTTCAAAGGAAATGCTACAAAAGCTAATCAAAAAGGAATTAGAAGAATATGGCGTAAAAACAAAATTTGAATTTGGCATATACAGTAATGGTTTGGCTACGAAAATTAAGTCAGATGAATTTACCTATGACAAGGAAGCAACTTATTCCATCCCGGTTTTTACCGATAACGAAGGGAATGAAAGATATAAATTATTAGTCACGTTTCCGCACAAGAAAAAGTTTTTGTTGTCTGAACTGATTAGTATTACGATTCTGTCGATTATTTTCACGTTAATTATTTTAGTGGCCTACACGAGTGCATTAAATCAATTGATTCGTCAACGTCAAATTTCTGAAATCAAAACAGATTTCATTAATAATATGACCCATGAGTTTAAAACGCCTATTGCCACTATTAATTTGGCCTTGGATGCGATAAAAAACCCGAAAATTATTGACGACAAGGAAAAGGTGTTGAAATACCTGCAGATGATTCGTGACGAAAACAAACGCATGCATGCACAGGTCGAAAACGTTTTGAGGATTTCCAAACTTGAGAAAAAAGAACTTGATATCGAAAAGGAATCAAGTGATGTAGAAGAGGTTATAAATGATGCGATCGAGCATGTTAATTTAATTTTGGAAGATAGAGGAGGAAGGATTACAACTCATTTTGACGCCACTAGAACAACAGTTTTAATAAATGAAGTTCACTTTACAAACGTGATTGTAAATGTACTGGAAAATGCGATAAAATATTCTCCAGGCGTCCCCGAAATTAAAGTTTTTACAGAAAATGTAAAAGACATGATTCTTATAAAAGTGACGGACAAAGGATTGGGTATGAGTAAGGTGGCCCAAAAAAGAGTTTTTGAGAAATTTTATAGAGAACACACAGGAAACATACATAATGTCAAAGGGCATGGTTTAGGTTTAGCCTATGTTAAAAGAATTGTTGAAGACCATAATGGTCAGGTCTATGTAGAAAGTGAAAAGGGAAAGGGAAGTACCTTCATAATAAAAATACCATTAATAAATTAGATATGGAAAATATAAATAAAAAAATACTTTTAGTAGAAGACGACCTTAACTTTGGTGCAGTGCTTAAAGATTATTTAATGCTAAATGATTTTGACGTCACTCTTGCCAAAAATGGTATGGAAGGCTTTGAAAAATTTAAAAAAGACACCTATGATCTATGCATCCTTGATGTTATGATGCCATACAAAGATGGCTATACATTAGCCAAGGAAATAAGAGAAAAAAATAGCGAAGTGCCAATTATCTTTCTTACCGCAAAATCCATGAAGGAGGACGTCTTAAAAGGGTATAAAGCTGGTGCTGATGATTACTTGAATAAGCCGTTCGATTCCGAAGTACTGCTGATGAAAATAAAAGCGATCATTCAAAGAAAATCATCCGATACCAAAAGTGAACAAGTGCAACACGAATTCAATATTGGGAAATTTCACCTTAATTCAAAGTTGAGATTCTTGACTTTTAATGGGGAAGAGCCTATAAAATTGTCTCCAAAAGAGAATGAGTTGTTGAAAATGTTGATTCTTCACGAAAATGATTTGATGCCGAGAGAATTGGCATTAACGAAAATATGGAGAGACGATAATTATTTCACCTCAAGAAGTATGGACGTATACATCGCCAAGCTAAGAAAATATCTTAAACTGGACGAGGATGTTGAAATTCTTAATATTCATGGCGAAGGATTTAGGTTAGTGGTCAAAAACAAAGTTGAAAAATAAAAGTATAAGAAAAAGGCTTCGAGAAATCGGAGCCTTTTTTTATGCTTTAATGGGAAGGTACAGTAATTAGGAATTGTTAAAATTTTGTTTCAAAAGGCATATGCAGTAACTGAGCTTTCCAGGAATTCACCCAAGATTCAACTGTAGCGCGAAACAATTTTTGTTTTCTTTTGTAATGCTGAAGATGATGGAATCTTCAGACAGATTTTCATGAATTATAACTTTGTCATTTAGGGATAACTCTTTCAAAAAATTCATTTCAAAACTTTTAATTTTTTGACCGAGAATTAAATCTACTTCAAGATGGTCCAAGCACCATTCTAGATACTTAACATTGTTGACGTGGTTTACGATGTCCAAATCGGACAGATACACCGATTTTTCAAACAGCTGTTCTTTCTCGGAGTTGATGTTTATTTTTGAAAAGCTTTCGCTGGTAGCTTTCAACTCGGGATACAATTCGAAATGCTCGTATGGCAATGCCAATCCTTCGGGACGCCTTTTTTCGGTGTTGAAAACGGCCCAAAAAGTTTCCGAACCCACTATTTTCTTTCCGTTGACATACATTTCCAAAGCACGCACCGATCGGGAATTCTCTAGCGTATTTATCCAAGTTTTTACCGTGACAATGTCTCTCCATTTTGGCAATGATGTAATCTCGACACGCATCCTGCTCAAAACCCAGGCTTGATCAAATTCCTGCATATCTGAAAAACTGATGCCTCCCATATCAGAATGGGCGGCAGCAGTCAGTTGCAAAATATTGCACAAATCCGTATATTTTAAATAGCCGTTCGGCATGCATTGCGTAAAATTGATTTCCCAATCCTTGCTTAAAACAGAAGTAAAATTTGGAGCTATAGGCATATAAATAATTATGAATTATAAATTTTTGATTTTATATAACTGAAAATATCTTGGTAAGGAGTTTCATAATCAAACCATTTTGTGTTTTCGTATCTTTTGAACCAGGTGAGTTGGCGCTTGGCAAATCGTCTGGTGTTTTTCTTGATTTCTTCGACTGCAAATTCCAAGGTGAAATCACCGTCGAAATAGCTGAACAATTCCCTGAATCCTACGGTTTGCAAAGCGTTCATTTCCTTATTGGGGTATAGAGCTTTGGCTTCCGCCAGCAGACCTTCCTTTATCATGATGTTAACGCGCTGGTTGATTCTATTGTACATGATGCTTCTTTCGGCTTCAAGTCCAATAAGGATAGGGGTGAAGCTTCGGCTATTTTTTTTCTGGTTTAGGAAGGAGGAATAAGGCTGTCCCGAACCGATACATACTTCCACAAAACGCATCATGCGTTGCGGATTCAGCAGAGTCTGCGGGTTTTCAGCCGTAATTTTTTCGAAATATTCAGGATCACCTTTTCTTAACTGTTCTTGTAAAAAAGCAATTCCCAATTTTTCGTAATTGGCATTGACGCTTTCACGAACGCTTAGATCAATTTCAGGGAATTCATCAAAACCTTTTAAAAGGGCATTGACATACAATCCAGATCCGCCAACAAGGACTGCATAGTCATTAGTCAAAAACAGTTCGTCAATTTTCGCAACGGCTTCCTTCTCGAAATCGCCTACTGTATAGTTCTCTAGTATGGATTTGTTTTGGATAAAATGATGTGGGGCAGCGGCCAGTTCCGTTGTGCTGGGAACCGCCGTTCCAATAGTCATTTCCTTGAAAAACTGACGGCTGTCGCAGGAAACGATTTCGCAGTTGAAATGATTCGCAACCAGAATGCTTAAGGAAGTTTTTCCTATGGCGGTAGGGCCAATAATGGTAATTAGGTATTTCATAATTTATTTTGCCCAGATAGAAACGAAAACCCCGGACGAGTGCAAGTTACTATTTCTTGACGTAAAAGAGCGCCCTTAGAAGCTGCTTTTATGTCTTAGAAATACAACTGGCAGCAGGAGGAGTTGAAGTGCATAGCTGGAAATTGCTCCCGCGCCAGATTATTTTAAAGCGAACTGCCACAGTTATGGCAAAAGTTGGCATTATCAGGATAGTCTTCGGCACCGCAATCTTTGCAGGGAATTTGAGGAAGGGAAGAAGGCTTCTGAACCGTTTTGGCTATTTCTGCGGTGACAATTCCTGTAGGCACGGCAATGATACCATATCCCAGAATCATTACGAAGGAGGCAATAAACTGTCCAAGGGGAGTTACGGGGGAAATGTCGCCATAGCCCACGGTCGTGAGCGTCACGATGGTCCAATAAATGCCTGCGGGAATACTGGTGAAGCCGCTTTGTTTGCCTTCGACAACATACATGACCGAGCCTATTATGATGGTGATTATCAGCACAAAGTAGATGAATACCACGATTTTTCCGCGGCTGGCATTGATTGCCTTTTTTAGCTGGACTGATTGGCTGGTAAACTGAGGATGATTTAGAATTTTGAACAAACGCAATAATCGGAACGACCGAACCACACTTAATATGCTAGTGCCTATGAAGAAAAAGGATAGATACATGGGTAAAATGGCGAGTAAATCAATAATGCCGTAAAAACTGAAGATGTATTTCCATGGCCTATTGATGGAAATTATGCGTAAAAAATATTCGATAGTAAAGAATCCGGTGATGATCCATTCAAGAAAAACAAGCTCATAATGGTATTTGAAATCAAACTCAGTTACGGTTTCCATCATTACTAAAAGTACGCTCAGCAAAATGAGAGCCAGAAGGATTAAATCAAATAAACGCCCCCCTCTAGTGCTTGTGCCATAGATTATGATATGGGTTTTTTGTCTGAAAATGTCGTATTTCGATTTGATTTTTTGCATATTCAAGCACTAAAATTTTATAATCTTAAAGCCTTTGTTTTTCCGAAGGTATCCTTGAATCATATTTCGAGTATCACGGTTGCTCTGCATAGGGATTATGATGTTTTTCAGAATTGCTATATTGTGAACCTGATAGTTTAAATCATAAAAAGTATAGCCCTTATAGATTCCGTTTTCAACCAGGACGGCACTGCGTTCATTGATGTTACGGCCTTTGTCTATAATGACGATGTTTGTGTTGTCAAAACTGTTTTTATCAATGAAAACCTGGACCCTTTGATTGTATTCTGAAACCGATATTTTGCCGACGCAGGCACCGTCGCATTCGTTATTGGTGTGTTGGGGACAATTTGTTTTTGATTGGGACAAACCGGTAAGCTTCTGACACAAATTAAATTCGGAAGTGATTTGTAATAAGGCATTTTTCCCTTCAAGCGCGTTCACATAAGATAAAACCTCTTTTTTCCTGCCGTCTGACTTTTGCAGTTTTAAATTTAAATAACCATCAGCGTCCTTTTCGGCATAAATTGCCCACGAATAGTTACTCTTGCGAGACATTCTGTTGTATAGGGGTTTGTTTATTTTAATCTCTTCCGTTTCTTTCAAAAGAGCGATCAATTCAGTTCCTGTTTCCTCGTAAGTAACCGTAAAAACCTCCGCCTGGATTTTTATGGCGCTCCGCGTTATTCCCGTGAAATGCTGATTTACCCTTTTCTTGATGTTTCTGCTTTTGCCGATAAAAATTATTTTTCCCGCTTCATTATGGATGTAATAAGTACCGGTTCTTGAAGGCAAATTTTCGATAATGTCCTGCAATTTTGGCGCTATCCCTTTTTGAATTTCGGTCTTGATCAGATCTTTGACTATTTCTTTCTCCAAGTCCTTGTCCAAAAGCATTTTAAAAAGCTTTACAGTTGCCATTGCGTCGCCACTAGCTCTGTGCCTGTCGGCCATCGGAATCCCTAAGGCACGGACCAATTTCCCTAAACTGTGCGAGGGCTGTTCCGGCATTAATTTTTTAGATAATTCAACGGTGCAAAGCGTTTGTTGGTTGAAATCGTAGCCCAAGCGTCTAAACTCGGTGCGCAATATTCGATAATCAAAATCGGCATTGTGTGCGACAAGAACACAGTCATTTGTCATCTCGATGATGCGCTTGGCCACTTCAAAAAACTTGGGGGCAGATTGTAACATGGCATTATTGATCCCTGTCAATTTAACCACGAATGGTTGAATCGGAATTTCAGGATTGACCAAGCTGATGAACTGGTCCACGATTTCATGTCCGTCAAATTTATAGATGGCGATTTCCGTGATTCCTTCTTCGTTGAATTGTCCTCCTGTGGTTTCTATGTCAAGTATTGCGTACAATTATTTTTGTTTAAAGTTTAAGGTTGGATGAGATCCTAAATCAACATTCGTTGATCATTCGATCATAAATCCCTGTTTGCTATCTTCCTCCAAAGATACTACTTCCTATGCGAACCATGGTGCTCCCACATTCGATGGCGAGTTTATAATCTCCTGACATCCCCATCGAAAGAGCGTTCAGTTTACAGTTTGGGGTTTGCAGTCGTTGTAAACGGTCAAAAATAGATTTCAAATGCATGAATTCTTTTTTGATTTGGTTTTGATTTTCGGTAAAGGTGGCCATTCCCATTAATCCTACAATTCGAATGTTTTTCAATTGCTGAAATTCGCTTGAAGCCAGCAGACTGTCAAGTTCCTCTTCATCAAGGCCAAATTTCGTTTCCTCTTCTGCAATATGTATCTGCAACAAACAATCTATAACTCGGTCGTTTTTGGCAGCCTGTTTGTTGATCTCTTTTAATAATTTAAAACTGTCGACTCCATGAATTAAGCTCACAAATGGTGCCATAAATTTCACTTTGTTCGTCTGAACGTGTCCAATCATATGCCATTGGATATCTTTGGGCATTTGTTCCCATTTCTCGGCCATTTCCTGGATTTTATTTTCGCCAAAAATGCGTTGACCCGCCTCATAGGCTTCCATCAAATCAGGAATGGGTTTGGTTTTTGAAACGGCGACCAGCGTGACTTGTTCAGGTAAATTGTTTTTTATAGAAAGTAAATTTTCGGCTATTGACATGTTTTGTTTTTTGAAGGTTCTTTCGAATTTAGAGCTCATAGATGACAATACCACTTCTGAACTTTGGTTCGATATAGGTGCTTTTTGGCGGCATAATCAAATTATTATCGGCCAAAGCTTTTATCTCGTTGATGTTTGAAGGGAAAAGAATGAAGCCCAGCTCGAATTCGCCTTCATCGATGATTTGTTTGAGTTCCAAAATGGATTGTTTGCCCGAAAGATATTCAATGCGTTCATCATTGCGCAAATCTTCGATGGCCAAAAGGGGAAGGAGCACCATTTCATATAGTATCTGGGTATCCAGGCTTTCCAAAGCTGTTTCAAAAAGGCGTTTTTCGTCCCTTAAAATCAGGCTGTAAAATTCATTGTCGAGATACATTCCGAATTCGTGTTTTTCAGAAGGCTGGAACGGTTGTTGGTTTTTATTTTCGACAATAAAATGCTCATTTAATTTGTTGATGAATTGCTCTTTTTGCAGGCCGTTCAAGTCCTTAATCAAGCGATTGAATTCATATATTTTGACGTTGTTTTCAGATATTAAATAGCTCAACAAATAATCTTTTGCGCTATTTTCGGAATCATCATTTTCTTCCGACAATAATTTGGCGGCTTCTGAGCGATGATGCCCGTCTGCAATATAGAGCGTATTTGTCTTTTCGAAAATTTTCTGAATCCAACTGATTTCTAAAGCATCATCAATTTTCCATAAATAGTTGATTTCTTTTTTGGTTGTCGAGAACTCAAAGTCGGCTAATTTTTGGGTACAATTAAAGATCCAGTTTTCTATTGTCTTATTGTCGGGGTAAGTCATTAAAACCGGTTCCGTGTTGAACTCGGAATGCTTCATGTATTCTTTCAGTAATCGCACTCTAAACGCTAGGGTTTCCTCATGTTTTTTGATCACGTTATTGCGGTAGTCTTCAATGCTGGTCCCTACGATTATTCCTGTGAAAGCTTGGTTTTTAGTTACGATTTTATGAATATAGATCGTCGGTTTTTTATCCTTGACCAAAATATTTTCGGTTTTAAAATCTTGGTATTTTTGGTACACCTGGCGGTACCTTTTTTCAAAAGAAACGGTATCCTGATTAGTATAGGCTGGTTTTAAGACATGCAAAAATGACAGCGGATTAAAATCCAACTGTGCCGCCAATTCCGCAGTGGCATACTCTTCATAAGACCGGCAGGTTACAAGGCAAACTTTATCACGAGTGGGGCGAACGGCTTGAAAAGGAATTATTTTTGCCATTTGGTATAGTATTCAGCAGTCAGTTGCAGTTTGAATCGCCAAGGACTTAAACCGCAACTAAACACTGTGCCTTTTAAATAAATTGTTTAGAAATCTTCTCAGCTTTTTTACTTTCGGCATAATCGTAGAAACCTTCACCGGACTTCACGCCCAGTTTTCCGGCACGAACCATATTTACCAATAATGGGCAAGGGGCATATTTTGGGTTTTTAAACCCGTCATACATCACGTTTAATATTGCCAAACATACATCAAGTCCAATAAAATCAGCTAATTGAAGGGGACCCATTGGGTGTCCCATACCCAGTTTCATCACAGTGTCAATTTCATAGACACCTGCCACTTTGTTGTATAAAGTCTCGATGGCTTCATTGATCATCGGCATCAAAATTCTGTTGGCCACGAAGCCGGGATAATCATTAACCTCTACGGGCGTTTTTCCTAATTTTTCGGATAATGTCATAATGGTCTTCGTCACCTCGTCGCTCGTGTTGTAACCACGGATGATTTCGACCAATTTCATGATGGGCACCGGATTCATAAAGTGCATCCCTATAACGCGCTCCGGATGTGTAACCACTGCTCCTATTTGAGTGATGGAAATAGAAGAGGTGTTTGTGGCGAGAATGGTGTTGTGAGAACAGGCATCGTTCAATTGCTTGAAAATGCTCAGTTTTAACTCCACATTTTCGGTGGCCGCTTCCACCACTAAATCAGCCCCAACAACGCCATCTTTGATGTCAGTATAGGTTATAATGTTCGTGATTGTTTTTGCTTTGTCTTCTTGTGTAATGGTTCCTTTTGTTACCATTCTGTCCAAATTGGCTGCTATTGTAGCCATTCCTTTGTCCAAGGATTTTTCGGATAAATCAATTAATTTTACGGTGAAACCGCTTTGGGCAAAAGTGTGGGCGATTCCGTTACCCATTGTTCCTGCTCCGATTACTGCTATAATTTTCATTTAATATGTGTTTTTATTTTAAAGTTTTCTCGTTTAACTTTTAAATCCGAATCATTGGTCTATTTTTTAAAACAATCTATAATTTGGTAGGCCACCCTTAATGCTTCTGTTGCTTGTTCCAATGTTACAACAGGAGTAGAATTGTTATTTATTGCAGCAGCAAAAGTTTCCAGCTCCTCCAGGATTGCATTGTTTTGCTGCACCTCAGGATTAGAAAAATAAATTTGTTTTTTTATTCCTTCGGCATTTTGCAAGATCATGTCAAAATCCCCTGGAACTTCCGGTGCGTCTTTCATTTTGACCACCTCACATTTTTTTTCCAAGAAATCAACTGATATGTAAGCGTCCTTTTGAAAGAAACGTGTTTTACGCATGTTTTTCATCGAAATTCGGCTGGCTGTCAAATTGGCTACGCAACCGTTCTCGAATTCGATTCGCGCATTAGCAATGTCTGGAGTATCACTGATAACGGAAACGCCACTGGCGCTGATGTTTTTCACTTTAGATTTTACGACACTCAAAATGACGTCAATGTCATGTATCATTAAATCCAATACTACAGGAACGTCAGTGCCTCGTGGATTGAATTCTGCCAGACGATGCGTTTCAATAAACATGGGATTTTCAATCATGTTTTTGGTGGCAATAAATGCGGGATTGAATCGCTCCACATGCCCGACTTGACCTTTGACATTATATTCTTTGGCCAAGGCGATAATTTCCTCGGCTTCCGCCAAGGTATTTGAGATGGGTTTTTCTATAAATACATGTTTGCCTGATTTGATGGCAACCTTAGCGCATTTGTAGTGCGAAAGTGTAGGGGTGACAATGTCAATGACGTCTACCGCATGAATAAGGGTGGCTATAGTACTAAAATGTTTATAGCCAAATTCCTTTGATATTTTATCGGCATTCTCTTGATTAGGGTCGTAAAAGCCAACTAATTCATATTTTTCAGATTGTTGTAATAAACGCAAATGTATTTTTCCAAGGTGGCCAGCACCCAGTACTCCAATTTTCAGCATAATGATGTTGTTTCCACAAAAATAACAATTAATTGATTAAACCCTTAAGGATAAGGGACAATTATTTGATGTTTTAAAAATTAAAATTTGACAATTGGAATTAGAATTTGTTTTCTATTTTTACCGAAATAAAATAATAAACTTTGAAAGACACAGCCAAACATCAAGGACTTCGGAATCAATTAGTAAGCGTTTTACAGCAAAAAGGAATCACCGATGCAAATGTTTTGGAAGCCATAAAAAAAATCCCGAGGCACCTGTTTTTGAATTCCAGTTTTGAAGATTATGCCTATCAGGATAAGGCTTTCCCAATCGGTGCCGGCCAAACCATTTCGCAACCTTACACTGTTGCTTTCCAGTCCCAACTATTGGAAATAAAAAAAGAACACAAAGTTTTAGAAATAGGAACGGGTTCAGGGTACCAAACTGCGGTTTTATGTTTGATGGGGGCCAAGGTTTTTAGTGTAGAAAGACAAAACGAATTATTTAAGCAGACATCCGTATTATTGCCCAAATTGGGAATCCGTCCAAAACATCTTTCTTTTGGGGATGGCTACAAAGGCTTACCAAGTTATGCTCCCTTTGACAGTATTATTGTTACCGCCGGAGCCCCTTTTATCCCAAAACCTTTGATGGCACAATTGAAAATTGGAGGTAGGCTGGTTATTCCTTTGGGAGACGACGTGCAAATAATGACACTATTGATTCGGAAAAACGAAACCCAATTTGAGAAGCATGAATTGGGAGAATTTCGATTTGTGCCCTTGTTGGAAGATAAAAATTAAATAAAAACCCATTCAAACATGAGAATGGGTTTTTTTATTAGCGAAAGCCGTCGATCTGACGAACCAGGCTTTCTTGTTCGGTTTGGGCAATAAATAGTAAAAAACTTTCTCTATCATTTCCCGTCAACGCATTTTCCAACTTTTGGTAGTATTTCATTCTGTTTTCTGAGCCACCATTAACATTGGCAACAATATAGCCGTTTTGCAACAAAACGAAATTCATAATCAATCGGGAAACTTTTCCGTTTCCATTAATAAAAGGATAAATAGCCAGCATACGTAGCTGCATTTCCGTCGCTGAAATAACGGGATGCAAAGTGCTTCTATTTATTTCGTACCAGTTAAAAAGAGCTTCCATTTCTTTTTGGATTATTGAAGGATCGGCAGGAGTGAAGCTATTTTCTTTTATTGCAATAGCTGCTTTCCTGTATTGACCAGCTTCCTTCGGAAGGATTCCTCTTAAAATAAGACCGTGAATGGAAATAAACTCCCTTTCATTAAGCACAAGGTTCTTGTCAATCATATTTTTGATATATGCTATCGCTTCGATATGGTTTAGCGCTTCCATGTGTTCGCGCATGTTTTTTCCTGAAATCGTTTGGCCTTCATTGACAACCAAATCAGTTTCTGATAGCGTCAATGTGTTTCCCTCGAGACGATTGCTTTCAAACGTATATTCCAGTTCGAAGTCTTGGCTTATTTTAAAATTATCTATTGGACGGAACGTTTGCAATTTCAGTTTTAGTGCATCGATGTCATCCAACAGTTTTTGAAGCTGAGGCGAAATTTTATTTGCAGAGGAAATTCGCAGGGATTTAATTTCGGCCTCGGCATCTTTGATCGCTTGTAAGGCGAATTCTTCCTGGCCGATTTCATAAATTATTTTCTCCTTTAACCAAACGGTCATCAAGGTTTCGAAATTGATCTCAAGGAGCGCTGACAATTTCGTTATTTGTTCCTTGGTGGGTTTTCTCGTTCCGCTTTCAAATTTACTCACCAAGGCTTGGTCAATGCTTAAAAGTTGGGCTACTTCCCTAGTTTTCAATCCTTTTTGTTCGCGGGCGTTTTTGAGTAAACTTTTCATTTCAAATAAACGGATTTACATTGTCTTGACAAATTCAGTCATTAATTTTTGAATAAAAAAGATCGAATTTCTCGACCCTATTTTATACCTTAAAACTCCTTTTTTATTCTGGCAAGATCACGCTTGGTGTCTTGTTCTTTAAGAGATTCCCGTTTGTCATAAGTTTTCTTTCCTCTGCAAAGCCCTATTTCGAGTTTTGCCAAACCTTTTTCGTTGGTGAACAACTTCAAAGGAACGATGGTTAATCCCTTCGCTTGAACACTTTTTGCCAAACTCTTTAATTCTTTCTTGTTCAGCAAAAGTTTTCTTTCACTTCTAGCTTTATGATTGAATTGGTTCCCAAAAGTATATTCCTCAATGTAGGTATTGATGGCAAAAAGTTCCGTGCCACTAAATTCGCAAAAACTTTCGGTGATATTGGCTTTCCCTAAACGGATTGATTTAATCTCCGTTCCCGCCAAAACGATTCCAGCGGTGAATTTTTCGATTATTTCGTAATCGTATCGGGCTCTTTTATTAAGTATTTTGACTGTTTTTAACATAGGATTACAAATGTAGGAACAAATCAATGAATCCACACTATTTTTTGAAAAATTGATATAAATTTGCACTATGGAAAAGCAGCAATCGAAAGACCCTCTACACGGAATTACCCTTAAAACAATTTTGGAAAAACTAGTGGACCATTACGGATTCGATACGATGGGCGAATTAGTGAACATCAAATGTTTTAATGAAAATCCAAGTATTAAATCGAGCCTTAGCTTTTTGCGCAAAACGGAGTGGGCAAGGAAAAAAGTGGAAGAATTATATGTAAGCACCGAATTTAAGTTTGAAAATTAGAATCAGTTCAATTTATAAGAAACCATAACTCCACCTCTATACGGCAACCATTCACCACTTTTATTGTAATGTTCGGCTCCATCATAACGCTCTCCGGAACTCAATAAATAGCCTTTATAAAACCCCTGTTGATTTCCGCCTCCAAAAAAACAATCTAACATAAACTTGTCGTTTATTTTAGTTTGATAACCTATGGTCGCACCCACTATATAACCAAAGCCTTTTTGATATTTATCGGTATTTAAATAATTCCACTTCTGGAAATTAAATTTTATGGCACCAATATGTGTCCCAATATAAAAGCCATTGTTTTTTTCGTGGAAATGGTACCTATATTCTGGTATAAACATGTAAAACTGTTGAGGCTTTCCATTTATAGATTTCCAAGGTGATGCTAAAATATCGAATTGAAAGGTTGATTTCTTACCGATACTGGTTTCAATTCCTATATTTGGAATAGTCAATAGTGTGGTTAAAGCATTTACTTTTATGTAGGTTTGGCTTTGGGATTGGATTGAAAATAGAACGACAAGAGAAAAGAAAATTTTTTTCATGGTAAGATTGCGATTCAATGTATAAGTTTATTTTTGGCTTTTTATGCCTCTAAAAGTAAAATACAAAAACTTATAATTGTAATATATTTATTATAATTTAAAGCTATGAATTATTTATTAGTGAATAGATAACGGTATCCAGAAACCGCCCTTCATAAAATTCATTTTCCTTTAAATGAGCTTCTTTTACGAATCCATTTTTTCGCAATACTTTTTCTGAGGCTATATTGTCCGGATCTATAATTGCTTCGATAGAATGTAATTTCATTTCCTCAAAACCGTATTTTACCACCTCTTTTATAGCTTCCGGAATAATTCCTTTTCCGTGAAATTGAGGGAGTAACATATAACCTAGTTCCGCCCTGTAATTTTCTGGTCGTATCCTGTAATGGCCTATTATTCCAATCAGTTTTGGGCTGCCCTTTAATGTAATAGCCCAATTTATCCCTTCTTGGTTTTCTATTTTGGCATCAATCATTGCGATATGTTCCAAAGCGTCTTCTTCAGTTTTTAGCAATGGTCTTGGAATGTATTTCATTGTCTCGGCATTGGAACGCAATTCGAGAATCTCTTTTACGTCAGCATTGGAGACTCGCCTTAAAAGCAAACGCTCCGTTTCAAGATTCGGAAACGGTTCAAAATTAAGTTGTAACATATTTTGGTCAATTAAATGAATTATAGGATTTCGATACTAAATTTGGATTTAAAAGTTTCATCGGCTTCCAAAATCTGGATGCCTTCTTTTTTCAAAAGATTTCCGGAACTTTTAACAGAATCCGAATAGCCAAACCAAGGTTCGATGCAAAGAAACGGCGCGTCTTTCTTCGTCCAAAGTCCGAGATGCGGAAAGTCATCATAATGTACCCTTAGGATTGGATTTCCGGTCAGCAGTATTGTCAAATAATTGGATTTTAATGATTTAAATATCAAGGCGTCGTTTTCGAACAATTCATATTTTAAAGGGATTACGTTATTTTCGGTCGCCAAAGTTTTGGTTTCATTCGAAATTAGATCATTGTCCAGCAGGTTGTAAACCAGAGGTTCCTCTTTTTCAAATTGGATGCTATAATTTTCAAAATTTCCGGCCAAAGAAAAGGCGGGATGCGCGCCAATGGAGAAAGGCATTTTGGATTCCCCCTTATTGATGACTTTATAATTAATAATTAAGCTGTTGTCTTCGAGAGTATAGCTGATTTGCAGTTCAAAACGAAACGGATATACTTTTAAAGTTTCTTCGGATGATTGCATCGAAAAAGTGGCGCCATTCTCTTTTTTTTCAATTAATTCAAATACCCCATCCCTTGCGAACCCATGTCTGGACAAGCGGTATTGAACAGAATTATAAGTATAGCTGTTGTCTTTTAGCGTTCCTACAATAGGGAAAAGAATAGGAGAGTGTTTGCCCCAGAAATCGGGATTTCCTTCCCAGACATATTCGGTATTGCTGCTATTGGCTATAAGTGAAAACAGTTCCGCGCCAGAATGCTTTATTTTTGCCGTTAAATACGAGTTGGTTATTGTTGTGGTCAAAATGATCAGTTTTTTGTTTTAGAATGAAGCTGTAAATATATTTCTAAATTTTTATTTTAGACAGAGAATAAGAACTAATTCCGTTTTTGATAAAATTTTCCCAATTTTTGATTAAAACATGGGATTTATTTTATTGGTAGGCTTCTTTTTCATTAATTTGTTACACAAACAGTGAAAAACATGAAAAATATTCGGTTCAAGGCCATGCTCCATTTGGCTTTAATGTTGGGAATTTCGTCCCTATGGGCACAGCAAGTCCCTGCTAATGCAACAGTTGCGCCAAGTTCTAATTATAATTATCATGATGCCTTTGCACCATTTTTCTATTCGAAAAACGGAACGGCAACGCGTTCCGCAAGTGGCCAGCCAGGTGCAGAATATTGGCAAAATAGGGCCGATTATCAGTTGACCGCCCAATTAAATGAGAAAAACAATGAAATTGTTGGTACAGATATAATTACTTACACCAATAATAGTCCCGATAAAATGTCTTTTATTTGGATCAATGTGGACCAAAACTTATTCAAGGCTGATTCACGCGGAAATGCCGTTATTCCTTTGACAGGCAGTCGCAATGGTGCCAGAGGACAAATTTTTGACGGTGGTCATAAAATTAAGGCCGTTAAAATTATTTCCGCAACTAAAGGAAAAATTACGGAAGTTGAGACTAAATATGTAATTACTGATACTAGAATGCAGGTGATGCTTCCACAGGAATTAAAGGGCAAAGGCGGTTCGGTAAAAATCAAAATCGATTTTTCTTATATTTCACCTATGGAAGGTTCGGACCGTACGGGCGTTCTTGAAACTAAAAACGGGAAAATATTCACCATTGCGCAATGGTACCCGCGTATGTGTGTGTATGATGATGTGCAAGGATGGAATGTCAATCCCTATTTGGGAGCATCGGAGTTCTACTTGGAGTACGGGGATTTTGATGTAAATATTACTGCGCCATCAAATCATATTGTGGTGTGTTCAGGAGAATTAGTAAATCCAACAGCAGTCTACAGTAGTGTTGAACAAAACAGATTGGCACAAGCCAAGAAAAGTGATAAAACGGTATTTATACGCACAGCTGACGAAGTTTCCGCTGCGGCAAACGCCAACGTTTCATCGACTAAAACATGGCATTTTAAACTGAAAAATGCAAGGGATATGTCTTGGGCATCTTCAGCGGCATTTATTTTAGACGGTGCCGAAATCAATTTGCCAAGCGGTAAAAAATCATTGGCGCTATCAGCGTATCCGGTGGAGAGCGCAGGTGATGAAGCTTGGGGCCGCTCCACGGAGTTCACTAAGGCTTCAATCGAAAATTATTCCAAAAGATGGTTCGAATATTCCTATCCGGCGGCGATAAACGTGGCAGGAAATGAAGGCGGAATGGAATATCCGGGAATCGTTTTTTGTAGCTGGGAATCTAAAGGCGAAGATTTATGGGGAGTTACGGATCATGAATTTGGCCATAACTGGTTTCCGATGATCGTGGGCTCAAACGAGCGTTTATTTGGATGGATGGATGAAGGTTTCAACACTTTTATCAACTCATTAAGTTCAGTTGATTTCAACAACGGCGAATACAAATCAGAGGCAATCGATTTTCATAAGATGGCAGAAACATTCACCAGACCAGATTTAGAAACGATAATGAGTTCTCCAGATAATATGAAAGAGGCAAACATTGGCGTTTTATGTTATTTTAAGCCGAGTTCTGCATTGATCGTTTTGCGTGAACAAGTATTGGGTGAAGAGCGTTTTGATAGGGCTTTTCGTAGCTACGTGGAACGCTGGGCATTTAAACATCCAACTCCGGACGATTTTTTCAGAACAATGGAAAACGTGGCCGGTGAGGATTTAGGCTGGTTTTGGAGAAGTTGGTTTGTGAACAACTGGCGTTTTGACCAAGGAATAAATGGAATCAAATATGTGAAAAATGACCCGAAACAAGGTGTTGTTATCACTGTAGAGAATTTTGACAAAATGGCTATGCCAATAGTCTTGGACGTAAAAACTAAAAGCGGAAAAGTGAGCCGAGTGAAATTACCAGTAGAAGTATGGCAAAGGAACACCGTATGGTCGTTTAAGCATGACTCTACTGAGGAAATCGAGAGCATTACTTTAGACCCTGACCACGTCTTTCCGGATCATAACGAAGGAAATAATATGTGGACTGCCGATAAAGGAACAATTGAAAAAGACGTTATTTTAGATGGCTATTTGGGGACTTACTCTAATGATAAAGCCCCAATAAAGATTATTTTTAGCGAGAAAAGTAGCGTTCTCAATGTGGAAATAACGGATTACCCTAAATTTACGGTGGAACCAATTGGTAAAAACCTTTTTGAATCTGAGAGTGCTGGACTTAAATTTCAATTTAATGAAAGCCAAACCGGATTTGACATGATTTTGAACGATAGTCAAAAGATACCTTTTACGAAGGACAAATAGTTTCTTCAGTACCATAAACAAAAACACCGGCATAACGCTGGTGTTTTTTTATGCAAAAATATTTAAGTCTTTTTAAGATGGAATCTGTTGGCTTAGGCAATGCAGAGTTCCAAAACCCCAAATCAAATCGATGGCACTAATTCCGATGATTTCTCTATCAGGAAAACATTCAGCAAGAATGTTCAGGGCTTTGCGATCGTTTGGGTCGTTAAAAGTAGGAACTAGAACGCATTTATTCAAAATCAGGAAATTAGCATAACTCGCCGGCAATCTCAAATCTTCAAAATCGAGGCGTTTTGGCATTGGTAAGGCCACGATGATTGGCGACCTACCATTTTCGAGTTTTGCGTTTTGCAATCGCTTTAGGTTGTCTTGTAATGGAAGATAGTTGTTGTCTTCAGTATTTGTCTCAATGATGGTTACGATAGTGTCTTCGTTGATGAAACGGCATAAATCGTCGATGTGTCCGTGTGTATCATCGCCTTCAATACCATCACCTAACCAAATCACATTGGTTATCCCTAAGTATTCCTTGAATACCGCCTCGTAATCGGCTTTAGTGAAATTTGGGTTCCGTACCTGGATATTCGGATGCATCAGACATTCCTCGGAGGTCAATAAGGTCCCTTTTCCGTTCGAATCGATTGCGCCGCCTTCAACAATAACCGGCTTTCCCTTATACATGACTTGCGTCAAAGGGATGTCAAGAAACTGCGCAACTTTAGCAGGAACATGCTTGTCAAGCTGATAATTTTTA
>Ga0209519_10000063_pt1 | contig 46208 bp, 43 predicted proteins | sample Rifsed13ft1_FD_184005 | JGI IMG/M metagenome (GOLD analysis project Ga0209519, IMG submission 184005) | Soil microbial communities from Rifle, Colorado, USA - sediment 13ft 1 (version 2) | ecosystem: Environmental > Terrestrial > Deep subsurface > Rock core/Sediment | place: Rifle, Colorado...
TCCCCGCGTGGTTTCAGGAAAGACCCTTTCTTGCCGTGGACCTGATAGGCCGGAATGGCTTCTCGCACAAAAAAACTGGCTTTCAATCGCAGCCTGAAAGTATCATAATACAAAACGATATCAATACAATCGTCGACCAAAGAATGTTCACGGGTGATTCGCACATCTGCAAAAACAGCATTTGGAAATCCAAATAAATATAGAGCCTGGTCTATCAAATGCGGGCCTAAATCCTTAAGGATGCCGGCTCCGGAATTGGCCGTTTCCTTGTGTTGTTTTGGGCTCAGATTGGGGTTGTATCGGTCAAAATGAAACTCGCCCTCGACGATATCGCCCAAAACGCCGTCTGAAATAATTTGCTGCACCGTTTTGAAGTCGCTGTCCCATCGTCTGTTTTGAAAAACGGACAGTTTTACTCCCTTTTCTCTGGCCAGTGCCGCCAGTTCTTGTGCTTCGGCAACTGTGGTTGTAAATGCTTTTTCGACAATGGCGTGCTTTCCCGCCAACAAGACTTTTTTGGCATATTCAAAGTGGGTTCCCACTGGCGTGTTCACGACCACCAAATCAACATCGTCCTCGAGAACCGCTTCCAGAGCGTGATAACTTTTCACATTCGGATAATCCTCTTGAATTAATTTCTTGCTTCTTTCCCAGGATCCGAGGAGTTGGTACCCCGGATGGAGTTCCAAAAATGGTGCATGAAACACTTTACCTGACATCCCGTAGGAAAGTAGTGCAGTTTTTATTATTTGCATATTCTATTCTGTTTAAAAAAGACTTCCGTTTGCCAATTGACTCAAAACGGCTAATCCCGATTGGTAAAATTAGGTCCTATTCGATTCTAATTGGCTCTATCTAATTTTAGCCCTATCGTATTGTTTTGGCCATTGTACATCAGTATCCAATTCCTTCGCGAATGTCAAACCTAGATTTGGATTCCTCAATGACTCCCTGGCAAACAAGACCAAATCCGCTTTTCCGGAGGTCAAAATTTCTTCTGCTTGGGCGGCCTCGGTGATTAAGCCTACGGCGCCGGTCAATATTCCGGTTTCTTTTTTGATTCTTTCCGCGAAAGGAACCTGATAATTGGGACCCAACGCAATTTTTTGATACGGAACCGCTCCACCTGAAGAAACATCTATTAAGTCAACACCCTTTTCTTTTAATATTTTCGAAAGCTGCACCGATTCATCGATGTTCCAACCGCCGTCAGCCCAATCGGTAGCCGAAATCCTGACGAATAAAGGCAGTTCCTTTGGCCATTCTGATTGGACCGCCTCAAGCACTTCCAGCATCATGCGAATGCGGTTCTCGAAACTTCCGCCGTATTCATCCGTCCTTAAATTGGACAAAGGCGACATGAATTCATGCAGTAAATAACCATGCGCGGCATGAATTTCCATTACTTGAAAACCGGCTTCAACGGATCTTCTGGCAGCCGATTTGAAATCGGAAATCACTTTTTGGATTCCTGTTTTGTCCAAGGCTACAGGAGTCTCATTGTCATGAAATCCAATTGCGCTTGGCGCTACAGTTTCCCATCCCCCGTGAGCGGAATCAATTTTTTTACCGCCTTCCCATGGTGCGGAAGAGCTGGCTTTTCTGCCTGCATGCGCCAATTGGATTCCGGGAACTGCGTTTTGGCCGATGATGAAACGGTTAATGTGTTGCATTTTTTCGATCTGCTCGTCTTTCCAAAGCCCCAAATCTCCGGGAGAGATTCGACCTTCCGCCGAAACGGCAGTCGCTTCTTGAATTATCAGTCCCGCTCCGCCTGTGGCTCGACTGCCCAAATGCACGAGATGCCAATCATTGGCAAAGCCATTTATTGCTGAATATTGACACATTGGTGAAATGGCGATTCTGTTTTTTATGGTAATGCTTTTTATTTGCAATGGACTGAATAATATTGAAGACATAGATTTGATTTTAAAATGTTTTAGTGAACAATGAATGAAATTCACATTTAACATGTAAAGTTACATGACCTGCGTCTAAGTAAAAAATCTAATGGCACAATTATTGGCAAACCATTTTTAATATTGGCGAATTGTAAACCTTTCAAGATAACTTAGAAAACCTTACTTTTGCGCATCACTTAAAGAACCAAAATTAAAAAATGGATATATTCATCAAGCTTTCTCAATTTCTATTGAGTTTATCATTACTTATCATACTGCACGAACTGGGGCATTTCATTCCTGCTAAATTATTTAAAACCAGGGTCGAAAAATTCTATTTGTTTTTTGACGTCAAATATTCCCTATTAAAAAAGAAAATCGGCGAAACCGAATACGGTATCGGCTGGTTGCCCTTGGGAGGTTATGTGAAAATTTCCGGAATGATTGACGAGAGTATGGACAAGGAACAGATGGCTTTGCCGCCGCAACCTTGGGAATTCAGATCTAAACCGGCCTATCAGCGTTTGATCATCATGCTTGGTGGTGTTACGGTCAACTTCATTTTGGCCTTCATCATTTACATCGGGATGGCATTTGCCTACGGCGACACCTATATCGCCAACTCTGATTTACAAGATGGTCTTATGATCGAGAATCAAGCCATGCAAAATGCGGGTTTCAAAACGGGTGACAGAATCATCTCTGTAGATGGTCAAAAAATCGCCAAATTTGATAATGACATCAGCCTAAAAATCATAATGGCAAAAAATGTCCTAATCGAAAGAAACGGAACACAACAAACAATCAAAATGCCCATCGATTTTATCGATCAATTATCTAAATATGAAAAGGCTCCAATTGTGGAGATAAGAATGCCGTTTGCTATTAGTGCCATCAGTGACGAATCTCCAAACACTAATTTGCAACCTAAAGATATTATTACTTCTTTAAACGGTCAAAAAACAAAATATTTTGATGAAGCAAAATTGATTTTAGATAACAACAAAGGAAAAACCATTCCTGCAACTGTCTTACGCAATCAAAAAGAGGAAAGCATCAATGTAAAAGTATCTGAAGAAGGTACGCTTGGCGTAAATTTAGGCGGGATAAGTCTGGAATCTTTAGAGAAACTAGGCTACTATAAGGTGAGCAAACAAGAATTTAGTTTCATGGAATCCATTCCGGTGGGAATCACCAGAGGAAAAGAGCAACTGCTGGGTTATGGGAAACAGCTGAAAATGATTTTCAGCCCAAGCACGGGCGCTTACAAACAAGTGGGTGGATTTAAGGCTATTTTTGATATTTTCCCAAGTTCATGGGACTGGGAACATTTCTGGACCATCACGGCTTTATTATCGATTATGCTAGGTGTAATGAACCTATTACCTATCCCGGCACTCGATGGTGGTCATGTGATGTTTCTATTGTACGAAATTATTTCAGGTAAAAAACCGAGCGACAAATTCCTGGAGAATGCTCAAATGGTTGGTTTCGTATTACTTATAACGTTATTGTTATTTGCCAATGGAAATGACATTTACAAGGCGATTATAGGGAAGTAAAAAAAAGTAAAAAAAAATTAATTTTTGCTTGCAGAAATCAAATTTACCCCTATCTTTGCACCGCTTTACAAGTGAAACAAACTTCACCGATAAGCACACAAAAACGTTCATTCAATAGCAGAATAAAAATATACAGTTTCCTTCTTAGCTCAGTTGGTTAGAGCATCTGACTGTTAATCAGAGGGTCCTTGGTTCGAGCCCAAGAGAGGGAGCTTTTTAAAAAGACTTTACAGCAATGTAAGGTCTTTTTTGTTTTTAAGCGGTAGTGAAAGCGCTACTTTATGATAGCAAAAGCATTTTAAAAAAAACACACAAATCCAAACGGTTGTTGACAATAAACTTTTTTAAAAGCGTAACTTTGTCCTTTATCCAGCCCTGTAGTTCAACGGATAGAATGGGAGTTTCCTAAACTTTTGATCTAGGTTCGATTCCTAGCAGGGCTACTCCTTCAAATTATGGCAAAGACCCTCAGAAATGGCGGTCTTTTTTATTTGTCAACTCCTATTTTGGCTGCTTTTATTAAAAAAAACAATCTTTAAAGTTGGTTTCCTTTTCACTATCTTTAATATCACGATTTTTTTAAAACACCATCTCCATGAAGAAAATCACCTCCCTATTCCTTCTTCCCTTTTTTTTAAGCTGCAACTCGCAAGTGAAACCTAATGATGTTCCCCTTCGGGACGAAGTGAAAAATTACACTTTCGAAACAGTGACTTCCGGAATCGCTATACCATGGGGAATGGCCTGGCTGCCGGATGGCTCGATGCTGATAACCGAAAAAAGCGGGATTCTGTACCACCTTAAAAATGGTCAGAAAACCAAAATCAAAAACGTACCTGCAGTTTATGATCATGGTCAAGGGGGTTTGCTTGATATTGTTCTGCATCCCAATTACAACAAAAGTGGTTGGATTTATATCACCTATGCCTCCACGGAAGGCGAGGGCAAAGGAGGCAACACCAAACTTATTCGGGCGAAACTCAAAAATGAAAGCCTAATCCAGATCGAATCCCTGTACAAATGCTCTCCCAACACCACAGCGGGCCAGCATTTTGGGTCCAGAATCGCTTTTGACGATGATGGTCATGTGTATTTCTCTGCTGGGGAACGCGGTGCCCACTTTGTAAATCCGCAGGACATAAGCTGTGACAACGGAAAAATATACCGATTAAATGATGACGGCAGCATCCCAAAAGACAACCCTTTTGTGGGCAAAAAGGGAGCCAAAGAGGCAATTTATTCCTACGGACACCGCAATCCTCAGGGATTGGCAAAACATCCGGTTACCGGAGAAATCTGGGAACACGAACACGGTCCGAAAGGCGGGGACGAAATCAATATCATAAAAAAAGGTGCCAATTATGGCTGGCCGATTGTCACCTACGGAATCGACTATGACAACACCACCATAAGTAAAATACAGGAAAAACCCGGAATTGAAAACCCCATCTATTACTGGACCCCTTCAATCGCCCCCTGTGGAATGGCTTTTGTGACAAGCAACCGCTATCCAGACTGGAAAGGCCATTTGTTGGTTGGCTCCTTAAAATTCCAGTATCTAGAATTACTCAAATTAAAAGGAAAGCAAGTTATAGGCCGACAAAAAATCGCAACTGATATAGGTCGCGTCCGCAATGTGGCACAAGGTCCAGACGGCTATATTTATATAACCGTAGAAGGAAAGGGCATTATCAAAATAGTCCCCAATAAAAGGTAGTTACCTAAAAAACATTCTGCCCGAAGCTTATATGCAAATCGCTATATTTCACCATATGATCCCAATGCTGTTTTATTAAACAATAACAAAGACGGTGACTCAGCAAAAAAGATTGGCTTCTGCGAGATCCACAGATCAAGTCTCGAGAACTACAAAAAAATGACATCGCTTAATAATCCAATTCTTATAGAATTTTTCCATTCCGGAAATGACCCATATGAATCCGTGAATTATATAAATTCTAAGCCCAAGATCGTTGATTATAATTGCCCTTGGGTCTTAAAATTATCTACATTTGCACTATTAATCACCTAGATTCATTTTATGAAAAAGACCGCAATTACCTTCCTTATTATTACCCAATTATTTCTTGTTTACAGTTGCAATCAAGGTAAAGCTGCCGATGAAGTAAACGCAAATGAAAAAATTGTAGAAGCAAAAATAGATTCCGTAAAGAAAAAGAAAGTTTCTACAATCGACACAGTCGATTACGACAAAAGAATGCTGGCTTTAAGCAATAATGACACAACCGGAAGGTGGCCTGTAAAAACGCCTTATCCTTTGGCTGGCGCGCTACTGCCATACAACAGAATCATCGCCTTTTACGGAAATTTATATTCAACAAGAATGGGGATACTGGGAGAAATCCCAAGAGATCAAATGATAAAAAAATTGCAAGGCGAAGTAGCCAAATGGGCGGCAGCTGATCCTACGGTCAAAACGATTCCGGCATTTCATTACATAGCCGTTACAGCACAAGGAGCTCCCGGAAAAGACAACATGCATCGCATGCGCATGCCATTCAAACAAATAGACACCGTTCTTAAATGGGCAAAACCCATTGATGCTTTGGTGTTTTTAGATATTCAAGTGGGACACAGTACCGTGAAGGCAGAAGTAAGCGAACTGGTAAAACACCTTAGTTTACCCAATGTCCATCTAGGAATTGACCCTGAGTTTTCAATGAAAAACGGAGAGCGTCCAGGTTCTAAAATTGGGCATTTTACGGCCGCGGATATTAATGATGCAATTGACATCTTGGCTAATATTGTGCGCAAAAATAAATTGACTCCAAAAGTACTTGTGGTACATCGTTTTACGCAAGGAATGGTGAAAAATTATAAAGAAATTAAAACCGTTCCCGAAGTTCAAGTGGTTATGGATATGGATGGCTTTGGCAGCAAAGTACTAAAGAGATCCACTTACCTGACTTATATCTACAGGGAACCGGTACAATTCACCGGGTTTAAATTGTTTTACAAAAATGACAACTGGAACAATTGGCAAATTTACACTCCGGAAGAATTGCTAAAATTCACGCCAAAACCAAGCTACATTCAATTTCAATAAATACAGTACAATGAAAAATTATTTTGCCTGTCTGATTTTTGGACTTGTCCTTTTGGAAGGCTGCCAATCAAAAGCAGAGGAAACTAACAAAGATGCTCCGCAGAAGACAACTGTTGTAAATGCCGTTGAAAATAAAGTGGAATCACCAAAAGTGACCAATGATGCGGCCACCCTTCTTTCAAAAAAAGAAGTGCCTATTTTGTGCTACCACAACATTAAGAATTTTGATGCCAATGCCGGTCCCATGACCAAAGTCTATTCGGTAAAACCAGCGAACTTTGCCGAACAAATGAAAGCCTTGTCAGAAGCAGGTTACCATACTATTTTACCTGCCCAATTGTACGACTATCTTGTGCATGACGGGCCGTTACCTGAAAAACCGATCATGATTACCTTTGACGATACGCGCGGTGAACAATACAGCATTGGAGCTGCCGAAATGAACAAATACGGTTTCAAAGGCGTGTTTTTTGTCATGACTGTTTCCATTAATCGCCCCAACTATTTGACAAAGGAACAAATCAAACAATTATCAGACAACGGTAATGTCATCGCAGCGCATACTTGGGATCATCACATGGTCACAAAATACTCAGGCGACGATTGGAATACCCAATTGGTGAAACCGAAGGAAAAACTGGAGGAAATCACAGCTACGCCTATAACCTATTTTGCTTATCCTTTTGGTTTATGGAATAAAGCAGCTATCCCTGAGGTAAAAAAGAGTGGCTACCAAATGGCGTTTATCCTTTCGACCAAAAGAGATTCAATCGACCCACTGTACACGATCAGAAGGATGATTGTTTCCGGTACTTGGAATACGGAAGGCATGATGAAATCTACGGAAGCTACCTTTGAAAAATAAGCCGCGATGATGCATTTGCCGTCATTCTTCTAAATAGCTTACTTTCACCATTAGAAATAAAAATCCGCAACAGCTGTCTCATTGACAATCGTTGCGGGTTTTTCTTTGGAACAAAAGATTGACTTGAAGGCCATTCCCTATTTTCAAAATCGGCATGTTGGCAAACGGCAGCAAAGCGAACCGCATAAAAAAACAGCCTTGTTTTATCCCGCAGGACAAAACAAGGCTGTTGCTTGATGAATCAAAATGGTCGTTCCTATTTATTGGTCAGCCAACCTTGTGGATTTGTGTAGGTAGTGTTTTGCAAAAGTAAAAACTTGATTACCGTCTTACCGGTATCACCGTTAGTTCTTACCCTTCCCAAAGTCTGTTTTATGCTTATTTTATCTCCTTTGCTTACAGATACGGAACTTAAGTTTTGATAGATCGTGAAATAATCCCCGTGTTGTATCATTACGGCTCTGTTGACCGGCGATAATACCATGACACTTGCCACTTCTCCTCCAAAAACGGCTCTCGCTGTTGCGCCTTCATTAGTTGTAATTTCAACTCCACTATTATTTATTACTAAAGTATTGTATATGGGATGAGCCTGGCTACCATAACCTAGTGAAATAAATCCTTTCTCTACCGGCCAAGGCAGACTACCTCTATTTGCCCTAAAATTATCAGCTATCAATTTTGCCTCAGGGGTCAATTCGATTCTTGATGACGAGACTGACTCTTTTGCGGCGGAAGCGGCCACTTCCTTAGGACTTGCTTTAGAATTGTTTGCCAGGGCTCTAGCTTTAGCTTTCTCCAAGGCCGCTTTTCTGTTTGCTTCAGCAATGGCCTCACGAATCAAGCGGTCAATCTGTTTGTCGATTGTTTTTGATTCCCTTTGCTTTTTCCTGATGTCAGATACAATTCTGTTTTTGTCCTTTTTAATAGAGTTTACCAGTTTTTCCTGTTCTTGTTTTTCTTTTACCAAGCCAACTTTCTCCTTTACATTTTCAGCAATTAATTTTTGCTTGACAATTTTTTGAGCATTTAATTTGTTGTTGTAATTGACAAGTTCAACAGATTTCGATTTTATTTCTTCTCCCTGATTTTTTCTGAAACTGGTGTATTGCTTTAAATATTGCGCTCTTTTATAGGCCTGCAAAAAATTGTCTGATGACAATATAAACATCGCCCGACTTTGTTCTGAACGGCTTTTATAGGATTTCACAATCATCTTTGCGTAGTCCTCCTTAAGAACAGCCAGCTCTTTGTTAAGCTTGTTGATTTTCATCTGATTAATATACATGTCATTGGCTAAATATTTAGCTTGCTTTTCGGTAGTGTTAATCAAGATTTCTTTCAGCCTTATCTTGTTTTTTTGAATCGTATAGACATTCATAGCCGACTTTTCTTTCGACTTAACATTTTTCAACATCTTTTCATTCTCCCTAATCTCTTTTTGAATCTCAGCTTTACGCTGTTCTAATTTTTCTTGTTGGGAAGACTGACTCCAAAGAACAGAAGTCATGCATATAAATAGTAGGCTTACGAGAAATTTTGGCATCTTAAAAATATATTTGTGCAAATTTACTTAATTATAACTCTATTGTAACCATTTGGAACACTATATGGAAAAGAAAGTTCTTCATTGAAGGTTATGGTATCATATTCCAAATTAATTTCAGATTTTCCTTTCTTCTGGAAGGTATTAATAACAACTGTGGCCGGCAAAATTGCTTCTTTGTATTCTTTAATGTAAGTGTAGGCAATCTGGATCATTCTTTCTTCGGTCGTTTGTGTGATTTCTTGTCTGTTGATACTGAAATCGTCGGCGTTTACATAGAATGTCTTTTTTGTGTCATCATTTGCCATATCGTCAAGACGGTACAACTGTTCGACCAATGACTCGCTGTATTTCCCTTTCTTCAAATCGTCCAAAGCTTCACCCAACAGCATGTTTTGGATTTTATAGAAATCCAAATCAGTACCAAGCCATTGGCTCAGTGCACTAAAATCGCCTTCAAAGTAGGTTCCTTTTATTTTTTCGTAGTAACTCACCGAAGTTGGTGTTATCGATGCTTTTGCCATTGTTATCCCCAGAAAGCGAATACTCACCAATATTTGTTCGTCTTTCTTAATCTTTATTTCTGCGGTTACGTTCTGGGATTGTCTGTCGTCAGAATATTTTGCGTTTGCCTTAATATATAATGTCGAGAAATCACTCTTGTTGTCGTAATGGCTCGCTATTATGTTCTTTGCTTTCATGTAAGTGACCGGGGTTGTAGCACCTGCCACAACGGCTTTGGACTTGCAAGAGACCATGAAAACCACCACTAATACTGCTAAAAATTTATTCATTGAATTTTATTTTTTTAATAATTGATTCGCTTTTGAGAAGTAGAAATCCTTTTTCTTTGCATCTCCCAAACCACTATAAGCTTCGCCAAGTTGAATGTTGAAATTGGTTTCCAATTCAAGGTCGTCAACCAGATAATCCAATCCCATTTCCAACATTTCTTTTGCCTTTTTAAATTGCGCCGATTGATTGGCCCCCAAACCGGCATAGTAATAAAACTGCGGTTGTGTAGGGTAAACATCAACCATTTCGCTAGCGTTTTTAGTCAGCTTTTCAAACTGTTTGGTCTCGACGTATGCCTGAAGCAAAAGTAAGGTGTTCTCGATATCTACATCCGAACCCTTTTTATTTGCCAGCTCATAATACCTGACTGCCGCATCCCATTGTTTCTTGCCCTGATAAAATTTTCCTATTTCCTTTGCCACATTTACGTCCGGGTCATTGTCAAAATAGCCGATGGCTTTTTCTAAATCAGGCGTGAATTGCGGATTTACATTCACGAAAATCAGAAACTCATTTAGAATCCGGTGTCTTATTTTCGAATCTATTTTGGCGCTGGCCAAAGCCATGTTCATCGCTTTAACGGCCTTCTCCCCGTCCTTGTTCACCAAATGGGTTTTGAACAAACTCACTTGGGCCCACTCCGATGTTGGGATTGCCAGTTCCAATTTACGTGCCGTTTCTAGCACTTTCTCCGTTTCGTTATTCTTGGAATACAAAAAAATCAGCGAAATGTAATTGGACTCCTCTTTTGGGTTGGTCTCAATTTGTGCAATTAAATTCGCTATTTCTGTATTCTGGTATTTCCCTTGGGATAAGATCTGCATTTTGTAGGCTTCTCTCCTGTCCGATTTTCCTGAAGTTTCATTGAGCTCGTTGATGAGCGCCAATGCTTTATCGAATTGATTCGTACTCATGTAAAGCGACGTCAAATCTTCTTTGAATTTATCATCAAAGGGTATTAATTTATTGATAACATATATCGCGCCATTAAAGTCCTTGGTTGCATAATTCACATCATACATACCAACCCAAAACCATTTGTTAGTGGGGTCAATCTGTGTTGCATGTTCGAATGAAGTGTAGGCATTTTTATAGTCCTTTAATGCCAAATAGTTTTTCCCCAATTCAAAATGAATCGTCGCGTTTTCAGGTTCTAATTTTAAACATTGGTCTAAAGCGACAATCGCCTTATCATAGTTTTCGATGCCTTTTTGCTTCAATGACTCAAAGAAATAATCCTGGAATTTATCTACCTCCTGCTTAATTTCTTCGGGTTCCGTTTGCGCCAATAGCGATGCAGAATTGCCTAGCAAAACAAGGAATAGAATTAATAAACGTGATTTTTTCATTGAGTCCTTTATCATAGAAACGCAACAATTTAAAACTTGTTATGCTTTATTATGTTTTTAACAATTTGTGCTAAAAAACTTATTCTAATACCGAGTAATCCCCTATACTTACACTCGTAAAGTCACCTTTAAAAGTGACATGATTCCCTATCATCGCATTGTCTAAATTTGCATTGGATATGTGCACATGCGATTGAATCAAGCTATTTTTAATGGTACCACCAAGTACATGACATCCTTTTCCCAAAGACACATTAGGTCCAACAGTCGTATTTATCAAGGCAACATCTTCGCCAATGTAACAAGGTGGGATAATGGTTGAATTTTCTAATCTGACCGTTCTGTGCACTAATTCAATGCCGTCCTTGTGAAGAAACCCAAGCATTCTTGAATTGGTTTCCACGGTCACATTCTTGTTCCCACAGTCCATCCATTCATCAACGCTACCCGTTTTAAAAACTTTACCGTTGGCCATCATAGCCTTGATCCCGTCATTAATCTGGTACTCGCCACCGTTTTGAATGTTGTTGTCCAAAACAGCTTGCAACTCTTTTTTCAAATCGCCCACTTCCTTGAAGTAGTATATCCCGATAACCGCCAAATCACTCACAAATTCAGTCGGTTTCTCAACCAGTTCCGTGATTTCGTTATTTTCATTCATTTTAACCACTCCAAAAGCTTCCGGTTCGTCCACTTGTTTTACCCATATTACAGCATCGGCCGCAGGATCTAAATCGAAATCGGCTCTGATAAGGGTGTCAGCATAAGCAATCACAGCAGGTCCTGACAAGGATTCCTTGGCACACATAATCGCATGGCCAGTCCCCAAAGGCAAATCTTGACGGTAAATAGATGCTTTTGCACCTAAACCTTCAGCTAATTCCTCCAAGCTTTTTACCACATCATCTCCAAAAAAAGCTTCATCTCCTAGGATAAAAGCAATCTCTTCGATAGGCTCCTTCAATATCTTGGCGATATCCTCCACTAATCGGTGGACGATAGGTTTTCCAGCAACTGGAATTAACGGTTTAGGAACGGTTAATGAATGTGGGCGAAGACGTGAACCACGTCCAGCCATTGGCACTATTATTTTCATGTTGTTTTTATATTGAAAGATTAATGATTGAAAAATTAAATGACTCTCTTCGAATTTTCAAATATTTCAATCTTTAAATTATTAAATTTATTTCACTCCCGTACTACCGAAACCGCCTTCACCTCTTGAGGTCTCGGACAATTCCTGTACTTCAATCCAGTCCGCGCGTTCGTGTTTTGCGATAATGAGTTGGGCGATTCGTTCCCCGTTTTGGATGACGAAAGCTTTATCGGATAAATTTACTAAAATTACCCCAATTTCACCGCGATAATCGGCATCGACTGTTCCTGGGCTGTTTAGCACGGTAATCCCGTTTTTGAAAGCCAGTCCGCTCCTTGGTCGCACTTGTGCCTCGTACCCTATCGGCAACTCGATGAAAAGACCCGTTTTAACGACCGTTCTCCCTAAAGGTTCTAATGTTATTGGTTCGGTTAGATTTGCCCTTAAATCCATTCCTGCCGAGGCAATCGTTTCGTAGTTAGGCAAGGCGTGTTGCGATCTATTGATGATGTTTATTGTCATGTTTTCTGTTTTAAGTTCGGGTTTTTAGCCGTGATGGGAGCGGAAAGCCATTTGAAATAAAATTGATTTTTTTCTTGGGCAGAAAGAGCGACCTCAGGGAGCTCCTTTATGGTCTTTGAAAAAACAATTTTATGAAAATGTTTGAAGCGCACAGCGCGAATGGCTCCCTATTATTATTAAGCTTTTGACCCTTTTATGATTTTGATTAATGTTTCTTTTTCGTGATAATAAATGAAATATAGGAATGCCATTAGCAATGAAATCCCAACAAAATAGTTTTCCCTGAACCCATAAAAAGAAACGGCCGAGAAGAATATCGACAGGGAGAGATAGCCTCCTATTTTTTTCAGATCGTACGGAATGGGATAGTATTTATTGCCGAGATAAAACGAAATAATCATCATGCTACCGTAAGCCGCAATAGTCGCTATGGCCGAGCCGTAATAACTCATCGTTGGAATTAGCAAAAAGTTAAGCACCAAGGTTACTATCGCTCCCACAATCGAAATGTAAGCGCCATAGTATGTTTTGTCGATCAATTTGTACCAGACTGACAAATTCGTATAAATCCCTAGGAAGAAGTTAGCCAGAATAATCAAAGGCACCACTTTCATCGCCACCCAGTAAGAGCTGTCGCGAATCATCAGGAGTTTGAACAAATCGGCAAAAACGATTACCGACAATAATATGAAAGACCCGAAGATGACAAAATATTTGGTCACTGTGGCATAGGTTTGCGGCGCATTTTTGTCGGAAGAATGGCTAAAGAAGAATGGCTCAATCCCCAAAGTATATGCGGTCCTGTACAAAACCATGAACAATCCCAGTTTGTAGCAGGCGGAATAGACCCCTACTTCAGAATCGGCAATGTTTGAAGGCAACAGTTTTGCAAGAAGAATTTTGTCAAATTGTTCGTTGATGGCGAATGCGATTCCGGCAACCAATATTGGTAGTCCGTACGACATCATTCGTTTCCATAAATCGAAGTCGAATTTCCATTTCAAGTAGACGTAATCAGGCGATAGAACTACAAAGGTCAACAGACTGGCAATTATGTTGGCCAAAAATATATATCCTATTTGGAAATTTTCTACGTACAGGGAACTCAGTAAACCATTTGGATTTGCTTCGATCAGCTGAGGAATATAAAGTAAAAAAAGAACGCTTAAAATAAGATTGACGAGTACATTACCGATTTTTATGATGGCATACACCATAGGTTTCTGGTAGGCCCTTAATTTTGAAAAAGGGATGATGACTAGGGCATCCAATGCCAGAATCCAAATGGTATAACCGATGTATTGGGAATCAATTCCCGACCATTCGGACAAATAATTTCGAAATAATAGGGCGATGAACAAAAATAAAATCGTGGTCCAAAATATTGAAACCATCGAGGTTTCGACAACCGTATTTTTATCGGATTCCTTGCTAAAAAACCTAAAAAAGGCCGTTTCCATTCCGTAGGCCAAAATAACATTGAAAAATATCATCAAGGCAAAAATAACGGACAACTTGCCGTATTCCTCTTTGGGGAGCAAGTCAGTATATAGCGGTACGAGCAAAAAGCTGAACATTCTCGGCAAAACAGTGGCGAGCCCGTAGATGACTGTTTGTTTAAAAAGATTTTTATATAATCCCAAAATGTTGTGTCTAATTACTATTTAAAAAACAAAAATAACCAATTCTTTCGTTTAATCGTTGATGGATTGGGATTCATTCCTTTTCCTTAATCCCTTTGAGTTTAAAAAAAATAGTTTCGTTGTTCCTCCTGTATTCCAGCAAGGCTTCGTCTTTATTTAATTTGAATTTTGGTTTGACAATTACTGGCGCTTTGTTTCCATATTCCTTTTTGCTGTCGCTATCTAAAATGAAATCCTGAACTGCCGCCGTTTGGGGAAAATGGGCAACGTATTTCTTCTCGGATATTTTCTCGATTAGTGCCTCATGGTTTCTGAAATACACTTTTTGCAAAAGAATTTCATCGGAAAGCGGCTCTTTAAACTCAATGTAAAAATTGACCATTACCGCATTTTTTTCGGCATTTTCAGCCAAAGTCTCATAATAAGCCTTTGTTATTTCCTGCGGGAAATTCATCTGCATTTCGTGATTAGAGGCGCAAAAAGTGAAACATAGAACACTTAACACCATTAAAATTATTTTTTTTAAAATCTCCATTAAAAAGTGATTTAAGACAGACCCTCTTCATTCAATATTTTTAAAAAATGAAAGCCTTTGGGTACATATCCTTGGTTATAATAAAAACGGTGTGCCGTAAAGTTTCCAGTGAAAGCATCGAGTACTATCATCGTGCAGCCTTCCTCTTTTGCTTTGGCATCAACGTAATCCGTCAGCATCTTGCCCAAGCCTTTGGAACGGTGCTCAGGATGAACAATAAAATTGTCAATTTCGATATATTTCCCGGACCAAAGTTTAAACCCTGTCCAAAATCCGGTAACGGCAACACAGAGTTCATTTTCAAAAATCGCTACTTGCTTGTAATTATGAGGGATCATTTCCTTAAGGTATCCCTCATACTTTTCGACAGTAAATGCGGGATATAAAAAACGCATCACTTCGATATTGGTAAGCATTTCTTCTATTGTGGTCAGTTCCTTTATGTCCAATTGCATTTCTGTATCTCCTTAAATTAAAAATCAAAATTAATCAAAAAAAAGAGCCACGCATATCGTGGCTCTTAAATATATCGCTGAAATAAAATTTATTTTATCCATTCAAAGCCTCAGCTCCACCAACGATCTCCAAGATTTCGTTAGTAATAGATGCCTGACGCGCTTTGTTGTAAGTCAATTTCAATTGGTCTCTCAATTCGGTGGCGTTATCCGTAGCTTTGTGCATAGCAGTCATACGAGCGCCATGTTCAGAAGCGAATGAATCACGAATCCCCTTGTAAAGCTGCATTTTCAATGATTTTGGAATCAAAGTCAACACAATTTCCTCTTTTGAAGGTTCAAAGATATAATCACCTGGTGAAACAGTCAAATCAGATTTTAATGGTGCTAAAGGCAAAAACTGCTCTACTTGAACAATTTGAGTCGCAGCATTTTTAAACTGATTGTAAATCAATTCGATTTTATCATATTCACCGGTAACAAATTTTTGAGTCAGCGTATCTGCAATTGCAGCTACATTGTCAAAAGTCAAATCTTCAAAAACGGCACTTTGATTGTCAACAACTGAATTTGTTTTAGCCAATACATCGTTCCCTTTTTTTCCGATAGCAAAAATATCAACTTGTACTCCAGTATAAAACTCTGAACGCTTTTTAGCTTCCTTGATTACGTTTGAATTAAAAGCGCCACATAATCCTCTGTTAGAGGTAATAGCAACAACTAAAACTTTTTTGATTTCACGTTGTGTCGTGAATTCACCACCTGCATCACCTTCAAGTGTCGCAGAAAGGTTTTGTAACAATTCCGTCAATTTTTCGGCATAAGGGCGCATTGCTGTAATTGCATCTTGTGCTTTCTTTAGCTTTGCTGCAGAAACCATTTTCATCGCTGATGTGATTTGCATCGTAGATGAAACGGAAGTAATTCTATTACGGATTTCCTTTAAATTTGCCATTTTATTATGGGTATAAGGTTATTGGGTTTTAGGTGTTGGGTTATCAAATATCTATAACCTAACACCTAAAACCTAGAAACCTAATTAGTTATATTTTGCTGAAATTTCTTTTGCAACAGTTTGGATTACATCAGTAATTTCGTCTGTTAGCTTACCTGCTTTCAAAGCGTCTAAAGTTGCTCTGTGTTTGTTGTTCAAGAATTCTAAGAAATCTTTCTCAAATTCTTTCACTTTGTTCACAGGAACATTTCTCAATAGATTTTTTGAACCAGCATAGATAATCGCAACTTGGTCTTCAACTGTATAAGGATCGTTCAAACCTTGTTTCAAGATCTCAACGTTTCTTCTTCCTTTTTCAATCACGTTTAAAGTAACCGCGTCCAAATCAGAACCAAATTTAGCAAACGCTTCCAATTCACGGAATTGTGCTTGATCTAGTTTCAAAGTACCTGCTACTTTTTTCATTGATTTAATTTGTGCATTACCTCCAACACGAGATACCGAGATACCGACGTTAATTGCTGGACGAACTCCTGAGTTAAACAAATCTCCATCAAGGAAAATCTGCCCGTCTGTAATCGAAATTACGTTAGTTGGGATATATGCAGAAACGTCACCAGCTTGAGTTTCGATAATAGGTAAAGCAGTTAATGAACCACCACCTTTAACGATCGGTTTCAATGAATCCGGTAAATCGTTCATGTTTTTAGCAATTCCATCATCAGCAATTACTTTACAAGCACGCTCTAATAAACGACTGTGTAAGTAAAATACATCTCCAGGATATGCCTCACGTCCCGGTGGTCTTCTTAATAAAAGAGAAACCTCACGGTAAGCTACAGCTTGTTTAGATAAATCATCATAAACGATCAAAGCCGGACGACCTGAATCTCTGAAATATTCTCCTATTGCAGCACCTGCGAAAGGAGCATAAACTTGCATCGGAGCTGGGTCAGAAGCGTTAGCTGCAACGATAATGGTATATGCCATTGCGCCTTTTTCTTCTAACATTTTTGCGATTCCCGCTACAGTTGACGCTTTTTGTCCAATTGCAACATATATACAAAATACAGGTTTTCCTGCATCGTAAAATTCTTTTTGATTTAAGATAGTGTCAATACAAACAGTTGATTTACCTGTTTGACGGTCACCAATAACCAACTCACGTTGTCCACGACCAACTGGAATCATAGCATCTACTGCTTTTATTCCTGTTTGTAACGGCTCAGTAACTGGTTGACGGAAGATAACTCCAGGAGCTTTTCTTTCCAAAGGCATTTCGTATAAGTCTCCACCAATTGGTCCTTTTCCATCGATAGGAAAACCAAGAGTGTTAACTACACGTCCTACCATTTGTTCTCCAACTTTAAGAGAAGCGATACGTTGTGTTCTTTTTGCAGTAGAACCTTCTTTGATTCCTGTTGATGGTCCTAAAAGTACCACACCAACATTGTCTTCTTCAAGATTCAATACAATAGCCTCTAAGCCATTGTCAAATTCTACTAACTCACCGTATTGAACATTAGAAAGCCCGTAAACACGAGCAATACCATCTCCAACTTGAAGTACGGTTCCTACTTCCTCTAGCGTTGCGCCAGATTCAAAACCTTCTACTTGCTTTCTTAATATTGCTGAAATTTCAGCAGGTTTGATTTCCGCCATCTTAATTTATAATTTAGACACTTAAATGTGCAATAAAACTAGTTACTTAATTCTCTTTTTAATACTTGTAATCTGTTGGCAATTGAAGCGTTGTATTGCTTGTCGCCTATTCTCAATATAAATCCTCCAATGATTGAAGCATCTACACTATTTTCTATCGTAATTTTTTTATCTGACAATGTGGCGATCTTAGCTAAAACCTTAGCCTCTAACGCTGCATCCATTGGAATAGCGGTAGTAACTTTCGCTACTTCAACACCATTCATCTCATCAAATAAATTATTGTACTCTAATGCAATCGCTTCCAGAATTTCAAATCTTTTGTTTTCAAATAACAAATGAAATAACATTTTAGTTACGCTATTGGTATTTGCAAAAACTTCCAATAAGGCATTTTCTTTAACTTCAACTTTTAAGGTTGGGTTTTGAATGAAAGTGCTCAATTCTAGGTTTCCATTTATAGTGGAAGCTATAGAATTCATATCCTCACTAACTGCTACAGCCACTCCTTTAGATTCTGCGATCTCCAGAATTGCTTTTGCGTAACGAATTGCTGCTCTTGTACTTGCCATAATATTAGTTTAGCTTTACGTCACCTAACATTTTCTCAACTAATTTAGTTTGAGCTTCTTTATTAGATAATTCGTCTTTCAATAATTTTTCTGCAATACTTAATGACAAAGTAGAAACTTGTAGTTTCAATTCAGCCATAGCTGCATTTTTTTCGCTTTCAATAGCTGCTTTTGCTTGCTCGATCATTTGAAGACCTTGTGCTTGCGCTTCAGTTTTTGAATCAGCAATCATTTTTTCTTTAATTTCACGTGCATCTTTTAGCATGTTATCACGTTCCATTCTTGCTTCTTGCAATATACGTTGATTGTCAGCTTGAAGGTTTTGCATTTCTTTTCTAGCGTTTTCAGCAGAAAGCAATGCATTTTTTATTCCCTCTTCTCTATCATTAACCGCATCAAGAATTGGTTTCCAAGCAAATTTTTTCAATAAGAATATCAATCCAACAAATAACAATACTTGCCAAAAGAACAAACCTAACTCAAACTGATGTATTAACTTATCCATAATATATGTTTATAAAAATATTTTAATTTAATGATAAAACAATAGTCGCAACCAACCGTTGCAACTATTGTTTTTAAGTTTTAATTATGATGCGAACAACGCAGCAAAACCAATACCTTCAATCAATGCAGCTGCGATAAGCATAGCTGTTTGGATTTTTCCTGAAGCTTCTGGTTGACGAGCAATAGCGTCCATTGCTGAACCACCAATTCTACCAATACCTAAACCTGCTCCGATAACAATTAACCCTGCTCCTACAATAGTTGGAATTTGCATAATATATATATTAAAAATTAAACATTCAGTTTATTAATGAGCTTCCTCATGATGATGTTCCTCTACAGCTGAACCGAAGTACAACGCAGATAACATGGTGAAAATATATGCTTGTAAAAAAGCTACTAATATCTCAAGTATCGAAAGTACAAATGACAATCCGAAAGATAAACTGCTTCCCAACCAGCTTTTGAAAATAAACATTAAACCAATAATACTCATCAAAACGATATGTCCTGCAAAAATGTTTGCATACAAACGAATCATCAATGAAAACGGTTTAATAAAAATCCCTAACAACTCGATAGGCGCTAAAACGATACGCATTACTTTTGGAACACCTGGCATCCAGAAAATGTGTCCCCAGTAATTTTTGTTGGCGGTCAAGTTTGTAATTAAAAATGTCATTATTGCTAATGCAAATGTAATTGTCAAGTTTCCTGTTACGTTTATTCCGAATGGCATTAAACCAAATATATTTAAGAACAATACGAAGAAAAAGATTGTCAACAAATAACTCATGTATTTCTTATAATGCTTTTCTCCAATGTTAGGGATAGCAATCTCGTCGCGAATGTACAATACGATCGGTTCGAATATTCTACCCGGACCTGAGGCAATTCCTTTGTTTTTAGAATATGATTTTGCCAAACCTGCGAACAACAAGAACATTAGCAATGATGCTATCATTATGGACAATACCGTTTTTGTGATTGAAAAGTCAATTGGACGAACATTGGTTGGAAAACCAGTTTCTTCGTTTTCAATAATTTTACCATCGGCAGAATCCACTTTATAAATCTTACCGTCGTGGTGATTTATTTTGTAGAAATTACCGTTTGACTCGGCAACCGCTTCTCCGTGCTCAAATCTGGCAGAAGAGAAAACCTGAAGTCCGTTATCCCAAAGGATTACAGGCAAAGAAAAACCGTAATGCTTTCCTTCCACTTCATCAGAGAAAAAAGTAAAATCATGAGAATCAAGTACGTGATGACCTATAAATGCTTTGATTTTAGATTTTACATCTGTCGGTTCGGCATGAGCTCCTTCATGTGATTGTTCCGTCGCCTCTTGGGCCATTTCGTTATGCACTTTTACAGAATCTACGTCTGGATTTGCAAAACTCATTAAAGGAAGACACGCTATAAAAGTCGCTATTATAAATCTAAGTGGCCTGTTTGAAATCACCATAACTATTAAATATCTTAATTTTTTACGTTTCTGAAATTTGGTGCAAATGTACATTTTTTATTAATATTCAAAAGAATAAAAAATCTTATTTTTTCCAATCCTTCATTGTCATTTGAGATTTATTGCTTTTTATTTAATATTCTTATCGTTAAAACGGTTTCAATTGTTAAAAACAAAACGAATATCACAAAAAAATTAACTTTCTCTATCGAATTATCATGAGTATTAATCCGCAAGATAGGCTTTAATATTAAATAACAAAAAACCATTTTGACAGTTGTCGCTAAAAGAAAAGACATTCCTACATTATCGAAACTTCTTTGCTTTACTTTTAGTACGATTGTAAAAACCACAATGGACATTCCCAAAAACAAAAGGTACAGGGTTTCCATTGAATAAAAGAAAGTGTCCTCCTTCATTTCCAACAAGTAAAAAAAAGATTTGTGAATCAAATAAGTAATTCCTGCCACTAGTAGCAACCTTAGAATCGGCCTGTAATTTTTTAAATTCATTGGGGAGGTTTTGGTCACAAAGGCTCTAAGACGCAAAGTTGTGTTAAATTTAAGTTATCGCAAATGAAGGATGGCATTGATCGCTGTCACACTTTTTTTGAACAAATTATTGTGACTTGTTGATTTCGTTCACTTGCCGTATGACATTATACAAGGCCAGACCCACTCCTATCATTACAAGTATTTTATTGTAATACACTTTGGGGTTAGGGTGATTTTCGTCAAGCCAGTTTCCTGCATAAGAAAATACGAAGATGATCACCCCCATTTGGATTGGGATATTAATGAGGGCAAGCCATTTACTAGCTTGTTTTTTTTTGTTCGGTTTCTCGTCCATCCGTTATGTAGAGGTTTTTTACATTAATCTTCATCACACAAGAAGCGCTAAAATCAGCACCCGGTTCTACCGACAATTTCCCAACCGTCACCTCGCCATTAATACTCGCTTTAGATTTCACGTTAAGGACCTCGGTAACTTGTATATTCCCATTAAATTTTCCTTCGATATCCGCATTATTGCAGATGATATCACCGGTAACGCTTCCGGCCGGGCCTATGACCAGTTTTCCGGTGGATTCAAAATTACCTATTAATTCCCCGTCAAGCCTGAAGTCAGCTTTAGAGATAATATCCCCCTTGATAATGGTTCCTTCAACTATTCTATTGGTTTTTCCTAAAAGTTCAGTGTAGGGCTTCGCTTTCTTATTAAACATGTTATTCGATTTTTGATGCTAAATAAGCATCGAGATTTTTATTGATTTGGGCTGCTTTATAATTTTCATTAGTGATAACAATCGCAGGATTATCAATTTTATAATCCTTATTTGCTTTCAGTTGAGAAGCAATATTTCGAGCGTGGGCTTCACTGTTTAATCCATGAATCGTAATGAAATTCTCTACGCCGGTATAAATATCATACGAATATCTCAAACCTTGACCGTTATCGGTTGTAATAAATTTCTTGATTTTATCTTCGATTGCTTTTGTGCTTTCATCTTCTTTTGTTGCCACTTTATAAAGAATTTTCCAGATTTTAGTGTCCTTGGCATTGAAATCCATCTGCTCCAGAACAGGAACTTGACTGATCAAAACTTCCTGTGCGTATTTGCCTTCTTCACTATTCGGATAATTGTTCGCCACATACTGCAATGCTGCTTTATAGGCTGACAGTCCTTTTAATTTCCCAATAGTATTGGCCTTCAGCAATTCAAATTTCGACACCATTTCATCACCGGAAAACTGGTTAATCAACGCATCCGATTGCTCTAAAACGGCAACATATTCCTCTTCAGTATACAATTTATATAATTTGTTGTAAATCCCTTCGGGAGTACCAACCAATGAGGCTTCGCCCGTCATGGTGTTATTTATCAATTGTGCGGAACGCGAATCGGGAAACTTGTTGTTGATGCTGCTTTTCATCGCTTCTGCTTTAACGGCATCGGTGATTTGGTATATTTTATACAAATTATACATTGCCGGAAGAATCAACTTTTCTTCCGGATTATTCTTTAATAATTGTTCCAGTTTGTTCGTGGCCAATTCGTATTCTTTGAATTTTTCTTTGTAAATTACCCCAAGCTGATAGTAAGCCGTATTGCGTTCCTTGGCAATGCTATCAATTGCTGTTAGACTCGTTGGCAGTTGTTTTAAATAGAAATCAACGGTGTATTCTTCTATTATTTTGTCCGCTTCTGCCACAGTCTCCTCTTGCGAGTCGTTGGTGGAATTAATGGTGTCTTTTGAAACTGCAATTGCAATGGCAGTTGAACTAACCGCAGATTGACGCCAATTGCCTTTCAGACTGCGTTCTCCCCAATTTTTTTTAAATTCTATTTTCCCATATGCGACAGTTGTGGGATTATAAAAGTAGAAAACATTTGTCTTCTGGTTTTCGCTTGCCATAGAAGGAGGCAAAAGAGCCGATTTTCTAGGCGAATTCCCTTGGTCTTGAAGCGAGCTGGCCGGATCTACGACTGCCGTTTTGCTATTTCTTTCAATGTTTTCCTGTTTCGTTTTTAATTCCTCTTCCGCTATTCTTTTGGCTTCGTCTTCTTTCTTTAATTTCTCTATATAGTTTTCAAAGTACAAAGTCCTTCCGGTCTCCGGCAAAGAAACGACATTTATGATGCTGTCATTTCTTGACGCTATTGCTTCGTAAAGAATAACTTCATCCAAGTCTTTTCTGATTTTCTGAATGTGAATGTATTCCCTTGTTTTTTGGTCAAGCTTGACTAAGGTACTGTCATAATACTTGGCGGCAATAGGGTATTTAGCATCTTTAAAATGCATGTTCGCTAAATTCCTATAATTTGAAGCAACTAAATATTCGTCCGTCGTCGCTTTTTTTAGTGAGGCATTATAAAATTTTGAAGCCTGCTGTTGGTTGTTGTATTTGTCATAAAAAACGCCCTTCTGATAGAATAGTACATCAAGAAATGGCCGGTTTTCACGGTCAGCAATCAGTTTGTTGTAGTTTTTCAGGAAGGCCGTGGTATCTCCTTTTTGATAGTCAAATAACTGCGCTTTTCTTATCTGGGATTGAATAACGTATTTCCTTTCGGATTTTCTATTCATCTTTATTACCGATTCATAGCTGTATAACGCGCTGTCTTTCTTGCCTAATTCTTCATAGAGTTGGCCCAATATAAATCGATACCTAGCTCGTTCATTGTTCCGTTTGGTGAATTTTTCGGCCAATTTTAATTTGGCCACTGCACTGTCTTTTTCTTCAAGATTTAAAAAAGATTCAGCTAGCAACGCGTTGGCGTCAGCGAGAACTTGCCTTTTAAGTTTTTGATCCTTTAATAGTTTAGTCATGTTGCTAACTACCACCGCATCATTCCCCAAGCGCATATTTGTTTTTTCACGCCAAATTTTGGCTTCATAAATTTTGCTGCTATTGGGGTATTTGTACAAAATGTAGTTGAAAGCGTCCAATGCGGGAATAAATCTTTGGTCATAATAACGGGATTTCCCTAGCAACAAATAGGCTTCATCTATTTGGTAGTTCCTTTCCGTGCCGTCAATATTCATGGAATGTTTTTGAATGGCCTTTGTCGCTTTGGTTTCAGCCAAGTCAAAATCCTGATTTTTAGTTTTCCCTTCCGCAGTCACCTCATCGCTTAACTGCATTCTTTCGATAGGCAAACGTTTCCAAAAATTATCATTGCTACCGGATTTGATACCCCCAACACCTTTGTCCAGCCCTATTTGACCGTTGTATAAAATATTGTATTGGGTGCTTAAAGCATGGGAATTTCTGGACAAGAAACTGTTGTTCTTAGTAGAACAAGCTACCAAAAAAACCAACAATCCTGCTACAATTGAATATTTAAATAAGTTGATTTTCAATGGTTAACGTTTTTATCATTAAACTTTTAAAAATGACTTTTAGTATAATGACTGGTAAAAATACGTTTCTTTTTGAAATATAGAAATTTAAACGGCGAAAAACGTTTCTAACTCCTTTAGCGTCCCTCCAGATGTCTGGATGTCTTTTACAAGCTCGCCTTTGTTTAAGGCTACAATTCTATCGCAAACATCAACCGTATGCTGCAAATCATGACTGGAAACAAGGATTGTTATATCAGGATTTTCCGAAAGTTCCTTTATCACTTTTTTCAATCGGTTTACCGTTGTGGGATCTAGATTTGCAAATGGTTCGTCCAAGATCACTACTTCGGGATTCCCTATTAATGTGGCAATTATACCCACTTTCTTCTGGTTTCCCTTGGACAAATCGCGCAGGTATTTTTTGTTTTTCAGGATTTCTCCATTAAAAAATTCTTCATATTTCAATAACAAAGCGTCAATATCAGCTTTGTTCTGACCGCGCAAATCACCTATAAAATAAAAATATTCTTCCGGAGTCAGATAACCGATAAGGAAGCTCTCGTCAATAAACGCAGCCGTAAAAGGCTTCCAAGCTTCACTTGTGTTTACCTGAATTTCATTGTTTGTAATGTTTCCAGTTGTAGGTTGAATCAGGTCCAATAGCAAACTGAAAAAAGTCGTTTTTCCAGCTCCGTTATTACCCACCAAACCTAAACTTTGACCTTTTGGGATTTCAAGATGGTCAATTTTTAAAACCGTTGTTCCGTTGTATTTTTTTGAAAGATTGTTTACTTGTATCATTGTGTTTTTATTTTTTGTGACAACTAACTAACTGTCATTTCTAATTTTCCTGTTGCTTGAATCCGTTTATGGTGGCGTACTTTCTTTTGCGATAACCTTCGGCAATTTTATCCATTATCAAATTTCTCATTCCCAATCCAATGATTCCAAATGCCGCTAAAACCACTATGGCAATTTCTAAACTGGAAACTTTATAGATTCCATAAAAAATTAAGGTCGGAAGCAGTATTAATGGTAAACCAACCAGCCATTGCGTAGCACCAGTCCCCTGATAATTCATGAACGGGCTTTTCTCCAGATCGATCCTTTTTTTATTAAAAGAACCGGCAAATAATAAAACTGGAATATTTATCCCCAAATTGTACAAAGCACAAGCAATATTAGTGGCCAGTACATTCCATCCAAAATAAAGGTAGGGCATGCTTAAAATAGCCAATACAACTACCGATACTGACATCAAGCCTGCTTTTGAGGACAAATATTGTTTCATGGGAATATTTTGTGACATCATCATTCCATAATAATTACTGTCCCAAGAGGGAACAAATTGTCCGTAATTAAGCATGAAAACGCCGGTCATCAGAATTCCTACCACTACAAAAAAAGCGGGAGTATCTTTATACTGAGGATTGGTGTAAATCATTAATCCATAAGCGAGAAAGATCAGAGAAATCCAAATCACGGTTTTGGGTCTTTTATTCCTCCAAATCATTTTTATATCCAATTGCAAAAAAGGCGCGATTTCCCCAAAGCGTTTGGTCCAGGTCAAATCAGAAGTCTTTGCTTCCTCAACTTTCGATTGCAAAGAATTATCGAGATAAAAATTACTTTTTAGATAGTTGAAATTCAGAAAATACAGGCCTCCTAAAATCAACATTGGAACTAAAACCAACAGAGGTCGAAGCACTAACGCATCCATAACAGTACCTGACAGCGTAGTGATTTTAAACACTCCGAAATAGTCCAGGCCAAAAAACAGCAATCCCAAAGCTACAAAAGGAAGAAACGCTTTGATATTTTCGGCAAATTTTTTCTTGATCAAGAAATTGGCGTAGTTCACTGTCAACACCAAAATATACATTGCCAACATCCAAACAACCATATTAAGTGGATTGTAATTTCCTTCGATGATGTTGAAAATCCCAAAAGGGATAATAACCAATAATGGGAAGATGTTGTAAATTGAAGTCAAACTTTTCAACAGAACAAAATGAATTACGGTCCGCTTTTTTATGGGTAAAATTAGTAATGGCTTGATGTTCATTACGGGTAAACTTTGCATGAAAAAACGAAGAACCAATTCAAACGCAAGCCAAAAAATCACAAAACTATTCACGATGGCTAATGGTTTTTGATCGGGAAAACTTTTCGCCAGCAAAGGATAGAGCGCTATTCCTACAACAAGAAAAACGAGTAGAAAATAGACAACCAGAAAACCCATCAGTATTTTTAATCCAATACTTTTCCCCACACTGGCCGATCGGAAAAAAGCTTTCAACTCTAAATTTATAAAATATTTGAACATAGTTTAATGGTTTAGTTTTATTGTAAGTGTCTAAAAATAATGAAAAGTTACCGCTCCACTAAAAATATTCCGTAAATAATATCTCCAATTAATCTACCGTTTCCTATTTTTGTAAAAAAAATAATCAAATGCCTTCATTCCTAAAACTAATTATAAAAGAAGTACGACGCGAAACCAAAGATGCGGTTTCCATACTTTTTAACGTTCCCGAAGAATTAAAACCTAATTATTCATTTATTGCCGGTCAATACGTTAATTTGAGACTAAAGCTAGACGGACAAGAAATCCGTCGTGCCTACTCGATCTGTTCCTCACCGGAAAGCGGGGAATTGCGCATTGCTGTTAAAGCGGTAAAAAAAGGTGCTTTCTCTCAGTTTGCCAATACAAAACTAAAAGCTGGCGATGTTCTTGAAGTAGGAAAACCAGAGGGTAAATTCACATTTGAACCGCAGGCGGACCGTCAAAAAAACTATGTGGCGTTTGTCTCCGGTAGCGGGATAACTCCTGTCATTTCGATCATTAAATCGGTTTTGAAAAGCGAACCTAAAAGTTCTTTTGTTCTCGTTTATGGAAATAAAACGCCAGAGGAAAGCATCTTTCATCAAGAATTGCATGATCTGCAATTGAAATATGTAAGCCGTTTATTTGTTCACAACATTTACAGTCAAGCCAAGGTGGAAAACGCTTTGTTTGGCCGAATAGAAAAATCTACGGTGAATTTTGTGTTGAATAACAAACACAAAGAATTGGAATTTGATAAGTTCTATTTGTGTGGTCCAGAAGAAATGATTGAAACCGTTTCTGCTGTTTTAAAAGAGAAAAATGTAAAAGAATCGGCCATTAAATTTGAGCTATTCACCACGTCCTCGCATGAAAATGTGATAAAAGAATCATTGGAAGGTCATTCGAAAATCACTGTAATGGTAGATGACGAGGAAACTACTTTCGAAATGTCTCAAAAGCAAACCATCCTTGAAGCAGCACTTAAACAAGGAATTGACGCCCCATATTCCTGTCAAGGTGGAATTTGCAGCAGTTGTCTGGCTCGAGTAACTTCAGGCACCGCCGAAATGACCAAAAACTCGATTCTGACAGATGGTGAAATTGCATCTGGACTTGTTCTTACATGTCAAGCACATCCTACATCAGAAAGCATCTATGTGGATTACGATGACGTTTAACAAATAGTTGAATTACAAACGAAACTTCTCTGAAAAGGGAAGTTTTTTTATTTTAGGGAACGGATGATTTTTTCAATGACAGATTGGGGGGAGATAGTTCGCATCGCATCTTCATAACCTGGAACTATCTTATTGCCATAAACAGAGGTTGGCAACATGGGATATTTTTCCCTATCAGATACTAATGCATTTTCGATAGGTTGATTAAAGGGCGAAAAACCTGCAAATGGATGCGTCGCTCCATAAAGCGTAATGACCTTTACGCCTAGCATCGCAGCAATGTGTGCGTTTCCTGAATCCATCGAAAGCATAACATCAAGATTGCTGATGAGTGCAAGCTCTTGTTTCAACTTGATCTTACCAGCCATGTTAATGACGTTTTCTTTATGATTTGAAAGGCTGTCCAGAATTTCAATTTCCTTTTTTCCACCTCCAAAAAGCAGGATTTTATAGTTCGGATTTTTAGACAGTTCCTCGATTACGGTCCGCATCAAGTCCAAAGGATAGACTTTGGAATCGTACTGCGCAAAAGGGGCAATTCCGATTAATTTTTGGCTTCCAGTTCCAATTAAATTCAAAATCTCCTCGTTTAAAACTGCTTTTTCGGGAAACTTTGGATTGGACAAATCGACCGGGAAACCCAAATTGGCAAACACCTGCGCGTGCCTTTCAAACATGCTGCGAAGCGGCTCCATAATCTTATTTTCACTACGGGTTAAGGCTTTTTTACCCTCGCGCCCTTTATCAACAGAAGCTGTTTTTTTCCCGCTTAAAGCGAAAAGGTTTCGGATAATTTTAGAACGCAAAACATTGTGCAAATCGGCGAAAGCATCAATGTTTAACCCTTTCAAATCTTGGGACAAGCGCAACAGTCCCAAAAATCCCTTGTGACGCACTTTTTCGTCGAAAGCAAAAAAGGAAACAGTTGGAATCGTATCAAAAAATGGTTTGAAAAAAGGTCTGGAAATGACCGTGACTTTAACCTCTGGATACTGGCTTACAAACGCACGTAAAACAGGAACCGTCATGGCGACATCTCCCATTGCGGAAAGTCTCATGACGGCTATGTGCTTAATTTTATTTGGCAATTGGATTGCCAATTACTTTTTACCTTGGTACAAAACGGGGTTCAATTCATCGTCGTTGTACATTTTCATCTGCTTGTATACCTTCATGAATTTATCTCCGCTTTCAATATCTGTCAACAAATCATCAATGGCAGTGGACAAATCCGTTCTTTGCTCCAGCAATATATTTAATTTTGCCTGACATTTATCCCTGTGGTCCTGAGAGGCTTCTTCACGAGTCGCTTCCTCATTCATGTGATAAATCTTTAACGCTAAAATCGACAATCTGTCAAACGCCCATGCCGGACTTTCAGAGTTAATTTTAGCGTTTTCTTTCGCTTTGACGTCACTATATTTTTGTAAAAAATATCCGTCAATATATTCCACCATGTCCGTACGTTCCTGGTTTGAAGCGTCTATTCTTCTTTTCAAGGTCAAGGCTCCCACCGGGTCAATATTTGGATCACGGATAATGTCTTCAAAATGCCATTGCACCGTGTCAATCCAATTTTTCAGATATAATAAATGTTCAAATTTGTCCTTGGGGAAAGGGTTATTTATAGGTTGATCTACATTATCAAATTGATGATAATCTTTAATACTTTTTTCGAATATTGAATACGCTAGTTTTGAAAACATAATTTTATATTTTATGGATACAAAGATACTTTTTATACTTTTATAAAAAAATTACAAATAACAAATCTATTTTTGGATGCCAAAAATCAAAATAGAACTTGGTTTTTGCAATAAAACAACAAATAAAAACAATCATGCAAATTCATAATTTATCGGAAACCAATAGTGTGCTGAACCATTTTTTGGGGCAGATCAGGAATGTAAATGTCCATAATGACAGTATGCGTTTCCGAAGAAACATAGAGCGCATCGGTGAAATAATGTCTTATGAATTGAGTAAGGAATTGCATTATAAAGCTGTCGAAATCCAAACGCCGCTTGGCGTAAAGAAAACAGCGGAAATATCGGATCAGTTGGTAGTATGCTCCATTTTACGAGCCGGCTTGCCTTTACATATGGGGTTTTTAAATTATTTTGACCAGGCCGAAAACGGTTTTATCTCAGCCTACAGACACCATCCCAATAATGACGATTATTTTGACATTGTTGTTGAATACCAAGCTATTGCTGATTTTAACGGCAAATACTTACTGCTTGTTGACCCAATGCTTGCAACTGGACAATCTATTGTCGCTGTTTTCAACAAACTGATGGAAAAAGGAAACCCGAAGGAAGTACATGTAATGGTGGTTATTGCCGCACCAGAAGGAATTGCGCATCTTGAAAATAAGTTGCCTGATAATTGCCATCTTTGGGTTGCTTCCATCGATGAAAAGTTGGACGAACACAGTTACATTGTTCCAGGACTCGGTGATGCGGGAGACTTAGCTTACGGTGCCAAATTATAATTGAGAGAAAAAACTAAACAAGCTGCAGGCGATAAGAACAACTAAAACCATTTCCTGTTTCAATCTTAATTGTGGCATTTCGATATGAGCTGTTGCCATCATGGCCAGAGGAGCTATAGTAAAGATCAGCAAATCATTGCTTTTATTTGAAGAAACCAAGAAAATCAATACTCCAATGAAAAAAGAGGCAATGATTTTTTTGAATGATGAATGCAGCACCAAAGGTCTACTCGACAATGTTGCAAACATTGAAATGGCAAAAAATAAAGCCACGGTTGCATAGATTGACAATGCGGCATTCTGGTAATTATTAGTGAAATAATTAATCTCGAAACTGGTTTTTACGCTTCTATTAATATATTCGATCCCATTGATATCGAACGCTAATGAAAAAAACGTGAAAATAATTCCAACAGCAAAAAAAGCAATAAACGGCAATATCCAGTTTCTATAGTCTCTTGCAACGTGGAACATTATGGAAATAAAAACCAAAACGATAAAAATAATACTCCAAAAATGGAACAAAGAAGCTACAAAAATCCATAACGAAGCATCGAATATTTTTTCTTTGGATGCCGTGAGCGACTGAAGCGATAGCAATCTACGAAGCGCCAAAAGGATAAATAAATTGGAGAAAATCAGGTTGATATTGTCTAAAATCGAAGGGAAGAAGAGCAAAAATAAAAGGTAGAAAAAAATAGTGTAACTACTGTCTTTACTAAGTCCGTTCTTCTTTGACACGAAATTTGCCATGAATATTGACCCCAATAAAACTGACAACAAACCCACTTTTTCTAGAATCATCAGTGCCGAATTAGTCCAGCTCAAATCCTGAATTTGATAGATTAAAAAAAAAATCAAAATTAAAAATACAACAAGAGAAAAATTTAATGGTGTAGATTTTCTAAAAACACTTGTAATCATAAGGATATTTTATACTTTTGTGACTGTAAATATAATACTTGTTTAAAAAGGAAACCCTTAAGTTGAAAAAGAATATCCTTTACGCTGAGAATTAAAAAAATAACAAAATAATTTTATACGATATGAAAGCATTTTTTGAAGGAATTCAATACCTATTTGTAAATATATTATTTGCTCCCCTAGATTTTTTACGTTCTTTGGAACTTACATCTTGGTTTGCCGCTAACACAATCAATTGGATTTTCATGATTATTTGTACGGTAGCAATGGTATATTGGATCAAACAATTGAAAATATTTGAAGACAGAGGCGAAGAAAACCAAGATACTACAGCGCACTCTTTCTTTAAATAAAATTCCCTAACCCCAAACAAACTTTGGGATTAAGGAAACATATTTTATAGCAAATCGTTACCGATATCTTTTCTAAAATTCATCTTATCAAAATGTAGCTTGCCTATGTTTTGGTAAGATTTTTTTATGGCCTCTTGAAAATCGTTTCCGTAAGACGTAATTGCCAATACCCTTCCGCCATTTGTTACGACTTCTTTGTCACTTAGTTTTGTTCCCGCATGAAAAACAATTGAATCGGTGATGTTTTCTAATCCGGAAATAACTTTCCCTTTTTCGAAATCTTCAGGATAACCACCAGAAACAAGCATAACGGTAGTCGCGCTTCTTTCGTCAATTTCAAGCGTGATTTCATCGAGTTTTTCATTGGCTACAGCCATAAACAATTCAACCAAATCCGTTTTCAGTCTAGGAATGACCACTTCCGTCTCCGGATCGCCCATTCTAACGTTGTATTCAATAACAATAGGTTCGTTATTCACGTTAATCAACCCAATAAAAACAAATCCTTTGTATGGAATTCCGTCCTTTTGGAAACCTTCAATTGTAGGTTTAACAATGCGCGTTTCAATTTTTTCCATCAAAACGGCATCTACGTAAGGAACCGGTGAAACGGCTCCCATTCCGCCCGTATTGAGTCCCGTATCTCCTTCGCCAATGCGTTTGTAATCTTTGGCCGTTGGTAGGATTTTGTAACTTTTACCGTCGGTAAGAACGAAACAACTCAATTCAATTCCGTCAAGGAATTCCTCGATAACCACTTTTGAACTCGCGGCACCGAATTTTTTGTTCACTAGCATGTTGCGCAACTCCTCTTTGGCTTCCGCCAAATCGTGAATAATCAGCACGCCTTTCCCTGCAGCCAGACCGTCCGCTTTTAATACATACGGTGGCTTTAAAGTTTCGAGGAAATCACATCCTTTTTCCACGGTCTCGGCGGTAAAACTGTCATATGCCGCGGTCGGAATATTGTGTTTAACCAAGAATTCTTTGGCAAACTCTTTACTTCCTTCCAGTTGCGCACCTATTTTTGAGGGTCCGATAACTGGTATATGGCTTAATTTATCATCATTCAGGAAAAAATCATATATCCCTTTTACCAATGGGTCTTCTGGACCCACAACAACCATTTCTACTTTTTCCTCAATTACAAATGCTTTTATGGCGTCAAAATCCGTTGGACTTATGTTTACGTTCGTTGCAATTGAAGCGGTTCCTGCATTACCGGGTGCTACAAAAAGAGTGTCACAAAGTGGACTTTGGATCATTTTCCAAGCAAAAGCATGTTCTCTTCCTCCCGAACCCAATAGTAAAATATTCATGTGTTGTTATTTTAGTTGTCGTGCAAAAATAATTGCTTTTGTACGCAAATAATAATTAATTTTTAAAAACTTGTTAGTTCTTCCGTATTAGTTGCCGTTTAATATTATTTTTGAAGAAATAAATTCGTAAAATGCTATCTATTTTTGACTTATCGCTTCAATTAAATGGTTACCCAATAAAAAGGGCTACTGTCGATTTGCAAAAAATTACCGCATTATCTTCAATTGCACACGAGGCTTATATTGAACGAAAGAAGACAGAAATAGTGGCTTTTCACATGAAAAACAATTCGTTTTATCGTGAATTGGTTGGCGAAAAAAATTCTAATAATTGGGAAGATTTACCCGTTTTGAATAAAAAAAATCTGCAGAAACCTTTGCTGGATAGACTTTCCAACGGTTACACCCTTAAAAACATATACTTAAACAAAACCTCAGGTTCAAGTGGTGACCCTTTTATTTTTGCCAAAGACAAATACTGCCATGCTTTGACATGGGCTTCAAATATTTATCGTTTTGGATGGTACGGAATTGATTTTAATACCTCCCACCAGGCCCGTTTTTATGGAATCCCTGTGGATTTCATCGGTAATAAAAAAGAACGATTAAAGGACTTTTTAGGCAACCGTTTCCGCTTTGCCATTTTTGACCTGTCGGACGCAGTTTTGGAAAGGTTCTTGACTCACTTTAGAAACAAAAAATTCGATTACATCAACGGTTACACTAGTTCCATTGTATTATTTGCTAAGTTTTTACAAAAAAAGAATATTGTTTTGTCCAATGTTTGCCCCTCTCTAAAGGCTTGCATGGTTACCTCCGAAATGCTTTTTGAGGACGACAAACTGCTTTTGGAAAAACAATTGGGGATTCCCATCATCAATGAATACGGAGCGTCGGAGCTGGACTTAATTGCGTTTCAGAATCCAGCTGGTGAATGGCAGGTCAATTCGGAAACCTTGTTTGTAGAAATTTTGGGCGAAGATGACGCTGTATTGCCCTACGGACAGCAAGGCCGAATTGTAATCACTTCACTTTTCAATAAAGCACATCCTTTCATTCGATACGATATTGGCGATATCGGAATCTTGGACGAAAAAAGCACCTTGCAAAAACCGATTCTAAAAAAATTAATTGGAAGGACCAATGATGTTGCTATATTGCCCAGCGGGAAAAAAGCTCCTGGCTTAACCTTTTACTACATCACAAAAAGCATCATTGAAGATGATGGGAACGTTAAAGAATTTGTCATAAAACAAACCCAAAAAGATACTTTTGAGATAAAATATGTCAGCGAAACTGAATTAAATTTGGCTCAAATTGAAAAAATTGAACAAGCAATTATTTTATATTTGGAACCCAACTTAAAGTTCAGCTTCATAAGAAAAACCAGCTTGAAAAGAAACAAAAGAGGAAAATTGAAACAGTTTAGATCGATGGTTTAATTCTCTTTATATAATTGGGCTTAATCAACAATTGTGTGAACAAAAACACTTTCATAAAAGCTACGGCAATAGGAAAACTAAAACCGTGAAAGGTTCTGTAAACAGCGAAATTATATTTTATCAAATCAAATTTAGAGATCGAAATTGAGTCATTTCTTATTCTATAATACGCTAAACTTTCAGGAACGGGCTGAGCAATTTTTATCTTTTTAAGAACCGTTAACCACAACATCCAATCTTGGCGTTTGCGTATAGGGGAAATAGGAATTTTACCAAAGTAACTGACATCATATATAGCGGTGAGATTTCCAACATAATTACAGAAAAACAATTGTCGGTAACTCAAGTTTATCGGTGCTTCCACCCTTTTGTTTAAGGATTTTCCCTCCTCATCAATGCAATCGTAGAACGAAAAAGTAAACGACAACTTATTCGTCTGCATAAAATTAATCTGTTCGTCCAATTTTTCGGGTTTCCACAAATCATCGGCATCGAGAAAAGCTATGTATTTCCCTTTGGCAACAGCCAAAGCTGCATTTCTAGCCACACCTGTTCCTGAATTCACACTTAATTCGAGAACTTGAATTCTATTGTCCGATCGGGCAAACCTTGAAATAATGGCAACCGTTCCATCTCTGGAACAATCGTCAACAAGGATAATTTCCCAATTCGTGTAGGTTTGATTTTTCACAGAAAGAATCGTTTCTGAAATAAACTTTTCGGAATTGAATGCAGGAATAATTACGGATACAAGTGGGTTTTCCATTTTAATACGCTTTTTCTTCCCCATTGTATATGTTAACAATAGTCTGGGATATTATTTTTAAATCCAAAATGACAGACCAGTTCTCAATGTAGAAAACATCCATCTGTATTCTGTTGAGCATGTCTTTTTCCGTTTCTATTTGGCCTCGAAAACCTTTAACCTGAGCCAATCCGGTAATTCCCGGTTTAACGCAATGACGAACCATGTATTTCTTAATCTTATGCCCGTAGATTTTGTTTTGTGACCAAAGATGGGGACGTGGGCCTACCACAGACATATCACCTAGCAAAACATTCACGAATTGAGGCATTTCGTCCAAACTTGTTTTTCTCATAAACTTACCCATTCCTGTAACTCTAGGGTCATCTTTAGAAGCCTCCGTTTCGGACACTGTGTTTATTTGCATCGAACGAAATTTATAACAAAAAAACTCGTTCTCATCAATTCCCGGTCGCCCTTGCTTAAAGAATACGGGACCTTTGGATTCTAGTTTTATTAAAATGGAAAGTAAAGGGACGAGCCAAGATAAGAGGCCTATGATAACGGCCAGCGAAAAGACGATATCAAAAAGTCTTTTGAAAATTTTAATTAATGGATCGTTTAATATGGTTTTTTTCAAAGAAAGTACAGGGAAAAAATCATAATAATCCATTTTCAGGTTTTTTGAAAATATCTCTTTCGAATCCGGGATAAATTTCAATGTTTTTCTGTTTTCCTCTGCAAAATCAATCAGATCTTTCAGTTGCTCATTGTCTAGTTCATTCAAAGAGCAGTAAATTTCATCAATTTCATTTTCGATAACGTAGGGCTTTAGGTCCTGCAATTTCCCTTTAATATCATGATTGGAAAATTTATCAGAAAAATAACCTGAAAAATTATAACCATAATCATTTTTCCTTTCAAATAGCTCCTTTAGACCTATTGCTTCTGCAGAATACCCCACAATTATCGCATTTCTATAATTACTCCCTGTTATTAATCTGTATTTCTTTAAACAATAAAACAAAAAGAATTTCGAACTGGAAACCAAGGCCAAGGTCCACAAAATAAAAATGGCGATGGAATAGCCATTAAAAACGACTTGTTTTGAAAACGGAAAAAAAGCAATGACAATCAAAAGGAATAGAATACCCTGTTTAATGATTTTTGAAATTATTTGGATTGGTGTCGTAAAACGGTACACCTGATAAAACTGATTAAAAAATGAAATAATAATCCAACCGGATACCAGATAAATCATAAAATAAAACAAATCAAAAACGATATGTTCAAATACTAAATATGCCACCGCCGATACGATCGCCAGGTCGATTGCGATGCTGATGGGTCTGATGTATTTTGAATACCTTCCTATTTTCGACGCTTTCATTATCAGTGAATATATTCTAAATGACTTTGTGTTTATTGTCGCAAAAAAATCATCGTTGGGAATAATTTGACTTATTCTCAAGTAATTTTCTAGTTTTCTAATTAATCTGGTCTGATATGCAAACATGTTATCTCCTTTGCCACTCGTCAAATCATATTTTAGTATGATAATGCAAATATTACTAAAATTAATTTTCTAAAGTTGTTTAGGTAAATATGTCGCATTTTTATGAATAATTATATTTTTCACTGTATAATAAAACTATACAATGTAATAAAAATAGGTAGTCGCTTTTGAATATAAGTCCAACAACCATGAAATATCACCAGCCTTTTCAATTATTTCCAAGCTAAAAGAATTAGGTGCTAATTTATGTATTTAGAAAAGTCTTTGTGTTCTTCTTTTGATAGTTCTTCCTTTGAAAGCGATTTAAAATAATCGTAGGTTATTTTCATGCCTTCGGCACGATTTACCGTAACATCCCAACCCAGTATTTCTTTTGCTTTAGTGATGTCAGGTTGACGTTGCAATGGATCATTCTCAGGCAACGGATGGTAAACGATTTTTTGGCTGGTTCCCGTCAGTTTTATTATCTCTTCGGCAAAATCTTTGATGGTGATTTCGTCTGGATTTCCAATATTTACCGGATATACATAATCCGAATGCAATAACCTGAAAATCCCCTCTACCTGATCGTCAACATAACAGAAAGAACGCGTTTGCATGCCGTCGCCAAAAATCGTTAAATCCTCGCCTCGAATAGCCTGTCCAATAAATGCGGGGATTACCCGACCGTCATTGAGCCTCATTCGTGGCCCATATGTATTGAAAATCCGTACAATTCTGGTCTCCACACCATGAAAAGTATGATAGGCCATGGTTATTGACTCCTGGAAGCGTTTCGCTTCGTCATAAACCCCTCTCGGTCCTATTGTGTTTACGTTGCCATAATACTCCTCCGTTTGAGGATGCACCAGCGGATCTCCGTACACTTCTGAAGTGGATGCTATCAAGATTCTGGCATTCTTTACTCTTGCCAAGCCTAAAAGATTATGTGTGCCTAAGGAACCCACTTTTAACGTTTGTATAGGAATTTTCAGGTAATCAATAGGGCTTGCCGGCGAGGCAAAATGTAAGATGTAATCCAATTCGCCTGGCACGTGGACAAATTTGGTGATATCATGGTGATAAAATTCAAAATGCTCGAGTTTGAACAAATGCTCTATATTTTTTAAATCTCCTGTAATGAGGTTATCCATACCAATTACAAAGTATCCTTCTTTAATAAAACGATCGCATAAATGTGACCCTAAAAATCCCGCAGCTCCAGTGATAAGTATCCTTTTCATAATAAAATTTTACTGTTGCAAGGTATAATAAACCATTAAAAATTCAATAATAAAAAAACATTCTTTTTTAGTAATTTATATTCGTTATTGCCTCAATATCTTGCTGAAACTGGCCTAAAACAATATTCATAGCATATTTTTCAATAATAAATTTCCGGGCATTTCTTCCTGTAATTACGCAATCAGACGGATTTTCAATCAAGTTTTTAATTTGACTGGTTATAGCCGCCATTTTGTCGCTACCGGAATAATAGAAACCGCCTTGCGAAATTTCAAAATCAGATTTAATCTCTGATTCATGGTGCCCCGTTACGATTGAAGGTTTTGCGCTAGCCATCATTCCAAGAATTTTGGAGGGCATAACGGTATCTATCACAGTATCCTTTTGAAAGAGGAGATGTAAATCGGCATTACACAACAAATCGTTCAATTCTTCGTATCGGACTGGCGGGTGGTAGCTGCAGTTTTTACAGTTTTTTAATCCTTCGACAACCTCTTTGCGCTTTGCGCCTTCTCCAACCAGATGAATGTGAACCTTCCTGATGTCTTTGCAGGCAACCACAAAATCAATGAAAAAATCCCAGTCTTGTTTGGCACCAATATTTCCGGAATATAAAACATTGAAATTGGATCGGTCAAACAGCGGACTTGGCTTTGCCAACTCCGGATTTATCTTTGAGAAGTCAATCCAATTCGGGAAAAAAAATTTTTCTGAATTGGATTTCGAAGTTAATTTTTTCAGCATCCCATTACTGATGGTACTGGTAAAATCAGCGCAATTGAGGACCAATCTCTCGATACCAAAAATCATCTTGGGAAATAAACCCATTTTTTTTGAAATCCCGGTTTCGAAAGCGGCGTCAAATTCGAAATCTTGAACGTGAACCCATAGTTTCCCACCTCTTATCGTTTTAACTATCCAACCCAATACAACCGAAATGGTAAATGGCATCACTACGATCACTATATCATTCTTTTTGATTTTAAAAGCATTAATGATGGAACCCATGAAAAAATGAGTCATTTGCAAAATACGTCCCATAAATGTGGGCGTTTTTGGCGTGTATTGTTTGAAACGAAGGATTTCCACCCCATTAACCACTTCTTTATTAAAGAGAGCTCTATTTTGATATTCTGCGTATATTTTCCATTGTGGATAATATGGAGTGGCAGCAATTACTTTCACATTGTGCTTCCTTGCCAGAAACTCGGCCATACCCGCGGAATACAGTCCGATCCCGCTATCTTCGGGGTAATAGTGATTGCTTATTATCGTAATGTTCATCAGATCTTTTTAAAAAGTTTAAACCTTTACCGCCGGACTGCCTCTATAAATCCCCTTGCCTATAATGCTTTTAAAAACGGATGATCTTGCCCCCAGGACAACTTCAGCGGCAATTTCAACACCCGGTCCCACAAAAACATCCGTCGCTAGCCAGCAGGAATCCCCGATGATTATTGGTTTTGTGAAAATTGTAAAATCTGATTTTGTATGATCGTGGGAACCCGTACACAAATAACTCCTTTGCGAAATCACAGTATTACTTCCAATGATAATTTCGCCTAAGGAATAAAGTACTACCTCGTCCCCTATCCAAGAATAATCACCAATGCTTAATTTCCACGGATAAGTAACTTGGGAACTTGGTCTGAGAATTACTTTCTTGCCGATTTTTGCCCCAAAAATCCTTAGTAAAAATCGTCTCCACCCATACATGATTTGGGGGGAAGGTTTAAACAATAAAAAATAAACCAGCCGCCAAATTTGTACAGTGAATCCACTTCTGCCCCTGAATCCTTTCGGAAGTTTAAACTCATTTAGTTGATACATTGCAATAGAATTTTGTTAGCGTTTTCAATAAATTTTTCTTCATTAAAAAATTCATTGGCATAGTCGATATTTAGCAATCCTTTTTGTTGGATTTGATTGTTGTCCTTGAACAATAATTCTAATTTATTTTCTAAATCCTCCACATTTTCCTTTTCACAAAACACAGCGTTTTCTTCTTTACAAACGTCTGTTATTCCCGCATGTCGCGTCGTCAGTATCAGATTTCCAGTGGCCATGGCCTCAAGAATACTTATGGGTTGTCCCTCCATTTTATAGAAAGTAGGAAGACAGAAAACGGTAGCCCAAAGCAATAATTCTTTTTTTTGTTTGCCTTGAACAACACCTAAATATTCGACGTTGTCTAAACCATTCAACAAATTCGATACATCATTTTCTTTAATTTTGTGACCCGCTACTTTTACTTGAAAATGAATTCCTCTGTCTTTTAGCCTTTTGACTGCTTCCAGCAAAATATTGATGCCTTTTTCCTCCATCAAATTACTCAGAAAAACAAGCCGTAATTCAGAATAGTCTTTCCGCCTTAACAACAATTCTTTTGGTTCCGACAATGTCTTTTCAAAGAAATTATGAAGTTCAAAAATGTGCTCTTTTTTAAAAAAAGGTTCAAAATTAGGACGCAAAGATTCCGATAAAACAATCCCATAATCGAACATAGAAATCAATGTCCCGAATACCTTTTTTTTGATTCCTTTTAGTGTATCGTACTCCTTCAATAAATGATTGCCATGCAAATGGACAACCAAAACTTTATTGCTGAGTTTAGCAAGTAAAATAAAAGGCGAATATTTAATTACCCCATAAAAAGACTGCCCAACGGTGATGTATATAATTTTTGAAAAAAAGAGTTTGTAAATTAAAAGGTAGGTTTTAATGAAAGCTAATTTCCTGAAGCTAATTTTCCCGTGTTTATTCGTGATTTTTTGCGAATATTCAGAGTTGATTGTATCCACATTCCAATTTTTCCGTTGCAACCCTTTTGCCATAACTTCATTGGCTATGCTGACTCCAGAAATTGGAGAAGGGAAAGGACCTATTATTAAGATTTTATTTTGCATTCTAACCACCATTTGTTAATTCTTCTCTTCAGCCATTTTGGGAAATAAGTTAAAAACGTAAAGCATGAAGAACAAAAGCAATAAAATGCCATATTTCCTTTCCATAATATTTTCAAAAATAAACATATATAGATAAAACGTAATAACTATGAGAAGATATTTGTTTTTATTTTTTAGTCCATCAACAAACAGGCAGATAAAAAAACCCGCTAAACTAATTAATCCAATAAGACCGGAACCTAAAATGATGCTGAAGTATTGGTTATGGGAATTATAATATTGTCCTAAATCCGGATACTTTGCATCATAACAAGATTGCAAAACAGTTGGAACATCTCCGATTCCGTTTCCTAAAACAATATTAGATTTTTTAATTTGTTCCAAACTACAGCTCCAAACCGCATATCGAACACTAGTTGAATTATTAGGATTTACTTTAGAATAAGAAACCGGGAGAATCATTTCCTGAAATCTTATTTTGAAATCAGTATTCAGCATAAACAATAAACAAAGCGAAATGACAGAACTACTCACTAAACCGAACTTCGCTTTTTTGTCAATTTTACTAAATAAAATCCATAAGAAAAGCAACATCAAAAAACCTATAAATGTGGCTCTTGAGCCTGAAATTACGAGAAGCACTAGATTTGTAACAATGAAAAAAGAACTGGTTTTTATGGCGCCCCTAAAACCATAAACACATGTTAAAATCCCCAAAACGGCAGTAATCGACACATAAATGGGATGCATACCTATCAAAGGAATTTCATCTAAAGCAGTTCTGATGTTGTTATAATTTAATTCTAACTTTTGAAAATAAAAGTAACAGCTAAAAACAACCAAAAATAAAAAACTTGCCGTATTGAATAAAACTATCCAATTCCGGACAAACTCCTTTTCAAATCTGATCTTCATTTTTGAAAACACCGCATATGAAAAAGTAATGTAGAGAAGCGGAAGCAGCCCTTCAATTCTATTTAAACCATACTTGATATCAGCAGTGTACAATAGGCTTATCACACTTATTGCAAAAAAACTGCTTAACATGAAAAAAATCTTCCCGTCGATTTGCCTCTCTCTAATGAAAAATAAAATCGAAATAAGCCCTAATAAAGCGAAAGGAATTTCTTTTATGGAATTTGGTAAGACCATATAGAAAGCAATCGAGTACAATATATAATTAAGAAATCGTAATTCTTTTTTCATTGGAGATATAAGCTAATGTTATCCAAAACAAGGGACATGTCCATAAATAAGAGGCTGCGGGAAATGAATATAATATCCAACAAAACTGAAATACAACCAATGATTTGAAAAATGAATTTGCGGACAAAATAATTATAAATAGATATTTAATCAAATTATATATTAATATGAAAAATAAAAACAAACCTAGAATTCCATGTCTAAAAATCAGCGAAAATGGCAATAAGTGGATATTATGGATGGCTGTTTTTCCCAAAAGAGCTGAATTTATAACCCCCTCATCTTTAAAAGCAAAACCTTCAATTGTAGCCCCCATTCCGCCACCAAATAAAAAATGAATTGGACTGGAAACCCAATAATCAAGTACAATCATTGCTTCATCAGTACGTTGCTTCAACGATAAAAATGAAGGAGAATTCCAATCAACATTCCCCTTCAAAAGTAGATACAGTTGTACCAAACGATTTTTTAATGCTGAATTGTCGGGTAAAAAATTAAAAGACAATTTCAATAAATCATCCAAAAAGAAAAAGTTTAAAATTATAAAAACGCAACTTACGACTAAAAAGGTACTTATGTTTTTTTTAGAAAACTTGTTCTGAACAAGTGCAAAAAAGAGTACCAAAACAAAAACTATTAGCAAAGCCCTATTGGAGGTAACAATCTGCAACAAGAAAGGAGTTGTAGATAGAAACAACAGCCCGTATTTTTTTTTGTTATACAGATATAGCGAAAAAGCCAGAGAGAAAACCACTAAAAAAGAGGGCAGTTCTATTTTTAAGATTAAGGCGATTATTGAAAATAAAAAAATGGTTTTAACAAATAGACTTTCTTGTATATGGGTTAAGGGAACATCCAATTCATACCTGAGCTTTGGACTGCCGCTGAACATTCTGTACAAAAAATATCCGTAAAGGATATAAATGCTATCGGTAAAAAGATACAAAATGGGGTTCTTATGAAAAATTCCTATTACAAAACCAACACATACAAAAATGAGCCACAGCAAAACCAATAGGTTTTCAGAATTTATTTTTATGCTTATCTTAAAGAAAGATTGTATAGAAATTAATCGATTCGCAAGGAAATATGAAAACGAGAAAAGCAATACGACTAACCTCAAATAAGGTATCATTTGAAACTTTTGGTAGCCAAAAGAATCAAACAAATAATAAAATAACATCTCAATTAAACTTATAAATAAAATAAATTCAAAAAGGACCGGCACTGATTTTCTTAAAGGTAATTTCATTTACCGCGTAGATAGATTAAATTATTTTTGGAGTAAATATACTCAAACTCGTTGCCTTTCATGTCTCAGGATAATTGCTGTGCGCTAATGGTCCATTTTTTCCTCCGATTCAATCCTAACATCTATATGATCCTATATTTAAAATTAAAATATAACCGAATAATTAACTGAATAAAATCTGCCAAAATCCTTACAATAATAACATTTATAAAATTCAAATTGTCAGTAAGGTTCAAAATTGTCAGTAACAGCACAAAAAGTATGGCCGAAATAATCAGTGACCAATTGTATTCTTTATAGTGCCCTTTGGCTACCAAAAAACAATTTCCCACAACTATTGTTAAACTTACAATTGGTATTAAAATCAAAATTAAATCAAGCACAAAGCCGTATTTTAACATTGTAATTCCACCAAATATGGCTAATGCTTGTGTTGAAAAAAGATACAATAGTAACGAACTCAAAACGCTAACAATCAATGTGGAGATTGTGATCCTTTGAAGCTGCTTTGTTTCTAATCCTCGTACAACCGCCGGAAAAAGAGCTTGTTGTAAAACTTCGTACGGAATTATAAAAACAAAAACGATTTTTATCGCAATGTCAAAACCAGCCAGCTGTCCTTTTGAAAATAGGTAACCTATTAAAAATAATGTTCCGAAATTGAAAATAAACGTTGAGATTTTACCCACAAAAAACAGATATCCTTCTCTTAAATTCTCTTTCAATAATTTCATGTCCACTCGAACAAATCTAAATCTAGCTTCCTTTTTCATCATCCAAAATCCCCAAATACCCCAAATACAATTTGTGAATACCAAAAACAAGATATATAGGGAGATATCTGCGCTACCTTTGATATAAAGAAAAGTAAGAAGAATTAACAGCAATTTTGTGAAAAACGTGATAACGGTAATAACCCTCATTTTTTCAATACCTTGAAAAAACCAAATGGGCGTTAGTACTTCCCCGATTCCCATAAGCAGCATTAAAAATATCAGATCGATATAAACGTTGATCTCAGTATTAAACGATAAAGGAATTAAAAGAAGAAAGGAAATTGAAAATAATGCCGCTTTAATGTAATATATCGATGATATAACTTCATTTAATTTTTCGGTCTTACTTCTGTTTTCCACAACATATTTTGCGGCATACAAATCGAAACCAAAATTTATAAACAATATAAAATACTGAACGATTGAGTCTACCCAAGTCAACAATCCGTAGCCATTCTCCCCCAATATCCTAATTAAGTAGCCCACCAGAACATATTTGGATCCTATATTCAGGAACTTCATTACACCAATATAAAAAAAATTGGATATCAGATTAATTCTCGACGCTGAACTATTTTTTAGCTTATCAAACATTGAAATTATTTATAATACTCTGCTTATCTATTTTTTAAATAAAACACAATGTTTATGGATTATCATCGATTCAACCTCCACCCAAAACAATTCATTATGAAAGATTAAGAATCGGAGAACTTAAAAAAAATAGTGATCAGGCATCTATTTGTTGTGCTTTTAGGGACTGCTTTTTATAAAAAGCGGCGAAAAAACGAACCAAAATGAATCCCAAGACAAATAGGATTGGCAAAAACAATTTTAGATTTCCAAAGGTCAAATCCCTATTTACACTATTTGTCGATATGCTTACGTCTTTTACAATTTTGTCAAAACCAACCAAATCAACTCTATACTTTCCTTGATCGATAATCAGATTATTCTTAGTCTTTATAAGATCATTTAACTGCGTGTTTTCATTATAATAAATTAATTTGTCATTTTTAGCCAAACTATTAACTGAATTGGAAAAGCCATTTAAAACGCCATTAATTTGAGAAATAATGGTGTCATTGTGGCGCATCTCAATTTGAATATTATTGACGGCCTCTTTCTGAATTTGTTTGTAGTAATCCGTATCGTTTAAAAAATTTAATAGCGGCTGGACCAAATCATTATTGTCGATTAATTTGTCCGTAGTAAAATAAATGGTTTGAAATTTATAATTCTTGCTTATCAAATTGTCTTCCAGGATTTTTTTAACATCTCCGTCTTCAGTCATCAGTTTGACCAACTCTATATTTTCAGGTTTATCTTCAACAAATTTAGAGATGTCGATTATAGGCTTGATTTTTATCTCCTTCAATTCCTTAGGCCTTTTTATGCCTACAACTTCCCTTAAGAATAAGGTATCCCTTTCAGAAATCTTAGATTCGATCAAATCAATTTTTGAATACAAATAATTCGTGCTTTCAAAATTTGGGGCAACTATAATTTGATGATTGTATGTTTTTTGATTTTTGTCCAAATAAAACCCCAAACCAAATCCGATGATTAGCAAGATGATAATCGCGATCCCGTTTTTTATAAAAAACTGAATGCATCTGAATAAAAAAGTATTAAAATCTTGAAAAAGACCTCCTATTTTTTTGAAAATTTGTGATAAATCAATCTCTTGATCGTTAGGATTATGTTGGGGTAAGTTTGTACTCATACAATAATTCTATTTTACGTTGAAAATTTGTTCCAGTATTTTAATGGTAATCAAATAAGTGGGCTTCACCCCTGTTGTCCCAAGTCCACCTGAAGCTAACGTACTTCCCGTTTCCAACGGATTGTCAGAAGCGTAATAGGCATACCTCACCTTTACGTCCTGCGGAACGCTTTTTCTGATTTTTGAAGCGGATTGAATGGCTTTTTGATAATAAGACCCTTCCATTTCCAGGCCTATTACTCCCCAAGTGGATTCGTGGAAAAATTTCAATAGATCCCTGTTTTGCAACGAAGTTCCCAATACGGTAACCATTGGCCCGGCAAATACAGCGATGTCATTGCCTTCAAACATATCTGCAGTAAGCTCATTTTCGAAAAAATAATTATCCGCCGTTCCTTCATTGATATGTGCATTCGGAATCATGATGTCTCCTTTTCCGCCTTCCAGAATACCCGCTTTCCCCATTATGGAAA
>Ga0209519_10000072_pt1 | contig 43038 bp, 37 predicted proteins | sample Rifsed13ft1_FD_184005 | JGI IMG/M metagenome (GOLD analysis project Ga0209519, IMG submission 184005) | Soil microbial communities from Rifle, Colorado, USA - sediment 13ft 1 (version 2) | ecosystem: Environmental > Terrestrial > Deep subsurface > Rock core/Sediment | place: Rifle, Colorado...
ACCTCAAGTAACTTATGAAGACATTGGGGGCTTAACTGATGAAATAAAGAAAGTAAGAGAAATGATAGAGTTACCATTAAGACATCCAGAAATTTTTGAGAAATTAGGAATTGAAGCTCCAAAAGGTGTGTTGTTATATGGTCCACCTGGAACAGGAAAGACGCTACTTGCAAAAGCAGTTGCAAATGAAAGTCAAGCTCATTTCATTAGTATTTCTGGTCCAGAGATCATGAGCAAATTTTATGGAGAAAGTGAAGCTAGACTAAGAGAAATTTTCAAAGAGGCTAGAGAAAAAGCACCATCAATTATCTTTGTAGATGAAATTGATTCAATTGCACCAAAGAGAGAAGAAGTAACTGGAGAAGTAGAAAGAAGAGTAGTATCACAAATGTTATCATTAATGGATGGATTAGAAGCAAGAGGAAAGGTTATTGTTATTGCAGCTACAAATAGACCAAATGCAATAGATCCTGCACTTAGAAGACCAGGAAGATTTGATAGAGAAATCGAGATCAAAGTCCCAGATAAAAAAGGAAGAAAAGACATTCTTGCCATTCATAGCAGAAACATGCCGCTATCTGATGATGTCAATGTTGAGAAAATATCTAGTGTTAGTCACGGATATGTCGGAGCAGATTTGGAATATCTCTGTAAAGAAGCTGCAATGAAATGTTTGAGAAGATTACTTCCTGAACTTAACATGGAAGAAGAAAAACTCCCTCCAGAGACTTTGGATAAACTAATTGTAAATAACGAAGATTTCCAAAAGGCATTGATTGAAGTCACTCCATCTGGAATGAGAGAAGTTTTCATTGAAAATCCAGATGTCAAATGGGAAGAAGTTGGTGGTTTGGAAGATGTCAAACGCGAGCTTCAAGAAGCAGTAGAGTGGCCAATGAAATATCCTGGACTATATGATAAATTAGGACATAAAATGCCAAGAGGGATTTTACTTCACGGTCCAAGTGGTACTGGTAAAACACTATTAGCTAAAGCAGTTGCAACTCAAAGTGAAGCTAATTTCGTTTCTGTTAGAGGTCCTGAACTATTATCAAAATGGGTTGGAGAATCAGAGAGAGGAATAAGAGAGATCTTTAGAAGAGCAAGACAAGCTTCTCCATGTGTAGTATTCTTTGATGAAATTGATTCAATTGCACCAATTAGAGGAGCAGGGGGAGAAACAGCTGTTACAGAAAGAGTAGTCAGTCAATTACTTACTGAATTGGATGGTATGGAAAATATGCACGGTGTTGTTGTTTTAGCAGCTACCAACAGACCAGATATGATCGATCCAGCATTATTAAGACCAGGGAGATTTGATAAAATTATCCAGATACCATTACCAGACAAAGAAAGCAGAAAAATGATTTTGAAGATTAATGCTGAAAAAATACCAATAGTTAGTGATCCTAACGATCCACAACGTGTAGATATAGATAAAATTGCAGAATTAACAGATGGATTAAGTGGTGCAGACACTGCTGCAATTGCAAATACTGCAGTGTCTCTGGTTATTCATGAATTTTTAGATACACATCCAGATGTAAAAGATATTGAGAAAAGTTCTGCTGATGCCAAAGTAACTATGAAACACTTTGAAGCAGCAGTAAAGAAAGTAAGAGAACAAAAGAACCTCAAGATAGGCGAAAAACTAGTGGCTTCCTATTACAGGTAGTTTTTATTAAATAGACAAACCAACTCTCGTAAATGTCTGAATTTAGAGGATATGCTGGAAAATCATTAGAATTCTTAAAAACTAACAAAATCGGTGTTGGTGATTCAGTTAAGATTCTTGCAGATTTGACATATTCAGGAATAATTATGCCAAGGTATGAACACAGTGACGATAAACATCTAGTTCTCAAATTAAAAAGTGGGTACAATATCGGATTAGAAATAGAAAAAATTGAGAAAATAGAGAAAATACTTAGTCCGGAAAAAAATATTGGAAAAAAAGAAAGTTTAGAAAAAAATCCTGCTTTGCCAAAAATTCTCCTACTATCAACAGGAGGAACAATTGCAAGTAAAGTAGATTATAGAACAGGTGCAGTAACTCCAGTTTTAACTGCTGAAGAACTTAATTCATCAGTTCCTGAACTATCTAAAATTGCCAATGTAGATGCTGAGGTATTGTTTTCAGAATATTCAGAAAACATAATGCCAGAACATTGGTTAAAAATTGCAGAGAAATTAAAGGAGTATTCGACTTCAAACTATTCAGGGATAATTATTGCACATGGAACAGATACAATGCATTATACATCATCATTTCTTTCATTTGCACTTGCGGGATTTCCCATCCCAATTGCACTTGTAGGCTCACAAAGATCTTCTGATCGTGCTTCATCAGATGCAGCCCTGAATTTGATAGGTGCAATAAAATTTCTTGTTGACTGTAAAACAAATGGTGTGTATATCGTAATGCATCAAGATGAAAATGATGAAACAATTGCATGTCATATTGGAACAAGAGTTAGAAAAAATCATACCAGTAAAAGAGGGGCATTTGAAACTATTGGAGATGATCCAGCATTTATTATTGTAAATGAACAAATTCAAAGAAACATGAAAGATGAGTTTTTCAAAGTCAAAGAATTTCAGCCAAGGATTAATCTCAATACAAAAGTAGCACTAGTAAAATATCATCCAGGATATGATCCTAATCTTTTGGGAAAAATTATTGAGATGAATTATAGTGGAATAATTTTTGAGGGGACTGGTTTAGGACACATTGGAAAAACAATGTACGATAATGTAAAAAAAGCAAACGAGAAAGGTATTTTCTTAGGTATGACTTCACAGTGTATTGACGGCAGAGTAAGAATGACAGTATATGAAAGCGGCCGAGATTTACTTAATTTAGGAATAATTTCTTTGGAGAATATGATTCCAGAAGTAGCACTAGTAAAAGCTATGTGGGCTCTGGGAAATTCAGAAACCCTTGAAGGTGTCAAGCAGATAATGCTTCAAAATATTGCTTCTGAAATATCGGATTAATGAGTGATATGAATGTCTGAATTTTTTATTGAAGATATTGGATTAAAAGTTGGTCTTGAGATACATCAGCAGTTATCCACTAACAAAAAATTATTTTGTAGTTGCATACCACTTGAATCAGATGAGTATACTATAAAATTTCAAAGAAAGTTAAGAGCAGTCAAAAGTGAATTAGGGGAGTATGATCCAGCAGCTCTTTTTGAGAGTTCAAAATCTAAAACAATAATGTATTACGCCAATCCAGAAAGTAGCTGTTTGGTAGAACAAGATGAAGAACCACCTCATAATTTAGATGATGATGCAAAAACGCTTGTACTGATAATTTCATCTGCACTTGAATCAAATATTTTTAGTGAAATTTACCCCATGAGAAAGACAGTAATTGATGGTTCAAACACTACTGGTTTTCAGAGAACCATGTTAGTTTCTCAAGGAGGACATATTGATGTTGATGGTGAAAAAATTGGCGTTCAATCAATTTGTTTAGAAGAAGATGCTGCAAAACTGCTTGGTGACAAGGGAGACATGCGAGAATACAGTTTGGATCGTCTTGGTGTTCCTTTAATTGAAATTGCATTAGATCCTATTGAGGGAGATTCAAAAAAAATAAAAAAGATTGCGTTATCTCTTGGCAGATTATTACGAAGTACAAAAAAGGTTACTCGCGGAATTGGTTCAATACGACAAGATGTCAATGTCTCTGTTAGGGATGGTGGAGGAGTAGTTGAAGTCAAAGGAGTACAGCAATTAGATCAATTAGAAAAAGTAGTAGAATTTGAGGCTAAAAGGCAACATGGTCTTGTCAAGATAGCTGAAAAATTACAGAATTCTAATTTTGGAGAAATTTCAAAAGATAATGATGTTTTTGACATAACAAATGACTTTAAGAATTGTGAGTCAAAAATTATTCAGAAATCTTTAAGAGATAACTCAATTATCAAAGCAATTCGAATCAGGAATTTTGCAGGCATGTTTGGTTATTCACCATATGAAGGAATGAGATTAGGAAAGGAAATTGGTCAGCTTGTAAAATTTTATGGAATTGGAGGAGTTTTTCATTCAGATGAATTGCCAAATTATGGCATAGAAGAAAGCGATGTATCCATTGTGAAAAAAATATTAGAAATCAATGAGGCTGATGCATTTTTAATAATTGCTGCACCTGTAGTAAAAATTGATTTTGCAATTGATTCTATAATTAAAAGAATAAGTCAAGCAAAGAAAGGCGTTCCTGCTGAAACCAGATTAGCTACTCAAACTGGTGAGACGGTATTCCTCAGACCCAGACCAGGTGCATCAAGAATGTATCCTGAAACAGATATTCCTCCAATAATTATAACAAAAAAAGAAGTAGAAGATGCAAAGAAAAACATTCCAAAATCATGGGATGAATCACTTGAAGAGTTGCAAAAAAAATATGATTTGAATTTACAGTTAGCAGAGCAGATTTTTGATTCAGCGTATTTTGAAATTTTTGAAAAAATTTGTGAAAAAACTTCAATAGTTCCAACTTTCATAGCCTCAATTCTTTGTTCTACTATTACCAGTCTAGAAAGAAATGGTTTGAATTCTCAATTATTAAGAAATGAAGAAATTACAAAAACTTTTGAATTTTTAGCAAAAGGAGAAATTGCTAAAGAGTCAATTGGAATTATATTTGAAAATATCATGTCAGGAAAATCAAAAACAATTGAAGACGCAATAAAAAATACATCTATTGAGACAGTCAGTAAAGAAGAATTTGAAAAAGTTATAGAGAATATTATTATAAATAACAAAGAAATTATTCAGAACCAAAAAGAGCGTTCGGTTAGTCCACTAATGGGAATTGTCATGAAAGAACTTAGGGGAAAAGTATCAGGTGAAATGGTAAATAGTATTCTTGTAGAAAAGATAAAGAAATTTTTGGAAAATAGCTAGTCATAATTGATGCGGGAAGTGGGATTTGAACCCACGAACTCCTAGAAGATAAGGATCTGAACCTTACGCCTTTGACCAGGCTGGGCGACTCCCGCAATCTAAATTTTTGAAATCTAGAATAAGTTTCTTTATTATACTGTTTTAATTAAAATACATCAGAACAACTAATTGTATAGAAAATGGAATTCAGAGAGATTTATTGCAGCAACTGTAAAAAAATTCTAGGGCGCTATAACATAAAATTCTACAGTGATGATAAAATTGGAGAAATATTGAATACTAACCACGTATCTCACATACGAAGTGGTCATCAAGTCACAATAAGAAAATTTGTCAATACCAAATGATCATAATTTTAATTTTTCAACAGCTTCAGACAGAGTAGAAATCCTTTGAATGTTTTGATCAGAAATGTGTCGATTCCATGGTTGTGAATATAGAAAGACATTTTTCTTACGTTTTAAAAATTTAATTGTATTTAACGGAGAATCATCAATAAAAACATCATAATCTAAATCTGCTTTCATTGGACCATCAATTACTGAAACATAATTTTGATAAGTTATATCATGTAGTTTAAGCCAATTTTTTACAAAAGAATCAGTTGAGAGTTCTCGAGCTGTAACAATGTCAACTTGTCCAAAATTTGAAAGATTTTGTGTAACTATTGACAAATTATCTTCTGTTGGATGAATAGAGTTCCAGTTTTTCCAGCATGAAGTTAGCTCTTCATAAAAGTCATATCTATTAATTTTAAATTTTTTCCAAAAATCCCAATTTGTTATATCGTCTTTAGAAATAATAGGTCTAATTTTATTATTGTAAATTAACCATGATTCAATTACATCAGCTAGTACACCATCAACATCTAAAGCAATTTTCAATTTTATTACCTATTATTCATTAGATTTTTGGAATTCATCTAAAAGATTTTTTTGATGTTTACTAAGTTTTTTTGGAATATTAACAACAATTCGTATGTATTGATCTCCTCTACTTCTTGAATTCATGTGTGGTACACCCCTGCCTTTTAATTTTATTATAGTATTTGGTTGACTACCAGATTCTACCTTAATTTTTTCAGTTCCATCCAAAGTTGGAACTATAATTTCACGACCTAAAGCAGCATCAACCATAGATATATCCTGATCATAGAAAATGTCCATATCATCTCTCTTGAATTTTTGGTGAGGTTGAACTCTGATTCTAACAATTAAATCTCCATTTATTCCCCCAGGAATTTCATTTCCTTCTTCTGGAACAGTATAGTCTCCAGTATCTACACCTGGGGGGATATCAAATGATATTTTTTTGGTACCTTTTTTCTTGCCGTTTTCCTTACATTCACTACATGGTGTTTGTATGATTGAGCCTTGTCCCTTACATGTTGAACATGGTTCTACTGTAACAAATGATGCAAATCCCATGCTTCTACTTTTACGTACTTGGCCTTGACCATTACATGTCGAGCAAGTATTTTTGTTTGTACCTGGTTTACATCCAGACCCATTACAAATTTCACATATTATTTCTTTTTGTAAATTAATTTCCATTTTTTTACCATGAAGAACATCCTCAAGTGTTATTGAAGTTTCATAAAGAATGTCAGAACCTCTTTGTTGTCTATAACTAGATCCTCCTGTTCTACCAAAGATGGATTCAAAAATTGAATCAAATCCACCGCTTCTTCCAAATAGATCACTAAAGTCACCACGGGCACCTTGAAAAATATCGTCATTGCTATATCTTCCATCTACACCAGCATGACCATGTTGATCGTAAACTTTTCTTTTTTCAGGATCCGAAAGAACAGCGTATGCCTCAGAAATTTCTTTAAAGTGCTCTCCAGCTTCAGCAGATTTGTTACGATCAGGATGAAATTTTAACGCTAATTTTCTATATTGTGCTTTGATTTCATCAGATGGGGATGTTTTTGAAACCCCTAAAACCTCATAATAATCACGTTTTGCAGCCATAAATCATCCTTTAATTGTAATTGATGTATAAATTGTAGAATTTGTTAGTTTTTAGCTTCATCAGTTGAAGATGATTCAGTATTCTGCTGAGTATTATTTTGTTCTTGTTGACCATCTGCTCCAGATTGTTGGTCTGAACTAGATTGAGATGCAGCATTTTTGTAAAGTTCAGTTGTAATTTCATTCACTATTGATTTTAAAGTATCAAGTTTTGGTTTTAGTTCATCGATTTCCTTATCAAGTGATTCTTTAACTTCTTTTACAGCATCAGTGATTTTAATTCCCTGTTCTTGTGAGATTTTATCTTTAAGATCATGATTTACAAGTTTTTCAACAGTGTAGATAAAACTTTCAGATTCATTTTTTAGATCAATTTTTTCTTTTTTCTTTTTATCTTCATCAGAAAACTTTTCAGCATCCTCTTTTAGTTTTTCAATTTCTTCTTTTGATAATTTTGAATTAGATGTAATGGTGATTTTTGCTTCTCTTTTTGTGCCAAGATCTTTTGCAGCTACATTGATTATTCCATTTGCATCAATGTCAAATTTAACTTCAATTTGAGGAATGCCTCTTGGAGCAGGTGGTAAATCTGTAAGATTAAAACTTCCCAAAGAAACATTATCAGTTGCCATAGGTCTTTCTCCCTGTACTACATGGATTGTTACTGCTGTTTGGTTATCTGCTGCAGTAGTGAAAACTTTACTTTTTGATGTAGGTATTGTCGTATTTCTTTCAATTAATGGTTCTCTTACACCACCCAAAGTCTCAATTCCTAATGTTAATGGAGTTACATCAAGTAATACAATATCGCTAGTTACATCACCAGCAATAATTCCTGCCTGAATTGCTGCACCCATAGCTACTGCTTCCATTGGGTCTATACCAGATTCAGGTTCTTTTCCAAGTACTTCACCAACAAACTTTTTCACTAATGGAATTCTTGTTGGTCCTCCAACCATTACAATTTTGTTAACATCAGATTTTGATAGTTTAGCATCTTCAATTGCTTTTTCTATAGAAGGTTTGCATCGTTGAATTATAGGTCGAATTAATTCATCAAGTTTTGCTCTTGTTATTCTTAATTCAAGATTCTTTGCACCTGATGAAGGATCATGAGAAATGAAAGGAAGGTTAATGTCAGTTTCCATAACTGTGGAAAGTTCAATCTTTGCTTTTTCTGCAGCTTCTCTAATTCTAGCCATTGCAGTGCTATCTTTAGAGAGATCAACCCCCTCCTTTTTCTTGAATTCGTCAAGAACATAATCAATTACAACTTTGTCCATATCTGTACCACCTAATTGTGTATCACCAGAAGTACTCATTACTTCAAAGACACCACCACCCATTTCCATTATTGTGACATCTAATGTTCCTCCACCAAAGTCAAATACAAGAATTTTCATGTCTTCTTTTGTTTTATCTAATCCAAATGCCAAAGATGCAGCTGTTGGTTCGTTTATTATTCTTACAACATCAAGACCAGCAATAGTTCCTGCATCTTTAGTTGCTTGACGCTGGTTATCATCAAAATATGCTGGAACTGTGATGACAGCTTTTTCAACTGGTTCACCTATGAATGCTTCAGCATCTTTTTTTATTTTTTGAAGAATAAATGCTGAAATTTGTTGAGGTTTGTAATTTTTATCTTGGATTTTAAAAGTATAATCAGACCCCATCTTTCTTTTTGCTGCGGCAATAGTACTGTCAGGATTTGTTACAGCTTGCCTTCTAGCAGGTTCACCTACCAAAAGTTCACCGGTTTTAGTAAATGCTACGACTGAAGGAAATGCCTTACCACCTACTGTAGCACCCTCTGCCGCGGGAATAATAGTTGGTTTTCCACCCATTACTACTGCAGCCGCAGAATTGCTTGTTCCTAAATCTATTCCTATTATTTTAGCCATTTTATTTTATCCTTGTTTTTTTGATATTTCTACCAGTGTCGGTCTAATAACACTCTTATGAGAAATATATCCTTTCCTAAGTTCCTTTGTAATTGTATTATCATCTAGCTCGGAATCAGTAATAATGGATATTGCTTCATGGAAATTTGGATCAAATATTTCGCCTAATGCATCTATCGGAGTCACATTATATTTTGCTAACAAAGAACCCATATTTTTCAAAATAGAATCTAATCCTTCTGTATTGATCTTACTTTCTGTAAATACCTGTTTAGCTCGTATAAAATCATCATAAATTTTTAAAAAATCCAACATGAATTCATCAATTTTTGTATTTACACCTTTTTCAATATCAGATTGTGTTTTTCTGTTGAGATTTTGATAATCTGCTAATACATGTTTGATTTTTTCCTCATAATCTTGTACTTTTTGTTTTTCTTTTTCCAAAAGATTTTCTAATTGATCGACAGTTAGATTTTCAGAAACGTATTGTGTTAAATCATCGTGTGAATCATCGATTTGATTCTTAGAAATTACATTAACTGGTATTTCATCTGGATTATTTTCATCTGACAATTCAAACATAATGATCGATTAGCTAATTTATACTCTTATTGAATAATTTCGCATAATGGATTAGCTTTAATCACAATAATATTGGTATCTTGTTTATTTTTTTCTATATTTTCAAAATCTATTTTTGAGCATGCAACTATAATGGTAGTTTTATCACTATGAAATAAATCAAAATCAGGATGTTCATAAGCTTCAACATCACCAATATAATCACGTAATCTTGAAGTTAGATTCTGTAACATTTCAATTTTATCTCCACGCATTTCATGTTGATCAAGTGTCCACGATAACGCAATTTTTGTTCTGCTGGCTTTTAGATCATTTTTCTTTAATGTAGAACGAATTTCGTCTATTAGTTTCTTAATATAACCATCAATCCCCTTAACACTTCCATTGATTAGGTACATGAGTGTATTTGCACCTTCAAATGATGAGCCTAGGGATTTAAGGTCAAATAGTCCACTAACCATATTGTCTAAGAAAATTTCTTGAAAATCATCTGAAGAAAGATCATTTTTTGTAATGTCATCTTGTACATATCTACAAACTTCTAGAATGCTACTAAGACTAGAAAATCGAGATAATACATTAATTGCATGAAAGTGCTCAGAAGAAGAAATTGCTACAAATTTTTTTTCTTTTTTTCCAGTTGTCAAAAGATCGGCTAATGTCAAATCCTCTTTTCCGTTAAAAGAACCAATGATCTTTGGTTGTTGATTAAGATCTTCCAAAGGATAGTAAAAGTAGGAGATTTGCTTTCCTACTTCAAGACCAGTTACATGTTCAAGTAGTGAAATGTTTTCATTATTGCCACCAAAACCAGTTGGTAGAGTGTAAATTACAGAGCTATTTTTTTTTAAAGAAGTTGTAGCATCTTTGAATTTTGAATGAATTTCAGTTTTGATGTCTTGACCTGTTTTTCTAATTCTTGGCGTAAAGAAGAGATACTGAGCTTTTGAAATGGCTACATCGATTGGCTCCATTGCCAATAATGGTTCATCTTCTTTTAGAGAAGATACATTTGGATAAGTTTTAGCTATTTCCGCTTTTAGTGAAATTGCTGATGGTGTTGATTCATCAATAATGTATACATCTGCCCCCTTTATTGCCATTTGACATGCAATGGCATAACCTTCGGTACTAAGTCCATAAACAACAACTTTTACTCCCCCCATTACACATAAGGCTAGTAATAGACTAAGAAAAACTTATTGAACTTACCATAATAATGGAAAATACTTGAAAATATGGATTGATATTCTAACTCCTAAGCAATTGTTGTTTTCTGAACCAATGATTGAAAAATTAAGGAAAAAGCATAATGTTTTGTGTACCTCGCGATCATATGATGAAGTCTCAAAACTTGCAAAAATTCGAAACTTTGACCTAGTTTGTGTTGGAAAACATGGGGGACGTGAAAAATATGGCAAACTTAAAGCCAGTATTAACCGTATAAAGGAACTATCTTTGCTAATTGATAAATTTTCTCCGGAATTGGCAATTAGTTTCTGTTCTCCTGAAGCAGCAAGAGTATCATTTGGTATGGGAATTAAACACATTGCATTTTGTGATTCGCCACATGCCAATGCAGTAATGAAGTTGACATTACCTTTAATTCAAAAATTATTAATACCATGGATTATTCCCAAGAAGGAATTTTCAAAATATGGAATAGACACAAAAAATATTATTCCATACAGAGCAATTGATGCATCGGTTACAATAAAAAGAAGTGTAAACCAAAAAGATTCTTTACCATTTAAAAACAATCATAAGAAAAATATTCTGATTAGAGTAGAAGAAGAGCAAGCAGCATATACACAAAAATCAAGAATAATAATTCCAATAATAAAAGAAATTGTAAATGAATTTGATGGAGAAAATATTGTTATTCTTGGAAGATATGCTGAGCAAATTAAAAACCTACGAAAATTATTTGGTAAAAAAGCAAAAATTCTGAAGATGTCATTTGATGGAAAATATTTGTTAAATAATACTGATGTTTTTCTAGGATCAGGTGGTACTATGACAGCAGAATCGGCTTTACTTGGAGTTCCAACTATTTCCTATAATGCAATACCAAATATTGTTGAAAAGTATTTGGTAAAAAATAATCTTATAAAAAGAGAAACTAACCCCCAAAAAATTAACAAAATTATCAAAAAATTCCTTGAATCATCTAATGATAATCATAGAAAAAGAGCAAGGAAAATTTTAGATGGCATGGAAGATCCCATTCAAAAATTAATTCAAATTATTAGAGAATAATTATGAATTGATTTTAGGTCAGAAATAATCGTAAATAAAAAGTTCATTAAGGGAATCATGTTGCTCTTTTTCATTAGCCCTGTAGTGTAGCGGTCAAGCACAGGGGCCTTTGAAGCCCTTAACCCCAGTTCGAGTCTGGGCAGGGCTACTATATTTAAAAAAAATAAACATCTACTGTAACACGAATATAATACCATGAATTTTCAGATGGTAACAAATGACTGATATCATTTTAGGAATGGGAGAAGTAGGTTCTACTCTGTTTGAATTACTTGTTCAACGTGGTTTTAATTGTGTGGGAATAGACAGTGATAAATCAAAATGTAAAAACTATTCTGAAAATATTCCCATAGAGAATCCAGAATATCTACACGTTTGTCTTCCAGGAGAATTAAATGAATTTATAGAAATTACGACAAATTGGATTAACAAAATTAATGACTTGCGAGTTGTTATTATTCATTCTACTGTAAAGCCAGGTACTACAAAAAATCTTCAAGATAAATTTGATTTACCTGTTTTATTTTCTCCAGTACGTGGAGTACATAGAAGATTTTTAGATGATATAAAAAAATACACAAAATTCATCTCTTCGGATAAAGCTGAGATTAGCCCTGAAATTAAATTAGAATTAGAGAAAAGATTCCAAAAAATACAATGGATGTCTACTACTAAAACTGCTGAATTGGCAAAAATTTTAGTAGATACGACATATTATGGATGGCTAATCAATTATGCTCAGATTACAAAAATGATTTGTGATAAAGAAAAAATAGATTTTGACGAGATGTGGAAATTTGCAGATGAAATCCATGAAAATTTAGGAAATAGACCAAAAATGTATCCTGGAATAATAGGAGGACATTGTCTTGATGGTGATGAAATAATTTACATTAAAACAGACATTGGAATGAGACCGATTACAATTAGAAAATACATTGAATCTAATTATGAAAATGACGTTTTGTCATATGACATCAACCAGAAAAAACCAATTTTTGATAAAGTCATATCAAAATGGAAAAGAAGATTTTCAGGAAAGATGATAACTTTGATATCAAGAACAAATCGTTCCATTACAACAACTGATGAGCATATAATGATCTACTCAGAAAATTTATCAGAAAAATTTGCTAAAGAAATATCAATTAATGACACAATTCCATTTGTATCTGATCTTCCAGAGGTAAAAATAAAAGAAATATTTGAGTTTGAATCAAAGAATTGGCGACTAAAATACAACATGTCTGATTCCATTGATATAACACCGGATTTTTGCAGATTGCTTGGATATTATACAGCCGAAGGTTCTGTGACAAATTATGGTAAAGGTTATTCTGTAAGATTTTCCTTTAACAAAAATGAAACAAAATACATTAACGATGTATGTGTCATATTGCAAAAAATAGGAATAAACTATTACAAATCTACCCAAGATAATGTAACTCATGTTGGTCTAAAATCAACTCCATTAGCTTTGTTTATTTCAGATACTTTGGGGTGTGGAAGAGAATCAAGTCAAAAATGTGTCCCTGAATTCATTTATTTTGCATCAAGAAAATACAAAGATGAGTTTCTTGCTGGTTATTTACGAGGCGATGGCAGCTTTATGACAAAAATAGGGATGGTCAGTGCTGGTACATCCTCAAAGATGCTTGCAGTAAGTTTGGATATATTATTACTTTCAATGGGATATGTTATGACACTTTCACAAAGTATCCATACTCCAAGTATAATTGAGGGAAGAACAATTAGGGGAAATTTACTTTATTCATTGGCATCTAAGATGCAAATCCAATACAATGCACTGGCAGACATTGCAGAATTTGAGCAATTTAATCAAAGAGTTCATTCAAAACAGCTTTGGCACACATTAAATGATAACTTGTACATGATAAGAACTACAAAGACAATTCATGAGGAAAAAGAACAAGATGTTTATTCAATTGATACAAAAAATCATTTGTTTGTCTCAACTAGTGGCAGAGTAATTCATAATTGTGTCATACCAAATCTAAGTTTAGCAAAATATGATAATTTAGATATAATTAAAAAAATAAATGATCTGTACAAGAGTTTTAGCGATGTTAAAAATTCTAATAATTAAAAGTCTAATTTTGTAAGTAGTTTTGTTGCAATTATGAAAAGTAATGATGCTATAGCAACTAAAACACCCATTTCTATAATTACAAATTCTGTAATATTACCAAAAATACCAGCACGTATCACATCAACTAAGTAAGTAAGTGGATTTAGGTAAAAGGCTGTTCTAAGAGGTTCTGGTGAGCCTGAAGCTGGATAAAATGCTGTACTAACAAATGCAAGAAATAGAAAAACTGTGTTAATTATTACGTTAAATCCTTCACTAGAACGCAATCGGGTAGAAATTATCGATGCAATTGAGCCAAACAAAATAGAACCAATGATTGCAGCAAAAACAATCATAGGAATGGTAATTGCAGTAAATTCAATGGATTCAAAAAATACAGGATATCCAACAAGTGCAATCAAAGATGCACTTACTAATCCCACAATTCCAATAGTGCAAATATTACTCAAAATATAATTAGTTCGTGTAAACGGACCTGACATTATTTGCTCAAACATTCCATGTCTCCTATCATTCCAAATTATTATTCCGGAGATAAGGGTACTATTCATGATGTTAAATCCAATCATACCAGATGCCAAAAATGCAGGATAGTCAATATTTTTGTTGCCAAAAGGTACTTCCTCAATTAATGATGTGTAAGCATAACCAGCAACAAAAATGTAGATTAAAGGAAATATTACTTGCCAGATCAAAAATCCAGGGTTAATGGATATTGTTAAATTTCTATTAACAAGTCTAATGATTGGATGCATTATCACTCACCATTTTTAAAAAAATCTCTTCAAGATTTGTAGGGACTGCAGAAAGATCCTCTATCTCAATTTGATTATCGTTTAGAATTCGTAAAACTTGTAATAATACTAATTCAGATTGTTCGGAATGAATTATAATATTTGTTCCATTATCAAAATCAATTTTGCAATCAACAATACCTGAAAGAAGAGTTGTTATTTCAGTTTGTTTTTCTAGTAAATGAATTTTTATTGTTTTTTCTTTCCCAAATCTCTTTTTTAATGCATCAGGCGTATCTACAGTAAGAATTTTTCCTTTATCTATAATAGCTATTTCGTCACAAAGATATTCAGCTTCACTTAGAATATGTGTAGTATAAAATATTGTCAAACCGGTTTTTACTTTATTTCTTAAATAATCTAACAATTTTCTTCGAGCACTAGGATCTAATCCTACAGTTGGTTCATCTAGGAATAAAAGATCCATATCATGCATGAATTCACGCGCTACCTGTACCCTTCTCCTTTGACCAATTGATAGATCTTCATTTCTTTTCTTACGAATATCTACCAGATCAAAATCCTTCAGAAGTTCTTCCATTCTTTTTTTACGTTCAATTTTCGGAACATTCCACATCATGCCATATTTATCAAGAGATTTTTCAACAGTTAATGTTGGTTCGTAGCTAGGTTGTTGTAAGACTACGCCAATTTTATGACGAATTTGTAGAGAATTTTCAATTGCATTTATTCCTAAAATTGTCAGAGAGCCACTTGAGGGTGGAATTAGTGTTGTTAGAAGTTTGATGGTAGTTGACTTTCCTGCACCATTAGGACCTAAAAATCCAAAAACTAGACCAGATTTTACCGATAAAACAATATCATCAACTGCTTTTACAGATCCATATAATTTTGATAAATGTTCAACATTGATACAGGACATGAAAAGAGTGCGATCTTCTTACTAATTTAGTTAATGAGATAAATCATCATATTCATGGTAGGAATTATTTGAATAAACAAAAAAGCCATAATTTAGCGATCAATTGATGATTATACATGCTACAAAATGATAATGAAATTTTTATTAATAGAACTAGTTTACAGACAATGAAATGTCTGAATTTGATATTCTTGTAGATAAATTACTTGAGCAAAAACCAGAATTAACTAGAGATGATATTAAAGAGCAAATTAAACATAAAAAAGAGAAAATCGGAGCAGGGTATCTAACAGATCAGGGGGCTCTGTTTTTGATTGCGTCTGATTTTGGAATTTCTTTATCAGGGCCATTAAAAGTTGAAATGGGTTTAAAGGATCTTTATGCAGGAGCAAAAGAAATCTCATTAGAAACCAGAGTTCTTAATGTATCTCCTGCAAAGCAATTTTCTCGTAAAGATGGTTCGCCTTTTTATCTTAGAACCATGACCGTATATGATACAAATTCAACTGCCAGTGTAAAATTATGGGATGATAAAGCAAATCTACCTGGAATTGAAAATATCAAACCAGGAGATTTGATTAAAATTATCAAAGCATATGTAAAATCAGATCTTAATGGATCTCCAACTATCAATATTGGTTCAGGTTCCAATATCGAAATAACAGATAACAAAAGTGAAATTCCAACTATAGACAAGATTACAAAAGACATCAGTGATCTGCAAGAAGGGCAAAAAGATCTTGTGATTACAGGAATGATAGACGGTGTTGTAAGTAGCATGGAATTTACAAATTCGCGAGGTCAACCTGGAAAAGCACTTAGAATGAGGCTAAAAGGAAAAGATGGAAGTGCTATGAGAGCAGTTCTATGGGGAAAAGATGAATCAGATATTCCAAATATGATTTCTCAAGGTGCCAAAGTAAGATTACTTGGTGTCAATATAAAAAATGGGAATCAAGGATTAGAAATTCATGGTAATGATTCGACAGTAATTGAAATTGAAGGTGGTAAAGAAGCAGAGCCTGTAATTGCAAGAATTCTTTCAATTGTAACAACAGAAAGTGGAAAGAATATGATTTTAGGCATAGATAATAAAAAAAACATTTACAACATTACTGATCATTCAAATTCTACTAGTATTTGTAATGAAGGTGATGTTATTGAGTGCATGCCGTCAAAGGTATACGGAAACTCTGTTACATTAGATAATAATTCATTTGTAAGAAAATTAGAAAATGATAAATCGATTCCATCATTGTCACAGATAAGAACAAAGATTAATGAAGTAAAAGTAGATGGAAATTATTGCATTGAAGCTATAGTACTTAAAATTCCAGAAAGACGAGAAATTCAAACTAAATCAGGAGAATCAATTCTATTATCAGAGATGTTTGTTGAAGATGATACTGGTCAAATTTGGGTTAAAGGATGGAGAAATCAAGCTAGGCTGGTAGACAAATGTGAACTAGGAGAAATAATTTCAATAACAGGAGTAAATGCAAAAGCAGGTTTGGAAGGAAGAATTGAATTATCCCTTACAGCATTTTCTAAAATTACAAAGAAAAATTAAGAATCCCAAAATCCTCTAGTTACAACATATTGTCTTTCTGCTTCGTATATTTGCTTAAAGAGATGTTCTTCATCTACCATATTTCGTAATATCCGTGCAGCAGTGTCAGCACCGACTCCATATCCAGATATGACAGTTATTGCAATTTTTCCAAAATTTTCTATTAAAGAAGAGACTTTCCAGGCTCGATCAAACTTGTGTTTTTCATCTAAAGAGAGTTTTTTTCCTTCATATTTTTTACGTATTATTTTTGGAAGATCATAATCTGAATAAAAAGTGGCAGTGATTTGTCTTGCTTTACAATAAGGACAGATCAGTACATTTGTGACCTCGTTTGTCTCCATTACTCGCTCCCATTTCCCACATCGTGCACAAATAAGACGATGTTTTGTCTTTGCCAATCTTGCTTTTACAAGATCAAGTATCCCCTTGTCAAGATTGGCAGGGGACGAATAATATTTTGCAGTATGATCTAAAATTGGCTCAGCTAATTTTGAGAATTTATCGATTTCTAACCATTTAATTACAATTTCATTATTTCTAATTTTTTTAAGGATTTTATCGGTATTTTCAAGATCATATTTATCATGAAATAATTCACGCAGTGCTTCTTTTACAAGAGATGTTTTAGCATATCTTTCATATAAAAATCGGGCTGATTTTTTTTCATAAATTGCTCCTCTTCCAACAACCCCAAATTTTTTTGCAACACACCATGTTTTCCAATTTACATTATGAGTTCCTGCCAAAGAAGCAGTTACAATTGAATAAAGATCATAATCGTCTTTTATAATTTCAAGGAAAAGTTTTTCAGAAATTCGTGATCTGGAAGATAAAACTATCCTATAACCATCAGAACGTGAATCAACCATAGAACCTAACATTGAGGATATCATGGAGGAAAGTAAAGTAGATAATGTTGAATTGATTTTTGTTCCAAAACAAGAATGTATTACTATGGAACCTTGTGAACGACTAGATTCTACAACAATATTTTTTTCATCTGGAATTTCATTAAAACTTAATTCATCAATAGTTTTATTGATTAATTTCAATGATCCGTTTTTTACTTTGCTACGAAATGCTCCAACTTTTTTTGCAGTATTGTAATCAATAGGGATACTTTCTCCTTCCCAGTAAGGAACAGTTATGCCACCGCCTCTAAAAGGTTCAACATTTACTGAAAATGATTTTTCATCCACATTAAGTATTCTCCATTGTGATCCCTTTAGAACAAAGATGTTTCCAGAATCTCCAAAATCACCTACAAATCTTTGATCTAATGTTCCAATGATTTTTTTTCCAACACTGTCAAATACTTTGAATTTAAGAATATCAGGTATCGTGGAAAGATTTTCAAAGTAATATTTGAAGGAACGGCCTTTTTTCCAGAAAGTCATTTTTGTTCTATCAAAGAAGATCAAATAGTTAGAATCAAGCAAATCTAAAACGCCTAACAAATCTTCTAGTTGTAAATTTCTAAATGGATACGCGTTGTTTATTGTTTCTAATGCTAAACTCACAGGAATTTCTCCGAGTTGCATTGTCATTCCAACAAGATGGTGTGCAAGTACATCTAGAGAACCATCATGAATTTTTTGCTCTTCTATGGAACCTTCTTTAATACGATCTAGTATTGCTCTGGCTTCAAATTCATCATCAGAATTATTTGTAATTATTAGTCCCTTAGCAGAAGCATCTCTGTTATGTCTGCTACGTCCTATTCTTTGAATTAGTTTTGATACTTGTCTAGGAGAACCATAATGAATTACCAACTCTATTGAACCTATATCCAATCCTAATTCAAGTGAGGAAGTACAAACTACAATTCCACGTTTTCCTTCTCTTAATGTAAGCTCGGTATCTTCTCGCACCTCTTTTGATAATGATCCATGATGTAATTCTATATTGATAGTTGATTTTTCTTTTAGTATAGAAGCTAAAAATTCAGCCTCTCCTCTAGTATTAGTAAAAAGAAGTATAGGAGAATCCAAATTTAGTTCTAAAACATGCTCAATTATTTTATCTGCAACATCTGAGATGGTTCCATCGACAAATTTGACTTCAACATCGTATTTTCGAACAGAAGTATCTCTAATAATTTGACATTTTCTTTTAGTTCCTACCACAAATTTTCCAGCTTCTTCAAAATTACCAACAGTGGCTGACAATCCAATTTTTGTAAGATGGTGTTTTGAATTTAGCTGCAATCGCTCTATACTTAGTGATAGTTGAGAACCTCTTTCGCTAGCAAGTAATTCATGTACCTCATCAATAACAATCCACTCAAGTTCAGATAATGCATCTAACATCTTTATCTGTGTAAGAAGAATAACTAGAGTTTCAGGAGTTGTTATTAGAACATCTGGAGGATTTTCAGTGATTTTTCTTCTTGCAGTCTGAGTTGTATCACCATGTCTGATTTCAATTGAAAGATCATTACTTTGAGCATATTTGGTGATCCTTCGAAACACATCTCGATTTAGTGCGCGTAAAGGAGTAATGTAAAGAACCTTAATTTTTCCAAGTTTTTTTGATTTCTTTACTAGTGAAAAAACTGGAATTACAGAGCATTCTGTTTTACCCGAACCAGTTGGTGCGATTACCAGGCAGTCTTTTTTTTGTAAAATTATAGGTGAAGCTTTTTTCTGAATTTCAGTAAGATTAGTAAATCCAAAATGAGCAAACAGGGAATTAAGGACTGAATCAGGAAACTGATTCTTTTGTTGTATTTGATCGTGATCTTTCATAAACCATTACGCCAACTAGGCCAAGTGCAAATAAAACTATAGTAATTATTGGAATTGAATCAAAAATTCCTGCCATTGCTAAACTTTATGATTGATGGTTAAATATCTTCAGTATAATCAGATAATCCTGCAGTATGTATTTTATAAGAAAAATGGGTTTGGTGAAGAAGCCATCTTATTTCTCCATGAAATTTTGAGGAAATTTTTGTAAGTTTAATTTTGATGTGTGTAAATGGATCAATTGCCGTTCTCATATTTTCCATTTCTGTACCTTCTATGTTTCTAATCATATTAGTAATAACAATAGGAATTTTTTTATTAATTGCAACTAATGATAGATTATGAACGTATTTGATAAATAATGAATTTTTTTCAAATGTTGTATCTTCTTTTGGATACTCATAGGAAAATAAATCGGTAATGTTATCAATTACAATTAGAGAAAAATCTGAGATATTCATAATATCAATTGATTTGATTTGTTCAGAAGTATTAGTAATTCGTGAAACCGTTATTTTTTCAAGAATATCAAATGTTAAATTTTGTTGTTTTTGAATTTCAAGAATTCGTTCAGGTCTAAAACTACCTGTAGTATCTTGATATAGAACATTACCTCCATGTTTTATTGCATTTATGCAGATTTGAAATAATAGTTGAGTTTTACCAGTTCCACTTCCACCATAAATGTCAGTAATTACACCACAAGGTATTCCACCAGATAAAAATTCGTCTAATTTTTGTAATCCTGTAGAGATCATTTGGGTAATTATCTAAAAATGATGAAAAAATTTAAGGAATTTCATAATTCACAAAAGAGGCAAGGCTTTTATTCTAGAGAACAACGTAAGCAAAACAAGTGAATAATTAGTGTCACAAACTAGTAGTGCAAAAAGACCATTAACAACTCTTCAAAAAAGCACCAAGAAGAAAGTTACTGTAAGACTGAAAAACGAAGTTGAATACAAAGGAAAAATGGATAATGTTGATTCATACATGAATTTAATCATGACTGACGCAGAAGAACTCCACGATGGTAAAATAATTGCAAATTATGGCAGGGTAATTGTGAGAGGCAATAATGTATTATTTATCAAACTAGAAAATGAACTCTAGTGGGTCTTATGACTAGCAATTTTCTGTTTACTTCAGAATCAGTTACTGAAGGTCATCCTGATAAGATATGTGATCAAATTTCAGACGCATTTTTAGATGAGTTTCTCAGACAAGATCCAGACTCCAGAGTAGCAGTTGAAACAATGGTCACTACTGATTTTGTGGCAGTTGCAGGAGAAGTAACATCAAAAGCTAATTTTGACAAGAAAGCTCAAGAGGAATTAGTTAGAAAAGTAATTAGAGAAATCGGATACGATAACAAAGATTTGATGTTTGATACTGATTCTTGTCAAGTTACACTAAGATTGCATTCTCAAAGTCCAGATATTAGTCAAGGAGTAACCGCGACTAAAGAAAAGGAGCAAGGAGCAGGAGATCAAGGATTGATGTTTGGCTATGCTTCAAATGAAACAAAAGAACTTATGCCAATGCCGGTATTACTTGCACACAAGCTAACACAAAAACTAGCAGAGGTTAGAAAAAATAAAGTTTTACCTTGGGTAAGACCTGATGGAAAATCACAGGTTTCTGTTAGATATGAAAATAACAAACCAATAAAAATTGAAACAATAGTTATTTCAACTCAACATGCACCTGAGATTTCACAAGAACAAATATCAAGAGAAATCATCGATAAGGTAATCAAACCAGTTTTAGGAAATCTTTGGAATGACCAAATCAAAATGCACATTAATCCTACAGGAAAATTTGTAATAGGAGGACCACATGGGGACTCTGGACTTACAGGAAGAAAAATAATTGTAGATAGTTATGGTGGATTTGGAAGGCATGGTGGAGGAGCTTTCTCAGGAAAAGATCCTTCAAAAGTAGATAGATCTGCATGTTACATGTGTAGATATATTGCCAAAAATATTGTTGCAGCAGGTTTGGCTGAAAGATGTGAAGTTCAATTAGCATATGCCATAGGTGTGGCTGAACCAGTTTCACTTTATGTTAACACATTTGATTCTAGTAAGATTCCAGAAAAAGAAATTGAAGAATTAGTTAGAAAAAATTTTAACATGAAACCATCAGGAATTATCTCACATCTCGACTTGAAAAGACCAATTTACAGAAAAACAGCTGCATATGGGCATTTTGGAAGAAATGAGCCTGAATTCACTTGGGAAAAAACAGATAAAGCAGATGTATTAAAGAAGGCTGCCGGACTTTAGAAGTTTTCGTATAGAAGAAAATTTTATTTTAGAAATGTTCTTTAATTTTTTGTAATCACCCTTAAAATTACCAATTAAGAGATTTAAGTCATCCACTCCGAATTTACTATGAGGGTTAGAGATAGCTTCATGGTAAACAGTTTCAAGACTAATTTTTTTGATTTTAGTATTTGTCCCGCTAGAAAATTCTTTAACATATTTTTCAAAAGGAATTGATTCTGAACCTACAAGATCTAAAATCATTTTACTAAATTTGTTTTGAGTTATGGCATTGAAAATAATTTGCGAAACATCATCTATGTAAATAGGTTGGATGGAATAATTTCCAGAGCCAGGAATTTGAATTTGGCCTGTTTTGATTTGCTTTTTGAGATATTTTGTAAAAAGATCATCTTTACCAACAATATAAGATGGTCGAAAAATTGTATAATCTAATTTAGAATCAATTATCTGTCTTTCTGCTTTGTATTTTGAAATAAAATATCCAAGAGTGGTATTTTTTGAAACTCCTAATCCACTTGTATAAACAATTTTTTTTATTTTTGATTTTTTACATAAATTAATTATTTTTTTTGTAAATTCGGTATTGATGAGATTGTAATCATTATCAATTGTTTGTTTTCCAATTCCAACAAAATGGATCAATGCATCAGAATTTTTGAGTTTTGGTAAAATAGTTTTTTCATCATAGTTTTTTGTAATGATTTTTGTTTCATTTTTAAATTTTTTAAAATCTTTTCTTGAAATAGATATTAATTTTACATTATTATCTGAAAGATATTTTCTAACATTTCTTGCTACAAATCCACTAGCGCCAGTCACAACAACTTGCATATTTTTACCATACGATTGTAGTTTTTATTTTAAATATATTCTAAAGAAATAACAATAGACATGCTTAGAATTTTTAGACATAATTCTAGTCTCAAAAATCTTAATCTAAAAGAATCAAAGAAGAGTTAATACGTCAAAATAGGCATGATTAGTGTGGAAGAGATAAAAAAAGAAAAATTAAGAACTGGGTATACTACGGGTACTTCTGCAACAGCAGCTGCCAAGGCAGCATTACTATCTATAATTAATCAAACAAAAATTGAAAATGTGGATGTTAAATTACCCAAAGGCAGTTTTATCAAAATTCCAGTTAATTTATGCCAATTTGATGAAAACAGAGCTATGTGTTCTGTAATTAAAGATGGTGGAGATGATCCAGATGTCACTCACGGTGCAGAGATAGTAGTAGAATTATCATTTACAGATAGGATTAATGAAATTGAAATTGATGGGGGAGAAGGAGTAGGAATAGTCACTAAACCTGGATTAGGTCTTGAATTAAACAAGGCTGCAATCAATCCAGTTCCAAAAAAAATGATTAGTGAAAATCTAAGAGAAATTAAAGACAAACATTTTTTAAAAAAAGGAATCAAAGTCATAATTTCTGTTCCAAAAGGAAAAGAATTAGGTCCTAAAACGGACAACCCAAGAATCGGTATTTTAAACGGAATTTCAATTTTAGGAACGAGTGGTATTGTGATACCATTTTCAACTGCGTCATATGCGGCTTCAATTAGACAAAATCTCGATGTAGCAATTGCAATGGGAAATGATACTGTTGTTCTTACGACTGGTGGAAGAAGTGAAGATTTTGCAAAAAAAATTGTAGATTTACCAGAACATTGTTTCGTACAGATGGGAGATTTTTCTGGGTATACAATACAACAATGTGCAAGAAAAGAGATCAAAAAAGCATATGTTGTAGGATTTATTGGTAAATTAGCCAAAATGGCTGCAGGAGTAAAACAAACACACGTCAAAGGTTCCAAGGTAGACATGAATTTCTTGGCAGAATTAGCTAGAAAATGTAATGCAAATGAAAGAATAATTGAGAGCATAAAGAAGGCAAATACTGCCAGGCATGTATCTGAAATAATCATAGAAAATAATGTTAAGGGATTTTTCGAGGAAATATGCGATGAGACATACAAACACATGAGAAAACATTCAGAAGATAAAGTCCCATTAGATGTCATATTATTTGATTTCGATGGAAATATCTTGGCTAGAAAGTTCTAGTAGTAAGGTATTTTATTTAATTTGAGAGATTTTGACTGTGGAAAAAATTTCAGTTCTTGCAATTACTAAAAACGGAGTAAATATAGGATTAAGACTAAAAGAACATTTTCCGAACTGGGAGATTTTTGCACCATCTAAATTTTCAAATGGCAGTAAGGAAATAGTTTGGTATTCAGAGTCCACATCTGAAAAAATTGTTGAACTTTTTAAAAACAATAATGCATTGATTTGTTTATTTTCTTTAGGTGCGGTAATTAGATTGATTGCACCATATCTGAAAGATAAGAAGACGGATCCTGCAGTAATTGTAATTGACGATAAAACTAGTTTTGTAATCAGTGTGTTGTCTGGACATTTAGGTGGAGCAAATGAATTAACACAAATTATTGCTCAAAAACTAGATGCCATGCCAGTAATTACCACTGCAGCTGATGTCAATAAAACAATAGCAGTTGATCTTGCCGGAAGAGAATTTGGGTGGAAAATAGATGATGACTCTACAGTGACTAAAATTAGTGCACATATGGTAAATGAAGAAAATATAGGAATTTATCAAGAAGCAGGCAAAATGAATTGGTTGAAAGAATTACCAAAAAATGTAAAAATTTATCATAGTTTAGAAGAAATGAAAAATTCGGATTCTAAGGGATATCTAATAATTTCTGATAGAATTTTAGAAGGAGATTTTCTCAAAAATTCTGTGATTTATAGACCTCCTAGTCTTGTGGTAGGAATTGGATTGCATTGGGATACATCTAAGGAAATCATAAAGGAGGGCTTGGATTTTTGTTTACAAAAATTCAAACTCAGTGAAAAATCTATTGCAAAATTAGTCTCAATAAAAAAACCAAAAGAGGTCCAGGGACTAGTTGATATTGGAAAAGAAATGGGAATTACTGTGGAATATGTGAATAGCGAAGATTTGGCAGGAATTTCTGCACCTAATCCATCAGATACGGTCAAAGCATTTGAAGGAACTTCCAGTGTATCAGAAGCTGCTGCAATCAAAGTTTCTGGTGGAGAATTAATTGTTGAAAAACAGAAATTTCCACCAAATTTGACTATAGCCATAGCGAGGATATTAGATTGAAACGTGGGTTATTACTAATAGATAGAGGGAGCAGAGAAAGAGAAGCTTCTGAAGAATTGGAAGTTATTTGTAATGCAATAAAAACAAAGGGAGATTATGTTTTTACTGAGTACTGTTTTCTTGAAGTAGAACCGCCATACATTGAAGATGGAATTGCAAAATGTCTTAAACAAGATATCGATCATCTAACAATAGTTCCTTATTTTCTGTATCCTGGAAAAAAGGTTAAAAATGCAGTTACAGATGTTATGAAATTTCAGAAAGATACCAAAGTGAAATTTGTCGTCACAAAACCAATGAGCATGCATAAAACTTTGATTAATTTAGTTGAGAATAGAATATCTACAACCTTGCAGGAAAACCATGTTACAATTCCAAAAAACAATGTAGACGTGTTAATTATTGGACACGGTAGTAAAGATCCCAATGCACAAATGTCATTAGATTATGTTGTAGATGGATTAAAAGAGAATTATAGAAATGTAAATAGATGTTGGTTAGAGATAGAACAGCCTGACATTGTAGAAGGTATTAAGATTTGTGAAAAAAATAATCCTCAGGTTCTTGTAATTGTATTTTATTTCTTGCATGAAGGTGCACATGTCAAAACTGATATCAATAATGATCTTTTGCCTACACTTGAGAATTCTAATATTAAAAAAATATACATTACAAAACATTTAGGAGCTGACGAAAAAATGATCGAGTTAATAATAGAAAGAGCAAAAGAGGTAGAAAATGCAAACTGAAAAGGGTCAATCAATTGAAGATGCAAGTATGCAAATGATTGATGAGGAAATTGGTACTCATCAATATAATGAAAAAGAATGGCTAGTTGTGAGAAGAATAATTCATTCAACTGCTGATTTTGACTTTGCAAGAGAAAATAAAGTAATTTTCCATAAAAAAGCTATTGAAAGTGGAATCAATGCTCTAAAAAACGGATGTAGTATTGTAGTTGATGTAAACGGTGTAATTGGTGGCCTGAATAAACAAAACCCAAAAGACTTTCAAAACAAGATTGTTTGCAATATTTCAAATCTAGAAATAATGGAAATTGCAAAAAAAGAAAATAAAACTCGCTCTCAGGTATCAATGAGAGCAGCATTATCAGATATTGATGGTGGAATAGTTGCAATTGGTAATGCTCCAACTGCTCTTATGGAAGTAATACAGATGGTAAAAGAAGGCATTGTAAAACCTGCATTAATCATTGGAATTCCAGTAGGATTCATTTGTGCTGCAGAGTCAAAAGAAGAGCTGAGTAAATTAGAAGACATACCATTTATCACCAATAAAGGACGAAAAGGAGGAAGTTCTTCAGCATCTGCAATAATTAATGCTCTATACAAAATTCTAAGAACAGAATTATCTTCTTGAATGATCAATGCAATTTTTCACAAAAATTTTGGCATAATCAGAACTATCAAAATAGAGATGTCCATATGATGCAAGTGTGTTGTATTGAATCATACCATCTTTATGATTTTTAATTCCTTCACCAATATCCAATTCATATGCAAATTTTGAATCAGAAGAGACAGAATCTAATTCCGAGTAGTGAAATTCATGTCCTCGTAAATCATGTGTTTTATCTGAAATGGTGTTTTTTGAAATTGTTTTACCTTTTGTATAATTTAATTTCATTTTTTTAGTCATTTTTGTTTCTGCATCAAAGAGACCAATCATTTTAAATTTTTTATTCCCATAATCAATAGATTTTGTAAGATACATCAATCCTCCACATTCAGCATAGATTGGAGTATTTTCCTCGGATAATTTTTTAATGGTTTTTCTCATAACATGATTTTTTTCAAGTAAATCACCAAGAATTTCTGGAAAACCACCTCCAATGTAAATTCCGTCAGATTTTGGAAGTTTTTTACCATGTATTGGGCTAAAAAACTTTAGATTTGCACCTTCACGTCTTAATGCTTCTAGATTATCACGGTAATAGAAATTAAAAGAATTGTCAAGTGCAATAGCGATCGTAATTTTTGGTTTTTTTATTATAGTGTTGGATTTTTTTGGAAGAGGTATGGGATTTTTCATGATTTGGATAATTTTTTCAATATCAAGTGAGTCTGAAATTATTTTGGAAGTTTTTTCAATTTTTGATTTAAGATTTTTTTCTTTTGCTGGAATCAATCCGAGATGTCTAGATTCAAAACTTAGTTCTGGATTTTTATAAATTATTCCTATAATTGGAAGTTTTATTTTTTCAAGTGCTTGTTTGCATAAAATTTCATGCTTTTTACTACTGATTTTATTTAGTATGATTCCTGAAATTCTAGAATTTCTATGAAATTTTTGAAATCCAAGTGCTGTTGCTGCAATTGATCTAGCAGTTTTACTTGCATCTAATATCAAGATTACAGGAGATTTTGTTATGGATGCGACATGTTGAGTACTAGCATAGTTTGAATCTCCACCAAATCCATCATAGTATCCCATTACTCCCTCAATAACAGAAACGTCGGATTTTGAATTAGATACAAAGCTCTCTAAAAGTTGGTTTTCCCCCATTAACCAAACATCAAGATTAAACGCTTCATGTTTTGATATGCTTGAAAGATAACTTGGATCAATGTAATCAGGGCCTACTTTGAATGGTTGTACCGAAAAGCCCTTTTTTTGTAAAGCATAGATAATTGCGCAAGTTATAGATGTCTTTCCGATTCCACTGGTAGCTCCTGCTAATGTAATTCTTGGGATTTTCAATTCGTATGATTAGAATTGTTTTTTATTTAAATTGATACATTTTACATAGACAATACTCAATGTTTTTACTTGGATAATTCATGAATTATCTATGGAAAAGGATGGGTTAACTATTGTATATACTGGAAAGGGTAAGGGAAAGACTACTGCGGCTTTAGGAATTGCATTAAGGGCAACAGGTTATGCAAAAAAAACCTGTATGATACAGTTTATCAAAGGATCATGGCATTATGGTGAGATGTATTCATCTAAGAGACTAGAACCAGAATTTGAAATAGTCGCTATTGGAAAAGGATTTGTTGGAATAATTGATGACAAGAGCCCCAAAGAAGAACACGAAAGAATAGCAACAGAGGCAATTAAAATTAGTACTGAGAAAATTCAATCAGGAAAGTATGACATTATAATTTTAGATGAGATAAACTATGCCATAAATTTAGGTCTAGTAAAAGTTGAAGATGTTATTAATTTGATTAAATCAAAACCACGACAACTAGATCTCATACTAACTGGAAATTATGCTAAAGATGAAATCATTGAATTGGCAGATCTAGTCACAGAAATGAGAGAGATAAAACATCCATTTCAAAAGGGTATAAAAGCAAAAAAAGGAATTGATTTCTAGCAACATTAAATTACACAGAAGGGAAATTTAAAAGAAATGTCTACTGAAGTTCAAGAGATGCCAGAGCAGGGAGAAATTGTTCTTGCTACAATAACCAAAGTAATGGATCATGGTGCTTACGTCACTTTAGACGAATATAATGGGATTCAGGGATTTTTACATATTTCAGAAATTGCTCCGGGTTGGATTAGATCAGTTAGTAAATTTGTAAAAGATGGAGAAAAAAAGGTATTACTAGTAAAAAAAGTAAATCCAGATAGAGGAGATATTGATCTTTCATTAAAACAAGTATCCAAAGATCAAAAAAAGCAGAAATTAAAAGAGGTTAAGAAATTTGAAAAAGGGAAAACATTACTAGAAAATGTTAAAGAAAAGGGAAAACTTTCAGATGAAGATATTGAGAAATTAGAAGATAGCATTTATTCAAAATTTGATTCTGTTTATGATGCTTTTATTGAAATTGGAAGAAATGGGATAGAATCAATAAAAGAATTAAAGATTCCTAAAAAAACGGCGTCAGTTATTGAAGAAATATGTTCTAAAATCAAACTTCCGTCAGTTGAAATAAGAGGAATTATGGAAATTACAAATAACAAATCGGACGGAGTTGAAATTATTAAAAAAGCGCTTTTGGATGCAACAAAAAAAGATCCTACAATAGATATTACTTATTTAGGTGCACCAAAATACAGACTATCTATTACTTCAGAAGATTTCAAATCTGCTGAAAAAACACTGAAACCAATAATAGCAGAAATTCAAGAAAGTATAGAAAAAAAGAAAGGATCATTCAAATTTACCAGAGAAGAATCTAAAAAAACCAGAGAGAACTAAAATGAGATTTCAATTAAGAAGATGCTTAAAGTGTAATCACTATTCACTTAAGGAAAAGTGCCCACTATGTAATGAAGAAACAGTTTCTGCACATCCAGCTAAATTTTCACCGGATGATAAATACATGAGATATAGACTGGCTGAAAGATATAATTAAAAATGTAAAATTACTTGGTTGGAACAAAGTCCTTGTTTACTTCATAAATGAATACGCCTATCATAGGTTGACCTTTTCCTGCATCAAAACTTGGAGATGAATGTACAAGTCTTAATGGACCATCACTATCAGAAGTATATTTTATGTCTTTTACATATACTGGAGTAAATCCTGGTTGATATGTTGCAGATTGTTGATTAGTTTGGAAATTGACATATGCTAATGGAGTAAAAGGGAACATTTTACCTAGTAAAGTATCATTCCAAAAATAATCAGTACCACTAATACCATCAGATTGTAAATATTGTGTCAGAGGTTCCTTTTCTGCAATTCGTATAAACCATTGTTTCTTTGATTCATCTCCTCCACCTTGTAATATGTAAAGAGCTTGGCCTTCGTTATCAACCGCCAATCTCTGACCTGAAACAAAAACTACTACATAATCAGCTTGCATGTCTCTTAACATTTGCCATCCATATTCAGGAGAACTCATTAGCATTTTTGCAAGATTTTGTATAACAGCAGTACTTATTGTAGAGTTATCTGCGATTGTTGCTCTTTCTCCCAACGTAGATATCCAATATCCATAATCCCACCAGGATGCAATGACAGCATCTTTAGGAGTATTGTTTTTTATCCATTCCATTGATTCTAACCAATCATTTGTACTTACTGGATAAGCAGTGCCGCCATTGAGAATTGTGGGGGGTGTTTTTGCTGCTGTAACCCAGTTGCCATTTGATGGAAAAGAAAGCGGTATGATTAAAAGAATTACTATTCCTGCAACAAATAAAAATTTGGTAATCAAATTTTTGAATTTTTTACTTTCTGTATTATTTTTTAAAATATCTTTTACAAGTACAGATAATCCTAATGAAGACAATATTATCAATGATAATGATGCAAATACTTCCAATCTTACAAATGCAGAGCTGACATATATTCCGATTAATCCAAAAATTAATGAAAATAATATCATATCATTTTTAATAAAACCAGAATTTTTTATTTGGTAATTTTTAATAATTAACCAAATTCCCAATCCTGCAAAGATCATCAAAATGGAATGGAATAAGAAAGATTGTTGAATTGTTGTACTAGCATGTTCAGCAACTGAATCTACTAAAGGAATAGAAGTGGTCAAAAAGGGATTAATTGCATTTAGATATCTATAACTTGGGAGTGGTAAAAAGTTTGTATCAGCATTAATTATCAAAACAGATGTACCAATTATCAAAATAGAGGCTAAAAATAATAAACCGTTTCTAGTTTTTTTGTTTTCATTACTTTTACTTTGAATAAAAATGCAAGATATTAGGAAAATTGTTGGAACTATTAATGAAGCACCTCCTAATCCAAAGATGAAATTTGTACTAACCCTTTCAAAACTTAGTGATGTAAGAATTGCTGTTGCTGTAAATAGAGGAATTGCCCATAGGATAAATTTATGATCAGATCTTACAAAAGGCAGTGTAAGAAAGAAAACACCTATAGGAATTATAAAAAATTGGCTTCCTCCCCATGCTGAAATAGATAAAGGCATAGTAATTCCTGCAGCTATTAATTTTACAATTACTATTTTTTTATTTTTAGAGTTAATACCACTAAGCAAAAAATAGATGGCTAAAAGACCGAAGAACAATCCAAGTGGTTCAGATTTGAACCAACCTATTGTTCCCCTCAATATCAACGGTAATGAAACTGAGAAAAACAATGCAGAAAACAACCCGGCAGTTGTTCCCCCTATTACCCTGACTAACGCAAAAATCACAATACTGCTAAGAGAACCAAAAATTACAGGAAAAAGAATAGTAAAGTCATAAAGTTCCATCTCTCCACCAAAAATCCAATATGTAACAGCGGCAGTAATGTGAAGTACTACTTGAGAAGTTTGTGAAACATCCCTTCCAGAAGGATACCAACTTAGATCGTCATTCCATTGAAAATATGCGTTTATTCCATTATCAACTATATGTTGCGTAGCTCTATAATTGAAAAAAGGATCAAATTCATTTAATTCCCAACCATAATCAGCTGCTTGTGATCTAACTAAAAATGAAATGGAAAACGATAAGGAAAGAATTCCTACGACTAAGAGATGATGTAATTTGAGATCAAATTTTCCTAATGAAAGTAAAGTTATGTTTGAAATCAATTGGTATTTCTCCCTAAACTTTGTTTATTACTCTTTGGATAAAAAATAATTAAAATTATTCATATATTTAAAAACAAATATTTCAAATCTAGAAAGATTGGTTCAAGGTGAATATTTACCTGCCAATTTAGCTTCTGCAAGAATGTGATTTTTCATGGATTTTTCCACATCTGTTTTAGATGCGCCTTTATTTAGATTCAATTTATTATCTAATGCATATAATTTGAAGATGTATGTGTGTTCTTTATCAGGTGGGGCTGGTCCTCCATAACCAATTTCTCCAAAATCAGTTTTGCCTTCAATTGCATCACTTGGAATTGAATCTTCTTTGATTTCTGTTGTGCTAGGTTCAATATTCCATACCACCCAATGAATCCAGATTTTTCCCACTGCACCCATTGCGTCAGGATCATCCATTATGAGAACTAGTGATTTAGTAGCACTAGGAATTCCTTTGATTCTCAGATGTGGATTTACATTTTCAGTTTTATAGCCATATTTTCTGGGTATTTTCTCACCATTTTTGAAAGCGTCACTTTCTAAAATAAAATTAGTCATACATTTACTGATAAAATTCTACAAGTTAAATTTTACTATGATTCTAAAACGATTTTGTCATTTGAAAAAGACATTATAGAGCCACCATATTCCTTGATTTGTTTTTTTAATTCCTTATCCATGGTGCCAATTATAGCTCTATTTTTTTTTACATAATCAATTAATTCCTTATCAGCAAAATTTCCAGAGATTGATATGATTTTAAAATTTTTGATAAAATCTTTAGTTGTAAGTGCAGTTTGATTTTTTTGTGGATTTTTAATTAATTCAGAAATTTCATTTTGAACAACTTGTGGAACAACAAAAGTGACTTGCCCTATTTCAACATCAAGATTATCAATATTTTTGATCCTTCTAGTAGCTAGATGAATTAGAAAACTTGTATCGCAAATTACTTCAACCAAGTATTCCTGCCCCGATTAGTCTCCATCTATCAGTAATTCTTCTACTAATAGCCACATTACCACCTTCAAATATGCAAGCAGGTCGTCGAAGTTCAACTTCTATACTATTTGATTTGATTTTAGAGACTTTACCAAGAATTGGAGCAGTTCCAATGTTTAATCGTAATAGTTCTCCTACTTGAATTGGGAGTACTTTGGTATCTTCGGCTGCTCCAACAGCGGAATCAAACAGATTTACTTCAAGTTTTATCTGGGTTGAATTTTCTGGCAGTGTTCCAGGTTTTCCAATTACAGAGCCTATAAAAGAATCACTTCTTGTCATTGCAGGATCTAGTTTTGTGCCAATTGCCACCAAACCACCAGGTTTTACAGAATCAACAATTCCAGCAGCTGTACCTAGTGAAGTAATTTCGGTCAGTAATGGCTCATATGTTTTCTTTTTTTCATCCATTATACCAGGTTTAATTTCAATTTCATCACCAACATTAAAAGTTCCTTGTGTTAAACTTCCTCCAATTACACCACCTTTGATATTTTTTAGTTTTGTACCAGGCTTGTTAACATCAAAAGATCTTAATACATGCATTATAGGTTCTTTAGATTCATCTCGTTCTGGAGTCTTAATGGTAGATTCTATTGCGCCAATTAACGCATCTATGTTAAGTCCAGATTGTGCAGATATCGGGATAATTGGTGCTTTTGCAGCATATGTTCCTTTAACAAACTTTGTAATTTCTTGATGGTTAGCGATAGCTTCTTCATATGAAATCAAATCTACTTTATTTTGTACTATAACAATTTGTTGTATCCCAAGTGTTTGAAGTGCTAAAAGATGTTCTTTAGTTTGTGGCTTAGGTACTTGTTCATTAGAAGCTACTAACAATAATGCTCCATCCATTAATGCAGAACCTGAAAGCATGTTTGCCATTAGACTTTCATGTCCCGGGCTATCTACAAAACTAACAACTCTAGATAATTCGCTTTCTTTTCCACAGTTATTGCATTTTGGAGCTGTTGAGTATCCTAACGGCTCTTCGCAACTTTTACATTTGTAAAACGCTGCATCAGAGTAACCAACACGAATTGTAATTCCTCGTTTTAGTTCTTGGCTGTGAACACTTGTCCATGAACCTGTCAATGCTTGAATAAGTGTAGTTTTACCATGATCCACGTGACCTGCAGTTCCAATGTTTACACATGGTTGATGACCATATTTTTTTATGTACCAATCAGGAAGTGTTTCTCTCCAATGCATCAATCAAAATGTAGAGCTGGTATATGTTAAGTTATTCTTTTTATTTAGATTCTGCTGCTACTTCAGCTGGAGCTTCTACTGGTAACTCTCCATCAAATTTACAATTTATTTGGTATATTTCTTCTGAAACAGTATTTCCTCGCATGAGTTTTCTTACTCTTTGTCCTATTTCTGCTGCTTGCAATCCGACACCTTTTGAAAGTAAAACATATTTTCTTGCAGATCCATGAATATCATTTCTCATTGGCACACCAGATTTGTCGCTACCACCAGTGAGTTTTAATTTTCCTTTCAATCCCACAATAGACGCGTCTGTTTCATTACCTAGTTGTAAACCCAGTAATGTATTTGCATCACTGTCTTTCAACTCTTTAGTGACAGACTTTCCTTTTACATCTGATATGGTGAGCTTGAAATTTGTCAAGTATTACAAAAAAAAGTCAAACGACTAATTAACCTTTGGACATTATTTTTAAATCAATATTACTTGACATACGTATGGATGAAATCAAATGCCCCAGATGTGATAATAAGATGGTAGATATGCAAGCGTGCCATATGTTTTGTCCCAAATGTGGGGCACATTTGGATTGTTCAGATAAAGGAAATTTTTGGTAATCAAATGCCAGATCTTTTTGGAATATAATCATACGACATGTTAATTGCCTGATCCTTCATAATTTCAAGATAAGTATCATAATCTGCCTCAAAATTACAATGAGGGCATTTTACATTAGTAATTTCATCATTTAAAATTGCTATTTTCTCACATTCAGGGCAACGTGCATCCATGATATTGTTTTTCAATCAAGATATTTAATCATAATTAATGAATTTCAGATAGGCGGAGTTAGTCTAGCTCGGTAAGATGTCAGCTTCCCAAGCTGAAGGCCGCGGGTTCAAATCCCGCACTCCGCATATTTTATAATTCTCTGATTGCTTGTTCTATAATTCCTCTGTCTTTAGCTTTTGGAAAAAGTTTCAAATAACTTTTGAGATCGTTTTTTGCATCAGAGTTCTTTTTTAGTTTTTCTCTAAGGTAAGCACGATTTTTGTAAATTTTTGCGGATCTTTTAGGGTTGATTTCAATGGCTTTACTATAACACGATTCAGATTTATCAAATTGATTGGATTTTAGATAATAGTTACCTAGTCCATTGTACGCAAGATAAAACCTATTGTTAATTTTGATACATTTTTCATAATATTGTACACAATCATTAGAATTTTGTTCGTTAAGTAAACTTGCTAGTAAATATAATGCAGTTGTATTGTTTTGATCTAAGTCGATTGCTTTTTTTAGAGATAGTAAAGCTTCGGATGTGTTTTTTTGTATGCTTAATCTTTCAGAAATAAAACAAAGTCTATTTGATCTTTCACTTGAATCATTTTCTAGTTTTATAGAAGATAAAATATTTGACGGAGCTAAAATTATCAACAGTCTTCCATCTTCAGACCATTCTTTATCAAAAACTTCCTGAGGAATTGCTCCTTCTTGCTGCTTGCCTTCCTGATTTCCTTTCTGAATGTAATGGAAAATAGTTTTTTCATTATCATCGTATCCAGATATCACTGATACGTGTTGTGTGATTTCAGGGATTCCTGGAAGGATTATTATCGGTGGAACTCCAATGTCTATTATTTTTTTTAATTCAGACAAGGAAGAATGAATAATTTTACATGTCAATCCATGTCTTTCTGCAGATTCAATTCCTTCAATTAAGATACTTCCATTATAATTGGCATATTGTTTTGCAGTTTCAATAGCTTCATACATTGGAAGTTCAATATTCCAATATTTTGAAACTACGTTGAGTGGTAGAGGTAAGCAAATATTTTCTTCTTCTACCAAAGGAAGTAAAAGTTGATGATCCAAGGAATCCATAAGATCGAATAAAATTTGAGAGTTATTAAAATCAATCAGAGAGAGCAAAACTTTTGAATCAAGTTTTGACCATCATCACTCATTTCAGGATGAAATTGAGTTCCAAAAATTGGTTTTTTATCATATTGAATAATTTCAAATTCACAGTTTTTGGATTCGCCTATTACAAGTAAGACATTTGGTAATTTAGAAATCTCAAATCCATGGCTTTCAAATACCTCTAAATTATCATTAGAAAGTGGATTTTCTCTTTGAATATTGATTTTTTCATTACCTTTTTGAGCGAATGCTAGTTTTCTAATTGTACCACCCAAAGTCAGAGCCAATATTTCTGCCCCATAACAAATTCCCAACAGTTTCTTATCATTTTGAATTGCATGATTAACTATTTTGGAATTGATTTCATTTGTTTTTTTTTCATTTTTTCTTCGTCCAGAGAGAATAAATGCATTGTAATTATCTAATGATTTTAGCTCTAATAGTTCTGGTGTTTGTTTTTCAAATGAGATTTTTTTGTTACTTAAAAAATCAATTAAATTTTTTGTATAGATAGAACCATTATCAATGACTAGTAGCAATAGTACATAAAAAAACTCCACCTAATTTAACGTTCTAAAATATTTCAGGCGTAATTTTTGGGCAATTGAAATTCTTAATTATTAAAATTTTCTAGAATCGCCTTCTAAGAGTCCTGAACCGTTATGTATTCTGTCTATGTGTTTGGATAGATCTTCATTATTTTTGAATAATGAGTTGCAATATGGACATTTACTTTGTTGTGTCATCGTTTATTCTAAATTGTGTATGTAAACTTAAGGTTTTTGGAAATGAAAAAAGAATCATAATTTAGAAATCCAACAGGTAAAAGCATAGATAATTTAGATTTTGAGAATAATTTAGCAATTAATTGCCTACTGTAATTGAGACATAATGCATCTCAGGAATACTGTCCTTTACAACTATTGTTCCAATATTGAGATTAGTATCTTCGTGCCACATGAATACTCTGTCACTTCTTGGTTTTACGAAATTGTCTATGAATTTTGTTAAGAAATCTTCTGTGTCAGTACGATCATTTTCAGTAAAGAAGAATATCTCTCCTTCTTTGAAGGATAATGGAATTTGTATTGATGTGGGTTCAGATATTTCTATTCCATTTTCTTTAAATGAAGATTTTATAATATCAATTCTGTCTGATTTATCTAATTCAATATAATCAACATCAACTGAAGTTGCAGAACCAGCTACACCAGATACCTTTTTCAAATATGCCTCAAATGCCTCTTCTTGAGTATCTCCCAAACCAACATAGTATTCTCCAGTAAATGCCGCACCTACGGCTGCAATAGTACCAAGTTGGGCTACAACTCCTCCAGCTCCTGCAGTATATACAGGAATAAAGTAAACATCATGTTCGCCTACTCGGTACAGAATATTATCTCCAATCCTAGGATTTCTCAAAAGTGTCTTTAATTCAGCAAATTCTGGATCTTTATCCAATGCTTCTCTAACTGCCGTAGGGCCAATCAATTTGGTAGTAGAGTTCAATGGAACTTCATAGAATTGTATATCACCTAGATTTTTAAGATCATTTTCAACTACCATATATCCTGCAAGATTTCGTCCTTGAGAACCTCGCAGTTCTAAGGAAAGCAAACCTATGAATTCTGTTTGATTAAAACCTGGTGGTTTTGCTTCCACATAGTAAGTCTCCAAACCTTGAGGAATTTCATAAAATTCATTTGCTTGAATGAATGTTTCAACATCACTTATGTGATAAATATTGTACATTTCTGTTTTCCAGTTAAACAATTCAACAGGATATCGTATTTGTTCTTCAAGCCAAGTTGGTATTGGTTTGAACTGATCAGAGTATTGACTAACAAACATTTCAGTAAAGAAGTCATCACCTGTTTTCAATAGTTGGATATCACCATTATAACTATCAATTAGGGCAAATCCTACTAATCTAAGATATGGATTTCCAACAGACCATGGTACATCATGAGTATCAAATCCAATTATCAAAGGAACCAACCAGTAAGAACTTTCTCCATCAGTTACTGGAATAGAGTCCAATTCTTTGCCAAATACATCATATAGAAAATAAGGATACAGAGTTTTCATTCTGTCATGAACATCTTTGTATCGCATTACATGAACCGATTCTGCAGGAAATGAAAGTAAAAAGTTTGGCTCAAAAGTCCAGCTAAGTGGTGGAGATACATCTAATCCTCCTTGACCATTATAAGATACTCCTCCTAGTTCTGCACTAGTAGATCCTCTAGAGTTTGGATATGCTGACCAAGTTTGCTCAAAGAGGCCTCCTTCACCATAATAGATTTCTCGTTGTTTGAAGAATTTACCACTATCTACAATTTGGCCATCGGTAGCCTCAAGTGTGAGGAATCCATTTGGAACATGAGTATATACAAGATGTTCGTTATACCATCTATTTTCAAGACTTACAGAAGATGGTAGTACGGGTTTCATTGAGGCAGTCCAGTATAATGTATTGTTAAAGCGAAGAATATCATTATCTTCAAAATCTACGTTTGGTATCAATCCAATTTCCGGTTTTAATTTAGCAAATGCTGCCTCCCAATCCCATACTCTAACTACATCAAGTACATCGCTGTTTTTATTTACATAATTTTTTATATTATTTGGGGATACAGATTGTAGTTTTACATCATGAGTGTTTTCTTTAATATCATTTAGTTGACCAATGTAACGATTGACACCAATTTGCTGAGCAGTGTAAGGCCCCAAGTATTCAATTTTTTTTGCATCTGCAATACTGTTATTGACAGTTACCAGTCCCCCAACAATAACTGCAATTGCAAGAACTGTTAGAATTCTAATGTATACGTCTCTCTTAAACATATGAGTAAGAACACGTGCTCTTATTCTGTCTACAATTGAAAAAGCTAAAAGAGCGAATCCAATTATCAGTGTTCCACCTACAACATATCTTGTATTGTAATCAATTTGATCAGTGAAAAATAGATTAAAGCCTAACCAGAGTACACCTACACCAATTATAGTTTCTATACTTGAAACATAATTAAGATATCTTGGTTTTCCGCTTTTTGAATCTTGAAGATAAGAAGTAATGACGTTAATAATTTTATGAATGCCCACATACAAAACTAGACGAAGTCCAATTGCTGCAAGAACTGGAGGTAAAAGAATTACTAGTGCTGGAATCATTGGAACGACTTGTTCAACTGCATAGTTAGGATCAGTACTTGGTGTTACAAACGGTAAAGAGAATATGTTGGATAAATTTTCTATACCTAGATTATTTCCATCAATAAAAGAAACTGCTGCAAATCCAAACATAATATTTACAAAAAATGCTCCAAAGAGCAAAATCTTTGTAATTTGCCAAATAACAAATTGTAGTGGACTAAGTTTGTAATCCTTAAAGCTTGGAATACTATTTGAGATTGGTTGTTGGGTGCTTTTTCCAATAAATCCAACAGCTGTATGAAGTCCATACCAAAAGATAGATGACCTTCCAATGATGTTTACCCGTACCAGAGCAATTGCTGAAAGGATGATAGTAGATACCAAGGAATAGTACAGTGGTTTGCTAAATTGTTCCCCAAATTCGGTAAAATTCATCGATAAAATTACAGCCTGATTTCCAGCAACTGCAAATATTGCAACAGCAATTATGGCAACTATGATTAATCTGACAAATTTTCCTGCGTCAGGAGGCGGAGCTTGCTTGTCAGTGGAGGCGCTATACAAAATCAACGTTTCTTGTGGCTCGGTAAATTAATGTCTTACCAGCAAAAATTCGGGATTTGGCATTATTTTTGAAATTATTTCATTTTGACATGAATATTGTTAGTTGATAGATTTAAAAAAATTAAGAGATTGTCGCCAATTTTTTACAAATCATGTATACTGCAGCATATGTTGGAATAGATGCTTTTTCATTAAAGTATGGACCAAATTTTCTGTTTTTTAGCTTAAATTCGATGGGGCAATTAGCCATTACTTCTATTGAATTTTCGCTGAGAAATGAGGCTTGTATGTAGGGATCAAACTTTGCAAGGTCATTGCAAAAAATTTTTGTCAGACCACTTTTACTATTTAGTGATCCTGGAAGTCTGAATATTCTATGGATGTCCATTGTTACATTAGGATCAATTTTAGCTCCAATCTTACCAGATATGTCTTCTAGAGTTTTTTGAAAAGAAGAGTATCCATTGACAAGTAGTTCTGAGATTATCTTTGATCGTTTTGATTTTGAACCATATACCTCTTTTGAAAATCTTCCTCTCCATCCTTTTTCTTCAAAGTCTGGAAATGATGAGCGATTTGGTTTGAATTTTTTCATTCCAAAAGTTTCAGGAATTGCTCCATTGAACATGATGTAATCTGTCAACTCTGATCTTTCCCTTGAACCTAGTTGTTGGAATTGTGAATTATACACATACACATGAAATCCTTCATTGCCAGAAAAATAAACATGAATATCATTTTGTTGAACATTCAAGTCTTCAGTTAAAATTTTTGATAATTTTGATACTTCATTTTTGGATGCATCTATGCAATTTTGACATGGGAGTGATTTTTTTTCTAATTTAATAGAATTGCACTTATTACAGTTATTACCGTTAGTAGATATCTCATTGCATTCATTGCATTTGGAAATTGTGTGATTCTTTCTGCATTCTAGATTTAGATCCTTGGCATCAATATCAAAAATCAGATCCGCTTCTTTCCAGTCTTTTTCATTCATAGGTAAATTTGGAAAAGAGTAACATGCATTGGAGCAATATACATCAGATGGGATATTTTTCATCAATAAAAGATGCAACTCTTTGTCATCTTTAATCGTGATATGTCTAGTCATGCCAGAGTTGAATTTTTGGAATCCAAATTCTCGCTCAGAAGTTCTGTTTGGAACATGGATAAGATCAAAATGCTCAAAATAATATTTTTTGAAAGAATCCTCTAGAAATTTTATATCATTTTCTTGCATCAGATTCTCTTTTTTCCAAATTGGAGTGGGCTTATGATATTATCACATTCCGGTATTGCAAAACACAAATTTTGTGTCTTTAGTTTTTCACATGAAGGACATGAATAGTGAGTGCCACTTCCTGAAGTTCCTGCCAAATGATTTAGTTGGTAAAGAGTAACTCGTTCATTGTAATCAGGGGCATTTTTGAATAACGGTGCAATATCTTCTACTGATTGACCTTTTGATAACAGAAATGTTGCAAGCATAAATCTCCCAGAGTGTGGAAGATTTTCTCCTTTTTCAAGAATTTCAATGGCGTGTTTTATGCATGGTGGATATTCTCCAGTAGTTACAGTAAAAGTTGTAAATTTTTTAGACATTGAAATTAATTTGTTGACTGGTTCTTCAAAACCTGAGATCATTGGTGGTGTTTTTGCATTGATAATCTTAGAGCTGATATAAGTTCCCAACTCTTTTCGGATTAACCTGACTGTTTCATGTGGAGTAAGAAATACCAGACCATTTTCTACATGTCTGTTTATTAATTTCCATTCTCTTTCATGGAAATTTATTGAATGTTTGAGATAATCAGATACCGGTATTACAAAAAAATCATCCTGTTTTTTTACCTGAACTGAAAACAAGTCATCAATGACTCTGATTGCCAGTTGTTTTTTTGATTCATCATATATATTTGCCAGATCTTTTTCCAGGTATTTTTCTGCTCGCCTGGCTTCAGCAAGCGCGAATCTCTTGATCAATGTGTTCATACCGCTTAATTTGAGCAATACAATGGCCAAGAGAAAAGAGAAGACCTCTCTTGGGAGTGCAGCCTGATTGGATGCCTGATCACCTATCAAATCAGAGTGGTAGATTTTTCCATCTGCAGCCACTTCAATTCGATTAAATGCCTTTTCAATTAATGATTTCAAATCTGGATCGGTTCCAAATTGCTCCAGTGTAAAGCCCTTATCTTTTAGATATTGACCAGCATCTGCCAAAAAGGGGTATTTTGCAATTTCATCCTGTCCAAGGGATAACATGAATAGTAATAATGATAATTACATAAAAATCTGGTTTTAATTAGTTAGGCAGATGCTGATTTAAATTATGTTTAGTTAAAATCATAAAGTATGCAGATCGGTTGCCATGTTTCGATCTCAGGCTCAATTGATAAGGCAGTCGATAATGCTGTAGAAAGAGAGTGCTCTGCTTTTCAGATATTTACTAGAAATCCAAGAGGATGGCATGCAAAAGATCTTTCAGATAATGACATTACAAATTTCAAGGGGAAATTAAAAGCAAGTAAGATAGACAGATTTGCAACGTGTGCCCATATGCCGTATTTACCAAATCTATCCACACCAAAAGAAGATGGATTTGAAAAATCAGTAAATACTTTGATTAATGAAATTGAGAGATGTGCAAAGTTAGGCATCCCATATTTGGTTACACATCTTGGAAGCCATTTAGGGACAGGTGGAGAAGCAGGTATCAAGCAACTGGTTAAAGGATTAAACAAGGCAGGACAAACAAAAAACGATGTAATGATTTTACTAGAAAACACAGCTGGGCAAAAAAATTCTGTTGGCTCAAATTTTGAGCAGTTGGCAGATATTTTTAATCAGTTAAAGCCTGCAAAAAAATTTGGTGTCTGTCTTGATACATGTCATGCGTTTGTTTCAGGATATGATCTAAGAACGGAAAAAGCAGTCAAAGAAACTTTGGCAAAATTTGATGATACTGTGGGTTTTGAGAATTTAAAGATTTTACACCTTAATGACGCAAAAGGGGAGATTGGTTGTAATCTTGATAGACACTATCATATTGGATTGGGAAACATTGGAGAGAAGGGATTATCAGAAGTGGTAAAAACTGCCAACAAGAAAAAGATTCCAATAATTTTAGAAACTCCAATTGATGATGTTAGGGATGACTTTGAAAACATAAGAAAAGTCAAGGAGTTGGCGTAGGAATTTATTTCGTCATTGGTGAAATGGTACAATGAATTATGAAGAAGTAATGAAATTAGCACTTGAGCGTGGATTCTACTTTCCTAGCTGTGAGGTTTATGCAGATGCCCAAGCAGGTTTTTGGGAATACGGACCATCTGGCGTAAGCTTGAAAAATAAATTTCTGGAGTTATGGCGCAGAGAACTAATCAGAAGAGACGGCATGATGGAAATTGATGGCTCACAGATAATGTCAAAATCTGTGTTTGAGGCATCAGGTCACTTGGGAAATTTTGCAGATCCAATAAT
>Ga0209519_10000075_pt1 | contig 41771 bp, 37 predicted proteins | sample Rifsed13ft1_FD_184005 | JGI IMG/M metagenome (GOLD analysis project Ga0209519, IMG submission 184005) | Soil microbial communities from Rifle, Colorado, USA - sediment 13ft 1 (version 2) | ecosystem: Environmental > Terrestrial > Deep subsurface > Rock core/Sediment | place: Rifle, Colorado...
CCCAGCGAGCCGTTGAGAACTTCCCTATCTCCGGTCTCAAGCCTTGGCGAGCCTTCATCTGGTCCATGGCTGCCATCAAGCGTGCGGCCGCGGGCGTAAACCAAGCACTTGGCTTGTTGGATGAGGACAAAGCCGAAGCCATCTCCAAAGCTGCCGCTGAAGTGATGGATGGAAAGTGGGAAGATCAATTCGTCGTCGATCCATTCCAGGCAGGCGCTGGCACCAGCCACAACATGAATGTCAATGAGGTGATCGCCAGCCGCGCCACCCAGCTGCTGGGCGGTGAACTAGGCAAAAACCTGGTCAACCCCAACGACCACGTGAATATGGCGCAATCGACCAATGACACGATTCCTACGGCGATCCGATTGGGATGTCTTTGGCGCCTGGACGAACTGTTGAATGTAGTGGACGGCTTAGCTGCGGCCCTGGCAACCAAGGCTAAGGAATTCGATCACATCGTGAAGTCTGGCCGGACCCATTTGCAAGATGCGGTGCCCGTGCGACTGGGTCAGGAATTCGGCGGCTATGCCAAAGCGGTTGCTCGCGATGGCGAGCGCATCAGGCGTGCAGGTGACAGCCTGCGCCGTATGCCGATAGGTGGCACGGCCACCGGCACGGGGCTCAATGCGCATCCGGAATATCACGCGCGAATGGTAAAACGACTCTCAGAAATCACCGGGCTGGAGCTGCAGACTTCTGACAATTTATTCGAGAGCATGCAATCCCTAGCGGATGCGGCTGACTTTTCGGCGTCTATGCGTACCCTGGCTCTCACCATGATCCGTATCGCCAACGATTTCCGTCTACTTGCCTCAGGTCCTTCGACCGGGTTGGATGAACTCCGCCTGCCGATCCTGCAGCCCGGATCCAGCATCATGCCCGGCAAGGTGAATCCGGTGATGGCGGAGATGACCGATATGGCTATGTTCCATGTTATCGGCTGCGATACGACGGTGGCGCTTGCGGTCCAGGCTGGACAACTCGAATTGAATGTAATGATGCCCATTATCGCTCACGACCTGTTTGAAATGATGCAGGTCATGATCGGTTCGCTGCGCACCTTCACGGAGAAATGCGTGGTTGGGCTGACGGCCAACAAAGAGAAAGCTGAAGGCTGGCTGGCGCGCAATGCTATTATCATCACGGCGTTGAATCCGTTGATTGGTTACCAGGCGGGGGCTGCGCTAGTGAAGCAAGCGCTGAAAGATGACCGCACCGTAGGCGAGGTGGCGGCAGAAAAGGCAACCGCAGGCGAGCTAAAGCATGTGAGCGAAGATCGCGAGGTCAGCGCCGAGGAAATCAAGAAAGCCCTGGGTGATTTGCGTAAACTCACCGAGGGCGGGATTGTTAAATAGCCTGCGCCTCACGTTTCAAAGTTATGCCTGGATGAACACCTAACTTTAAAACTTAAGGAAAGGTCGCCTCATGCTAGCCGAGATACAAGCTTATCTGGAAACCCTGGATGAATTACGTTCTCAGGTTGGCAACATAATCAAAGATTTGCCTGCCGATGGACTCAATTGGCGCCCCTCGTTGCCCGAGGGCGCTGATCCCACAAATTCACTGGGCGTGCTGGCGGTCCACGTCGCCGGCGCCGAGCACGGCTGGATAGCCGAGACAGTCGGTGGATACCCAAAGACACGAGTCCGCGAGGATGAATTCAAATATGTAGCTACTTCGGCAAAAGAATCTCTTGAGCGGTTAGCTTCAGTTGCCAAAGAGACCGAGGGCGTACTCAGGAATTTTACCGCCGAGCAATTGGACGGAACGATAGGGAAAGATGGCCGCTCACTCCCGCTGCGCTGGATCATCCATCATGTGATTTATCACTATTCTTTGCATATTGGTCACATGCAGCTCACCTACCAACTTTGGAACGAGGGCAAAGCCACTGCCAGCCCGCGGTGGTTTGATCGGGCACCAAAGGTGTAGGCAAAGCAAAACGCCCGCCGATATCGGCGGGCGTTTTGGCATTGTCTGAAAGCTAGGGAATAGAGTAACTCTGCAGCTCGATGGTTGAAGTGCTTCCCATGAAATCTTCGGTCTGCACGGTCTTGACCATTCCCACGCCAGAAGCGTACCAAGCTGTGGCAACTCCCGTGAACGTGATCGGCATGCTCACCCCGCTCACGTTGGCTGTAATGTTGATGGTTTGCTGGATCTCGACCTTGATTGTTTCGAAAGTGCCGGCGGGCGTTGTAACCGTTTCGTTACCAACAGCGCTGGCCGCAAAGGTAGCGCTGCCCGTAGTTGTAGCAGTCGTGCCCTCTGAGATAGTCATGTCGCCTTCAAATTCCATGGTTTGAGTCCAGCTGGATCCGACAGCTAAATTGGCTGGTAGCGTGATGCCTGTAACGGCAGTGGTATTGAATTCGGCGACCAAACCCTCGCTGGACAAGCTCGCCGATGGGCCGCCGGTGTATTCCAACGCGACCAGGCCGTCCGCCTGGCAGCCCCAGGCCTGCGTGCGCTGCAATCCTCCCTCAAGGGCGAAAGAAGTGCTCAAGGTAAATCCATTTGCGCTTGCGTTGGTGATGGTATCTGTGTAACTAAAATCCTGAATGGGGGATCCAGTTACTGAGTAAGTCCAGGTTGCCCCGTTGACCACCGGGAAGTATGGATTGGCGCAGAGGCCAGAGCCGCCCGCTGCATCCACTCCAGTATCCTGGCCTTGACCATCGGCCGCCTCACCTTCAGTTTGTGCCCCACCTACGTCCCCTCCGGATGGCTGCTCTCCGGCTGTGTCGCCGGCACCAAGGCCGCTGCAGGATGCCAAGACGAGACCGATCGCAACAAGCAGTGGAAGAAACGACTTTACGGGTAACCTTACCTTTTTGCTAAGCATCGGATTTGCTCTCCTGTTGTTTTGGCGTAGACCATCAAGCGTTGACCCGCGCGAGAATAGCACGAATTTGCGCGAAGAACAAGATGAGATTTTGATTCCTTGACGATGCCCCCTTTCCGTTTTACGCTTGCGCCAATGCCGATCAAAGTTCTACCCGAATCATTGGCTTCACAGATTGCCGCAGGGGAAGTGGTGGAGCGGCCCGCGTCTGTGGTTAAAGAGCTGATCGAGAATGCTTTAGATGCCGGCGCTACCCAGATCCAGATCCGCGTCGAAGGGGCCGGCCAGCGCCTGATCGAGGTGAGCGACGATGGGGAGGGCATACCGGCTGAGGAAATCTCGCTCGCCCTGCGGCGCCACGCCACCAGCAAAATAAGCCACGCCGAAGATTTGGCGCGCATCCGCACGCTAGGTTTCCGCGGTGAAGCATTGGCGGCGATGGCTTCCGTGGCGCGCCTGACTCTGATTTCGCGCCCGCACAACGCGGAAGCCGCCGCCCGCGTCCAGGCGGACGCCGGGCATGCCGGCATGGTCGAAGTGCACGGCGCACCACCGGGGACATCAGTACGCGTGGATGATCTGTTCTACAATATTCCAGCGCGACGTAAATTTCTCAAAGGCGAACTCACGGAGCGTCGCCAAATAAGCCAGCTAATTGTGCGTTACGCGTTGGCGTATCCTGGTGTGCGGTTCTCACTTGAACTCGAAGGACGACTGACACTGCATACCAGTGGCCGCGGCGACCGCCGTGAGGTGCTGGCCGCGCTTTATGACGCCGCGCTGGCGCGCCGCATGATCGAGGTAGATGCAGCCAAGGAAGAAATCGGCGTCAATGGCTTCATCAGCCCCATGGATCTGACCCGCCGTACTCGCTCCGAGCTCACCTTCTTTGTTAACGGACGCTGGGTGCAGGATTTGGCTCTGGCAGCCGCAGTGCTGCAGGCGTATCGCGGCATGTTAATGATCGGACGTTTTCCCATAGCGGTACTGTTCGTCCAGTTGCCGCTCGATAGAGTGGATGTGAACGTGCATCCAACCAAGGCCGAAGTGCGTTTCGCGGATCACGACAAGGTCTTCAGTGCAGTCCAGCGCGCCATTCGCCGCGCCTTGCTGGCTCATTCGCCGCTGCCAACTTTGGAGCCAGTCCAACCCGGTCTGGCCTGGCGGCCGATGCCGGCGTCATCACCCGAGGCCAATCAACAATCACCCATTGATGACGAGGTGGAGCCCTCGACTTCAGAACCCTCGCCGCAACCCAGATTGCCTGGCAGCGACGTGCCTTTATTGAGGCTGGTCGGCCAAGTCGGGTCCGCGTATTTAGTCGCCGAAGGACCTGATGGGCTGTATCTGGTCGACCAGCACGCCGCCCATGAACGCGTGCTTTTTGAGCGCTTTCAGGCTCTGCGAGGTAAACCGGCCTCGCAAATCCTCTTGGAAACGGCCACGGTAGAGCTACCCGCTGCTCAAGCCAAATTGCTCGAAGACCAATTAGCCGCTCTGGGTGAATTGGGTTTTGAAATCGAATCGTTCGGCCCGCAAGCCTACAAAGTCCGCGCCATGCCTTCGCTGCTATTGGGCAGCGACCCGGAGGGAGCGCTGCGCGCCGTGGTCGAAGATTTCGAAGAAGATGAAACCCCACTGCAAAAAGAGGTGCAGGCCAGGCTGGTAGCCCGGATCTGCAAGCGAGTCGCAGTCAAGGCAGGGCAACTCTTATCCGTGGAGGAACAGCGCGCGCTTTTACGCGACCTGGAGGCCTGCGCGGCGCCGCGTACCTGCCCGCATGGCAGACCGACCATGATTCACCTGTCAATTGATTTGTTGGAAAAGCAGTTCGGGCGCCGCGGGGCGCGCTAAGTCTTAACCTCTTGAAGGGCTCGCCCCGACCATAAACGGAGTGGAGGAGAGGGGCTGGACTTAAAGATGGGCTTGTCGCCAAGTCCAGCCTTCGCGAGGTTTATTTTGCTGGGGTGCTAAGCCGCAACCCGTTCGGTGACCAGGCTTGCCAGGTGCATCGTCTGCTGTGCAGTGAAACTGTTTGGATCTGCTGCCAGCATCGATTGGTGAGTTTGAATGGCTTGGAAAGCCAACTCTGGTGCAGGGGTAAACACGGCGCTGACTTCCGTTCCTATGGACCTTTGCAGTTCGGTAATACTCATGGCTTGTTCCGAGCGAACGCGATGCACAGCAACGGCCATTACTTTGTTGGAGGGAAAACCTATCTTGTTCAAGCTGTTCAAGAGGCTGGTGGTGCGAATTATCGAGTGAGGATCCGGTTCGACAACCACAACCAGTTTTGAACAGAAGTCCAAGACGCGCTGTGTGGCTGCATCCAAGCCCACGCCAAGGTCAAGGACGCAATAAGGCGCTACGTGGATCAATTCCCGCATGACCGCAGTGATTTGTTCTGCCCCTGAAAGCAGAGTAACGTCAATCGGATTGTGGGAACTGAGCAGAAGCCTTAATCCGGATTTGTGGGTGACTAAGGAGGATTCGACCGCGCCACGGTGAATGTCCTGAACATCTTTTTCCAACAGTCCGTTCAAACCTTGCGGATTGGAATAACCTAATTGAAGGCCAATATCACCGCGGCCAGGCCGAAATTCCGCAAGCACCACAGGCAAACCTTCAAAGCGCTTTTGAAGGCCGGCGGCCAGGTTTACGGCGAGAGTCGAAACCCCCTGTCCACCTTTGCCCGCCATCACTCCCACGACGGTGGCTAAGCTGGCCGATACGGCTTTGGATCTCGTCAGCGGCATGGTCGGGCGCTTGAGCAAACTGCGCACGCGGGCAATCATTTCAGCCGGATGAGTGGGTTTGGTCAGGTATTCGTCCGCGCCCGCCTCCAAACCTATGACCTTGTCGGCTACCTGTCCTTTAGCGGTGAACAAAATTATGGGGATAGTGGCAGTGTCCGGATTGGACCGAATTCGCCGAGTGACCTCATACCCGTCCATTTTGGGCATCATGATGTCCAGTAGAATGAGATCGGGCAGATGCTCGGAGGCTTTTTCCAGGGCCTCAAATCCATTTTGGGCAGCGATAATGATGTATCCCTGTTTTTCCAGGGTTGACCCAACTAGTTTCAGCGTGTCAAGATCGTCGTCGACCACGAGGATTTTTTGTGCAGGGGAGTGATTGGGCGTTGCCATGGAACTCAATCAACAGTTGACTAACGAAGTATACATGGTACGGGGAAAAAATTGGCAAACTGCCCGGCGGCTATAATTCGAATAATGCGATTCAAACGATTTTCGGAAATCTTCGGGGAGGATTGCGGGCTTTCAAGAGAAGAGCCGCTGCTGATTGGTTTTTCCGGTGGCCCGGATTCGCTGGCGTTGTTGCATGCCCTTCATCAGGTAGGTGCGAATGTGGTGGTTGCGCATCTTGATCACGGTTTGCGACCCGAGTCTGCCCAAGAGGCTCGCCAAGCCGAAGTGATTGCATCCAGCTACGGCTTTCCCCGTTTTACCGAACGCGCAGAGATCAGCGCCTTTGCCGAACGGCATTCAATGTCGATCGAGGAGGCTGCGCGCGAGCTGCGTTATGGGTTTCTTTTCCGAGTTGCCGAGGAGCAGGGCGCCCAGGCAGTTGCGGTGGCGCATAACGCCGACGACCAGGTCGAGACCGTGTTGATGCACCTGCTGAGGGGCGCCGGTCCCCGCGGGTTGCGCGGCATGTCCATGCGTTTACTGCCCAACCCCTGGAGCGAAACGATCCCGCTGGTGCGCCCGTTGTTGTCCTTCTGGCGACAGGAGATCCTGGAATATTGCGAGGCAAATGGATTGCAGCCTTTGCAAGACCTATCTAATCTGGACACCACCTTTTTCCGCAACCGGCTGCGCCATGAACTATTGCCACAATTAGATCAAATTTCACCCGGCATCAAGCTGCGGTTGCGTCAGACCGCTGACTTACTGCGAGACGAATCGGAAGTAGTCGATCGATTGGCCGATGAGGCTTGGGCGCGCTGCTTGAGCAGCCATGATCACGCTTACATTCGATTGCATCGCGGGGCTTTTTTGGATGAGCCTCTGGCATTGCAGCGAATTCTCCTCCGCCGTGCTGCGGAGATGTTGCGTCCTGATTTGCGTGATTTAGATTACGCTGCAGTTCGTCGTGCTTTGGACCTCGTAGGGCAGCCTGTATCTGCTCCCCAAGATTGGGCGATCGGTCTGTATCTACTTAACGAAGGTGAGTATTTCTGGGTCGCTGATTGGGAAGCTGACCTACCCGTCGATTGGCCGCAGGCGCCTGCTCAGGGTGTCCATCTCGAGGTTCCTGCCGCGGTCGAATTAAATTTGGGTTGGCGCTTTGAATTACAAGAGGCAGTTCCAGTGAGGTCGAAAGCCGAGCAGAATCAGGATCCTTTCGAAGCCTGGCTGGACCGAGATCGCGTCGGCGACGACCTTGTCCTCCGCCGGCGGCATCCGGGCGACCGCATCCAACCTTTGGGCATGGATGATGGCTCGCTAAAGCTGGCGGACTTTATGGTCAATGAGAAGATGCCCAAACGGGCACGGGACGGCTGGCCGCTGCTATGCAAAAATGGTGAGATCATCTGGATGCCTGGATACCGGCTGGCGCATCCTTATCGCTTGCGCGATGATACTAATAGGGCAATTCATGTAAGTTTGCAACGATCTAATGGGAGAGTGTGATGGGATTATTTGCTCGTGCTCGCAAGAAGAACCGTTTCCTGGACCTGCTCACCAAGCAGGCGGAACTCACTGTGCAGGGATTGGACGCCTTACGCCGTTATCTGCGCGAACCCGACGCGAAACTGGTCGACGAATTGAACCGCGCCGAGAAGGAAGGGGATGAAGTTCGCCGAATACTGGTTGACGAGTTGAACAATACCTTCGTGACCCCTTTTGATCGTGAAGACATTTACGCGCTATCGCTGAATATCGACGACATCCTCGATTATGCCAATACAACCATGGATGAGCTCAAGCTGTTCGAAGTGGAGGGCAATACCTATATCGAGCGTATAGTCTCCCTGCTGGCCGACGCGGCTTTGGAGATCTATCGCGCCGTCCAGCAACTACAAGACCATCCTAATGTGGCTAGTGACCATGCTGTGCGCGCCAAGGCCCTGGAAAATCGGGTCGAGCATGTTTACCGCGAAGCGCTGGCGGATTTGTTCAAGACGCCCAAGGATATCGACGGGATGATGCAGATATTGAAACTGCGTGAAATCTACCGTCACCTTTCCAATGCCGCCGACCAGGGCGACGAAGCCGCGGATGTGATTGGGGATATTGTGGTGAAGTGGTTGTAGCTGCGGCCGGATTTCTGAAATCGATCCATTGCCTGGTTGGAGATTAAACTTGACGAAAAAGAATCGCTACGCAAAAACCTGCTGCTGGCGAGCGACAAGGCGTATGCAGTAATAATGGACATTACTACGTGAAAGCCCAGTTATTTCAGCCAGAAAGTTAGGCATTTATGTGGTTCGATTACCTAACTCACGCTTGTCCTTCCTGTCTGCTGATCTAGATCTCTACTGAGCCAGATCCCAGTGGATGCAGACAGGGGAGCTTAGGAGTAATGTGCGAAGAACCACCTAAAACAACGCCAGCTGCTCATCCCCTCGTAGTTGGTGCAACTTCATTCCTAGCTCGCGCCATTGGATCTCCGAGACACCCAGCTTTTGGCGCAGCGCGTTTTCATCCATTCCATCAAGCATGTCCTTAAGCGCGCAGGACCAGCGGCACATTAGGAACGAGAGCTGCTTTTTCAGCCCGACTTCTTTTCCAAGGTCTTCTAGCAAATATTCAAGCCGCCGCGGAGACCAGGGAAAAAGCGCCTCATCGAGGTCGTATTGTTGGCGATACTCATCGTATGCGTCCGCCCATTCTTCGGGCAGGCTGATCTTGCGTTCTTTGTAACGATTCTTGGGACTTGCATAGCGCACGAAAAGAAGCGGCCCGCCTGGCGCCTCCAGATCAACGTGGTTGGTCTTCAGCGCCAAACATTCGCCCTTTTTGATCCCAGTGTGCAGCAGCAGCGAAACGAGAGCATAGGTGCGCGCATCCAGTTTCCGGCCACGGCGTTGGCGGTCGGCAACCTTCAGCACCTTTTCCATTTCTTCGGCGCTAAGCACGTCCGGCAGGGGGCTCAGCACGCTCTTTTGCAGCACCTGTTCCGCCGGGTCTGCCAGTACGGCGCCTGAACTCTGCAACCACCGGAAGAACGACTTGATCGATGTCACCCGTCGCGCAAAGGTCTTGGGGCTGCAAGGAACTCCGCGCTCGTTTTGCATCCAGTCAAGAAAAGTGTCAAGATCCTTGGTGGTGATGGTGCCCACCGGCTGGTCGGCGGGAAGGTAGGAGGCCAGCAACCGCAGGTCGGCTGTAAAAGCTTTCACTGTGTGAATTGAACTACCTTGATCCTGTAGATAGATCTCCCAGCCCTGGATTGTTGGTGGCAGGGTGGACCGTGCATTGATTGCCGTTATGGTTTCAACGGTCACGGGGTCTCTCGTAAACTATGCGCATAGACATACTGAGAGTTTAGGCGAGGGATATGGTAGTGTCAATCGAAATTGGCTATTAAATATTCCGGCTGAAACCTCAACACCTCTTTTTCTTTTGGGAGTCGAGGCTTCAGCCGGAACTTGGGTGTTGGTTTCATATGGTTCGTTGGAATAATATTCCGACTTGTGAACTACTCGACTGTCAAACTACCTGGTTACGCGACTCATTAACTACAAATCCAGACTGGCCCCTGAAATTCGCGCAACACATAATCTAGCGTGCTTCCCCACATTAGCTCGATGAGCGGCGCCTGTCCATAGCTGCCCATCAACACGAAATCGCATCCACTTTCCGCGGACTCGGTGACTATTGCCGGTCCGGCCGGGCCGCGCCGCTGAATGTAATTCGCCTCCACCTCTTGGGATACCAGGTAGCCTTTGGCTTTTTGCAGATTTAGACTTTCCTTCAGGCTCTTCTCCAGCGAGGTCAATACTGTGATCTTGGTGCCCCAGCAGCAAGCTAAGTAAGCGGCGAGATATAGAGCTTCTTGGGCTTTTCGACTCCCATCGTAAGCCACCAGCCCATGCTTCATCTGTGAAGCCTGTCCGACCACTAGCGCAGGGCGTGGGCTGCGCTGCAAAAATGCGCGTAGCCCGGACAGCAAACGCTGCATAGGCTGGTTGCCAGGCGGATGCTTCAGGTGCAGCACAACCAGATCGCTCCAATGAGAGCGGGCTTCCACGCGCCGCGAAATATTTCCGTGCTCCAGCACCAGCTGCCCGCGGATGCCGGCCTTTGCCAGCATCTTTTCAAACTCTTCGCGAATGCGTTCGACCTTGGCGCTCTCATTCTTGTCCTCCGCATTTAGCACGTGCACGCCACGCACTTCGCTGTTTTCGCGCCTAGCCACCATGATGGCCATATCCACCGCCATCCAGCTCGCATCTTCACCGCTGATCGGCACTAGGATACGCGGGAACAGGCGATTCCCTGCGCGCAACTGGCCCCGACTCAGCCGCCATTCGGTGGGCACTGGGCCCATCTGCAGCGCTTTGATTGGAAACACTTTACCGATAAAGCGCCTGAACCGTTCCCAGGTGCGCCGCGGCTTGGTGTACAGGCGGTTCCACAAATGGGCCGCGGCTTCTTGGGTGCCAAGCTCCCAACCCAGTTGCTTCGTAAGTTGGGCGCGGTGCTTCATCAACCACAAGTAGATATCTGTCTCCGTGCGCTTGGGGAAATCGCGCAACAGGTCAAGCCGCCGGATTTCAGCGACCGCGGGCAAATAGACTTCGTTCAGCCAATGTTGGACGGCTTCTCCGTATTCGATCTCGCGCTTTTGATCCAAACCCATAAAGTAGCGGTGTGCGGCGATATGTTCACGCAGTTGCTCATAGCGCCCGGGAGCCGTGACGCTGAGGTCTACTTCCGGATGCAGCTCGTCGATGTGCGTATCTTCTAAGAAGCGGGCCTGCTCGGTTTTGATAATCAGATCGTCGGCATCGTCTTCAGGAGACAAAGGCACCTTACTGGGGATCTCGGTGACGTAGGCCTCGATCTCCTTTGCGCCTAGTTGCCGCGCCACCGAAACCCGATGATGACCATCGAGCACAAAGTAAACCTTGCCAATCTGGTACACCTCGATGGCCGGCAAGCCGGAATATTCGAATGCCATGCGCACCCGCGCCCAGCGGCCCAACTGTGCCTCCTGGCGCGGCAGGAATTGGCGATTGAAATCTTCGTAGCGCCCGACGGACCCTACAATGGCTTCCATTGGAATATTGCGCAGTGTGCGCGGCAACAGGCTTCCTTCGGCGATGGAGCGGCGCACCTTTTCGAATGACAGCAGCCGGCTGGGTTTCCTGCCCAGACGATCCAGGATTTCCTGCAGGTCCGCGCGTCGCCGGGCGCGCTTGAAATCCATTACCGCGGAGGAGTAAGAACCTTCATTGCTCGCCATATTTACACCGCAGGATGGGTTTCCCGGCTTGGCCTCGGCAGCGGATGCAGATGCAAATTGGTTTCGCGGTATCCATAGGTATTGATCACCAGGGTGTCGCGAAATCGAGTTAGCACCGGGGTCTCTTTGCTGTACACGTGAATATGTCCGTGAAAATGATAGCGTGGCTTAAACACATTCAGCAGCCAGCGGAACGCTTTGAAGCCCTGGTGTGCAGGATCATCCTGATCCTGGATTCCCCACGGTGGTGCGTGGGTGGCAAGAAGGTCCAGCGATCTGCCGTAACGGAGGCGGTTTGCCACCAAGCGCGGCGCCATGTTCAAGACCATGCCCCACATTTCTGATTGGGTGTACATGAAGGGACCCTGACGGTAACGGACGCTGCCTTCGAATCCCGCCATCAGCAGTCCCTGATGGTTTACCGTACGCCGATGTAAATCCACAGCGCCCCATGGCCCTCTGCGCTCAGCGCCTTGCGAATACTCGACGGTGGCCGCATGGTTGCCGCGCACATAGAAGACCGGCTTGCCAACCTGATCGACGAGATATTCCAGATAAAAGTAGGGCAGGTCCCCACACCCCAGGACCAGGTCCACATCGGCGAAGCGGTTTCTCACTGAAGGGCTGTAGATGAATTCAAGTACTTGATCGCTGAGGGAAAGGAGTTTCATGAATGAAAATGACTATATCATGTGGAGTCATATAGAAAGTAGACGAGCAAACAAGTAAACAAGGCCTAGTTAACTTGTTTACCCGCTATCTCCGTTGACATCTCCTTGCAAATTGAGTAAACTTACGTATAGAGCGCGGTCAATATGAAAGCAAAGACGAGTCCCTTGGATCCGGTCGCATTCGCCAAAGTGCTGGCGGACCCGACGCGCCAGCAGATCATGGAATGTTGCTGCTGTGAGTGGCGCAATGTGAATCAGATCGTCGCGGTGGTAAACGTCAGCCAGCCAACAGTATCACACCACCTGGCTGTGCTGCGCGAGGCTGGCTTGGTGAACGTCGAAGAAAAGGGCAAGAACACTTTCTACATGCTGAATCAGGAGAAAGTTGCCTTTTGCTGCGGCCAACTGATCACTACATTTGCCCCTGAATCACAGGCCGCCGAACAGTTCATCCAGTTGGCAGAAGTTAAATAAACAGCGGGCAGTCAGCCAGCCTTGTTTTTGGCTGGGTACACCGCCCGCTGTTTTGTATACCGCCAATCGTTGACAGTAGACTATTAGCAGCAGCCGGTGCCGCCGCAGCAACCACCGTCACCAATGACGGCCAGTTCTTCGTCCTTTGAGAACATGTTGGCTCCTTTCTCCAAATTTGGCGTTATATAGATAGCTATCTATGCAATAAATAATAATAGATAATCGTCTATGTGTCAATACTCTGTTACGAGAGCCTTGCGACGCATCAGTAATATAGGAAATATGAACCCAGAAAAATTCCGAATCCACACTTCAACACACATTGCACAGGTCGAGTACCAGGTCCGTAACCTGCCGAACTTAGTGGCTTTTTACGGTGACCTGATGGGCATGCAGCTCATCGAAAAGACCGATACCTACGCCAGGCTAACGGCTACCGGGCGGCCGCCCGCCCTGCTTGCCTTGATCGAGCGCAAGGACGCTCGCCCCGCGCCCTCGAACTCACATAGCGTTGGACTTTACCACACCGCGTTCCGTTTCCCCGGTCGTGTTCCGCTCGCCAGTACCTTGCTGCGTATCGTGGCTGCCAGCTATCCGCTGCAGGGGGCAGCCGATCATCTTTTCAGCGAAGCTGTTTATCTCGCCGACCCTGAGGGCAACGGTATTGAACTGTATCGCGATCGCCCACGGGAAGAATGGCCTCGGATGGACAACGCCCTCCAATCGGGCAACCTCCCTCTTGATCTGCGTAAACTGCTGGAAGAGGCCGACCAAGCTGCCGCGCAAACGGGCAAGGTCGACCCAGGCATGGATATCGGCCACATTCACCTCCAGGTCTCTGACTTGACAACCGCGGAAGCTTTCTATCGCCATCGACTGGGACTGGATGTAATGATGGCTCTTCCTACAGCCCTGTTCTTCGCAGCCGGAGGTTATCACCACCATGTAGGCGCCAATACCTGGCATAGCCTCAATGCCCCGCGGCGTGGAAAAGACCTGACAGGCTTAAGTTCATACTCCTTCACCATTCCCGATGAGGCAGGTTGGTTGGCAGCGCTCGAACGTGTGGAGGATAAGGAAATTAAAGTAATTGAACGTGACGGGCAGTTGGGGGTCGCGGTTGAGGATCAGGATGGAATCGTCGTTCAACTCATGACAGAGGAAACGGCTGCCGTTCGGGAGGCGCTTTCCTCGTTCAAAAACACCTCCCTTTGAGTTTTCCGGCGATTCACTTTTATTCGGGCAATTCAACTACAAAGCTTGTCCCTTTACCTAATTCGCTGTGGGCTTCGATCGTACCACCGTGTGCGTGGATGAGCTGTTTGGCGATTGCCAATCCCAGCCCGCTGCTGGCGTGGCCCTCGCGTGTCCGTGATTTTTCACCGCGCCAAAACCTGTCGAAAATAAACGGAAGATTCTCGGGAGAAATCCCCTCGCCCGTATCCTTGACCTTGATCCGAACGCGCCTCCTTTCGCCGGCAACGGATTCGGTTTCAAGCGAAATCGTTCCGCCCTTTGGTGTGTGGCGCAGTGCATTTGAAATCAGATTGCCAAAGACTTGATTAAGCCTCACATAATCCGCGGTGATTTGCTGATCCAAATCCCCGATTTTCTCTTTGAGATTAATCTCTAGAGCCATTACCTGGGATGAAAAACTTGAACTGAGATCTCGAATAATGTCACCAACTAAGAAAGTGGTCTTGTTCAGCGGAAGTTGTCCAGTTTCGGCGAGAGAAAGTGTCTGGAGGTCGTTCACCAATCGCGTGAGTAATTTAGTCTCCTCCAGGGCGTCATTGATATGTTTAGGCGTGGCCTCGTAAACCCCATCCGTGATGCCTTCCAATTTCCCCTGAATGATGTGCAGAGGCGTGCGCAGTTCGTGGGCTATATCTGCAGCGAGATTACGCCGTTGTTGGTCAGACCGATCTAATTCACCGACCATTTTGTTGAAGCGCTTTATCAGTTCTCCAAACTGAGGCGAACTATCTTCCTGAACGCGAACGCTGAGATCGCCTTCGGCGACTGTATCGATGGCGCCGAGTATTTGTCGCAACGGCTTACCGTAGCGAGAATACAGATTGTAGATAATGAAGATTGCGGTGATGATCAGGCCGAAAGGAACACCGCATATCAAGAGCCACAGGTTTCTGACGCCGGAATATTCTGCGAAAACGTTATAAAGGAGAGCTGCTGACCCGCCGAAGAATAAAAAAATGATTGCGATGATAAAAAGGAAAATCGGCAGGTATCGCATTCCCCCTTGCCATTCTCTTTCCTTGGATCCTTTGGGGGAGGGATCAGGGTTTTGAGTCATTTTTCGTGCCTTTGCTCACTGAAGCGGTAACCGATCCCATACACGGTTTCGATCATCCCTATTCCAGAAACGTTCTCGAGTTTTTTGCGCAGATTCTTGATGTGCGAATCCACGCTACGGTCGAAACTCGTGGCAGAGCCGTGCAAGTTATCGAGTAATTGACTGCGGCTGAGGGTTTGTCCAGGCCGGCTGGCCAGTAATTGCAATAATTTGAATTCGTTGCGAGTTAATTTGATCGGTTTTCCTTTGAATGTCACTCTGTACTTCTCAGAATCGATCTCAAGTCCGCCGACACGGATCATGCTCGGCGCTTTGACGCTTCCTCGGGTGCGGCGAAGCAGCGCCCGCACTCTCGCCACCAGCGCCCGCGGGGAAAATGGTTTGGTGATGTAATCGTCCGCTCCAATTTCGAGTCCGGTGACCTGGTCTATTTCTTCTGCCAGTGCCGTAAGCATAATGATAGGCACTTCGCTTTCGCGGCGCAAGATTCTGCACACTTCACGACCATCCATTCGCGGAAGCATCAGGTCGAGGATGATCAGATCGGGCTTTTCTCGGCGGGCGCTCGCCAAGGCAGATTGACCATCGCTGGCGGAAGCGACTCGGAAACCGTTCTTGACCAGGTAGTCGCGCGCCAGAGCGACTATCTTGGGTTCATCGTCAACGACGAGGATGAGATCTGACATGGGAGGAGTATAAGGGAAATAGAGCAGAAAGAAGGCTGACCTTCTTCCTGCTCTATTTAAGTTTAAAATGCGCGCCCGTTTTTCTTTGCGTTCATTGTTACAACCAGTTTTCCGCGAGCGTGACCCTCGCCTAGCAAGCGCATCGCCTCAACGGCCTCAATCATGGGATAGGTGCCATCAAGGACAGGGGTCATCTTGCCGCTTTCGATGAGCTCTCGCATGTGAGCAAAGTCCTCATGGTTGAAGCTGGCAACGAAGAAACGCATTTTCTGCCTCGAACGAAGTGAACCTAACATCAACCTGCCGATCTGGCCCAGCGGTCCCAGAGGTTTGTTTGCGCCCGGAGCCCCGACGAGGATGAGCATCCCAGTAGGCTTGAGGATTCGGTTTAAGGCAGACCAGGACTTGGTGCTGGCAATATCCAATATGAGGTCATAGTGACGGTCTGTCTGGGTGTAGTCCTCACGGGTGTAGTCGACGACATGATCAGCGCCAAGCGAGCGCACGAAATCGAGGTTCTGCGTGCGACAAACGCCGGTCACCTCCGCACCCATGGCCTTGGCGATCTGCACAGCAAAATGCCCGACGCCACCGGCCGCGCCAGTGATGAGGACCGTTTGTCCGGCTTTTAGTTTGCCATGATCGCGCAACCCTTGCAGCGCGGTGAGAGCTGCCGTTGGTACGGCGGCGGCTTGTTCGAAACTAATATTAGAGGGTTTGGAGGAAATGGACTTGCTCACGCAGATGTATTCAGCCAAGGCGCCGTGGCGGCTACCGTAGACCTCGTCGCCGGGTTTGAAGTCTTTGACCTTTCTGCCAACACCTTCAATAACCCCTGCATAATCGCCGCCGATCCTAGGGTCTTTGGGTTTCAGCCAACCGCCGCCGGGGCGAGCGACGATGATTCCTTTCATGCCGTACCAGTCAGCGGGGTTCACTGAGGCCGCATAAACACGAACCAACACTTCGTCGTCTGCTGGTGTCGGTTTTTCGATCTCCTCCAATCTCAGAACATCTGCTGAGCCATACTCGTGATGAACGATCGCTTTCATAGTCATTCCTTCCGTTCGTCGGTTTTAGTATTGCCCATACTCTAGCGAGCTAATATGGAGGAAATATGGATAGCTGGGTCAGGGATTGTGGAGACTTTTCTTTCCCCCTGGTTGCCCTCTAATACTTCGCTTACGGGAGCCTGCTATAATTTCTCCACTTGGGGATGACTGGCTTCGACGGATGAGGCTGGTCGTGCATTGCGAGCCGAGAGGCGCCGACCTCGTTAACTCAGCGCAACAATCAAGTGCCAAAAGCACTGACTACGCAGCTCTCCCCCTCGCCGCGTAAAACCGGCTAGGATCGAGTTGCCCGGCTCCTTGTGGGCCGCGTCCGCCTCACCCTCCCTCCGGCTGGGTGGGAACGGGCGAGACAATGCCGGAGTGCCGCGTACGACTCCGTTTAGTACGTGAAAGACACAACGGATGGCCGCGTGGACCCCCTTGTCGATTGTGGGCCATTCGGCGACAAGCACAACCGACTACGCTCGTAGATGTGCACGCACCTAATCATTCGGACGCGGGTTCGATTCCCGCCATCTCCACCAGGAAACAAACGGCCAGCGCATGCGCTGGCCGTTTTAGATCGGTATGTGCCAGCCCCTTTTTTCTTTGACATGCAACCTATAGGTTGCATATAATCAACCCGTGGATATCGATACGCTTTTCAAGGCTCTGGCCGATCCTACGCGCAGGCAGATTCTGGTTGAACTATCGACCAAAGGCGGGCAAACGTTGTATGAACTTTGCGTGAAATTGCTCATGGTGCGGAAAATCGATATGTCGCGACAAGCGATCTCAAAGCATCTGGATGCGCTTGAAGAGTCGAATTTGATCGTCACCACCTGGAATGGCCGTGAGAAGCTGCATTACTTGAATAGCGATCCGCTGATCAAGATCCAGGATTGGATAATGGCGCTCTCCAGGACTGGCCGGAAAAAGAGCTCTTGACATGCAACCTGTAGGTTGCATATAATAAAGGTAAATAATTCGTCCAGGAGAAATCTGTAAAATGAAAATATCGCTTACCAGTGTACCGATCGACCGCTACGACAAAGCCCTGCAGTTTTATACCGAGGTTTTAGGCTTCGTGAAAAAACAAGACATGGAATTGGGCCATGGTGTCCGTTGGATCACCGTAGTGTCGCCGGAAGACCCAGACGGTCCGGAGTTGCTGTTGGAGCCGAATGCCGACTATCCAGCCATGAGAGCTCTCAAAGAATCGTTGGTCAAAGACGGCATCCCCATCACCGCTTTTGAGGTAAAAGACATCGAGGCTGAGCACAAAAAACTGGAAAGCCTGGGCGTCAGATTTACGATGGCGCCCACTCAAATGGGGCTGACAACCCAGGCCATATTCGACGATACCTGCGGTAATCTGATCCAGATTTATCAGCCGGCGGCATAAATAACCCATCGTAGCGATGGATGTGACTCATCTTTCCCGTGGTTGATGATTTAAGGCAATAAGATCGTGAGTTCGTCGAATCTGATAGCCGATCACAGCGATGTATGGATGTGTAGATGTATGAATGGAAGTTTGAATTTGTACTTTTGACGTAGTGCAAATATGGCAACAAAATCTAACGGTGGGCGCATTCTGGCAGGCAGCTTAATCGGGAGTGTGATGCATCTCGAAGCAACATTTGTTGAACTGTTGTCCCCTTCCCCTTTCAAGGGGAAGGGGTAGGGGATGGGGTTTGTTTCTTCAGCCTCTCTGCCAAGCCTGACCATCTTTCCGCCACCTTATTGTTCTTCACCGCGATACCAATCGCTTTCTTATTCCCCACCAGAACGCACAACTTCTTTGCACGCGTGACCCCTGTATAGAGCAAATTGCGCTGCAGCATGACATAGTGCTGCGTGAGCACCGGCATCACCACCACTGGGAATTCGGAACCCTGCGACTTGTGCACGGTTACGGCATAGGCCAGGGTCAGCTCATCTGCTTCGCTCCAATCATAAGCCACCAGCCGCCCTTCGAAATCGACAGTCAGGGTTTGCTGTTCATTGCTGATCTCCGTGATCAGCCCGATGTCCCCGTTGAAAACGTTTTTGTCGTAGTCATTGCGAACCTGCATCACGCGGTCACCGGAACGCAGCAACTGGCCAAAGAAGCTGCGCTCGCTCTTTAGCCCCGAGGCGGGGTTCAGCGCCTGCTGCAGCTCCGCGTTCAGGGCGCTGACGCCAGCTGGGCCGCGGTACAGCGGCCCTAATACCTGGATATCTTTCAATGGATCGAGTTGGAAGCGCTTGGGGATCCGTTCCGTCACCAGTTCCACGACCCATTTCGCCGCCTCATCAGCGTCTTTTGCAGGAAATAAGAAGAAATCCTCGCTCACCTTCGGAGTCTGGGGCATCTCTCCCTGATTGATCAAGTGCGCGTTGGATACGATGTGAGATTCTGCGCCTTGACGGTAGATCATTTGTAGCCGGGTGATTGCGGCAACTCCGCTCAAAATAACCTCGCGCAGCACATCCCCTGCGCCCACGGATGGCAGTTGGTCCACGTCGCCTACGAACAACAAATGGGTGCCGGGCTTGAGCGCCTTCAGCAGGCTGTGAGTCAACTGCAAATCAAGCATCGAGGCTTCGTCGATCACCACTAGATCCACTGGGAGCGGATTATCTTCGTTGTACTTGGCGCCTTCCTGAGGCGAGAACCCCAGCAGCCTGTGGATGGTGCTGGCGGTGCGCTCGCTGGCCTGCGCCAGGCGCTTGGCGGCGCGCCCGGTGGGGGAGGCCAGCGCATATTTCTTGTGGTCGGCTTCCAGAGCGGCGATCAAGGCTTTGATGGTTGTCGTTTTGCCCGTGCCCGGGCCGCCGGTCAGCACGCTAACCGGATTATTCAGGGCCTGCACTATCGCTTCTTGTTGGACGGAACTGAGGCGCTGATCCAGCGCCAACAGTCCCAGGCCATGCCGGTAAAGCGGCATATCTTGCAGCCTGCTCTCTTTTGTCTCAGCCAGGGCGCGCAATCGCCAAGCAACCCCAACCTCTGCCGCGTGCAGGTTAGCCGGGTAAACGCGTTCACCCTCGATGATGATCAATCCTTGCAATGCCAGCCGCGGGATTGCGGCCTGGATGGCTTCGGTTTTTGCACCCAGCAGTTCGGCGGCGCGCATCAAAAGATCGCTTTGAGGCACGTACACGTGCCCATCCGATGAGAATTCTTCCAGCGTGTAAATCAACCCCGCTTCCAGGCGCGATGGATGCTCGGCCGGCAATCCTAACGATTGCGCAATGCGGTCGGCTGTCTTGAATCCGACGCCGTAAATATCGCGTGCCAGTTGGTAAGGGTCGCGTTGTACGACTTCCAGGGAGCGATCGCCATATTGTTTGTAGATCTTTGTCGCCAGGTTGGTGCTCACCCCATGCCCGGAGAGGAAGATCATCACCCCGCGAATTTGTTTCTGTTCATCCCAGGCGCGCAGGATCTGCTGGCTGCGTTTTGGGCCGATATCGGCGACCTCACGCAAACGCTCCGGCTGCTTGTCAATAATGTCGATGGTTTCCAGCCCGAAGTGATTCACGATGCGCTCTGCATAAGCCGGGCCGATGCCCTTTAGCAATCCCGAACCCAGGTACCTGCGAATGCCTTCCAGTGTCGCAGGTAGCGCTTGCTCCATTCGCTCGACTTGAAACTGCATCCCGTGTTTTGGATGCCGCGCCCAGATCCCCTGTAGCCTCAAGTATTCCCCGGGTGTTAATTCCGGCAAATTCCCGGTCGCAGTGACCAGCCCTTCAGTGTCACGATGGGGAGATTCGCCTTCAGGGCGTACACGCAGTACGCTGTAGCCGTTCTCGGGGCTGTAATAGGTGACGCGCACCACAGATCCAGAGAGGGAATCCATAATGCGATTATAGATGAAGGAGTCGTTTGAATGAGAGGAAGGTTAACCAGGCGAGCTTATCGCCTGTTTCATGATCCCCAATATCGCATCATATATCGGAAGCAGCACTGCCGCGCCGCTCGATGTCGTAAAGGACTGGATCTGTTCCGGTCCAATGGCGTAACGATGGATATTGCTGGTGGTTCCCAAATCCGCCGCCAGTGGCAGCAGAGGTAAAACATCTCCCATATTTATGTCGGTGACCACTGCCTGCTTGTATCGCTCATAGAGCTCAGGCGCCCTGGTAATCGCATCCAGACTGAGCAGCCTCCAGAATAATCCCACAAGTACTTCCTGTGCGCGGCGGGTGCGGTCGAAATCGCTTGATGTGCCGCGTGAGCGCACGTACCAGAGCGCAGTTTCCCCATCCATATTTACGGCCCCGGCCGGCACGCTGAAATCCCCGGGCCCATCCCGTTCGTCGGTGAGTGGTTGCGCAACGTTCACCGTAACGCCCCCTAGGGCATCGATTATGGTCTTGAAGCCCTCGAAATTCACCAGAACATAGTGATCAGGCCTCACGCCGAAGTTATATTCCATCGTGTCAGCCATCATTTGGAAGTCTCCCCGGGCGAAGGCGGCATTGATGCGGTCCACTCGCCAGCCCGGTTCGTAGACGTACAGGTCGCGGGGAAAAGAGGTCATGCTGGCGCTGCCGTCCTTTGGGTTTAATGTCAAAAGTAAAATGACATCGGTGCGGAAACCGCCATCATAAGGACGCTGGTCCGAGCCCACTAACAGGATATTGACCTGCCCATCGGGCTGAGCCAGCCGACCCACCGGATCTGGTATGGGGATGTCCGAGGCCGCGCTGGGTGGGGGAAAACTTGAAGCGTATATGGAAGCTTGGCTGTTCTCGCTGCCGGTTACCGCGATGGGCTGATCTTCAGCGGACCTTCCCGAGAAATCTGGAAGGAAGGGTGTAGGCGTAGGCGTCCCACCAGCGGACTGGGCGAAGCCACCCAGGGCTGGCGAGCAAGCGGCCATCGCCAATGAGCCTAAAAGGCACAGGAACACAAATGATCGCGTCTTCATTTTTAGCTTTGAGATGCAATATTCAAGCCACTTATTCGAATTAACGAACCAGTAAGCAGAACGTTCCCTTACCCCCTGATAGCCCGATTAGATTTCGTTTAGTGTTTTTGTGATGTTGGCCGCTTCGCCGGCCGCTTTACCCGTAAGGGGAAGCAGGACGCTAAAGGTGGCGCCTTTGCCCATTTCGCTGTCCACCCAAATGCGTCCCCCCAGCGCCTTGGTTAAAGTCTCAGCAATGGTCAGGCCAACGCCTGTGTCTCCCACACCTGGGATGATGGGATTGGTTGCCCGGTATACGCGTGAGAATAAGCCAGGTAGATATTCATTCGGGATTCCCCCGCCGCCATCGGTGACCTGCAACAATAAATAGTCGCCATACTCAGGTTGGGCATCAGTCACTGCGCGTAATGAAATCGTGCCCTCTAAAGGCGTAGCGGCATTGGCATTTTGAAGCAAATGGAAGACGATTTGCTGCAGGGCATCTCGATCTGCGTTCAATTCGGCAATTCGCTTTGGCAGATCCACATTGACCTTGATGCTTTTCTTATCAATCTGAGGTCGAAGTTGACCGACAGCGTCGTCGATCACCGCCCCGAGATCTACCGATTTGCGCACGGCGCCGTGCCCAGTTTGTTCCAATTCGGCGATGCGGATGAGGTCGCCGATCAATGAATTCATCCGTTCTGTAGACGATTGAACGCGCTCGAGGAATTTCCGCTGCAGGGCTCCCAGCAGACCAACCGATTCACCCAGCAGGAGTTGTGTGTAACCCAGAACGGATGATAGAGGTTGGCGCAACTCCTCGGCAATGTCCGCAACTACTTCGGCTTGGTTTTCCGCCATTTTTTTGCCGAAGGCTTGCGCCGTGTCTTCAGCCTGAGATAGAGCCGCCATTTTTTGGGCCGTGTCCAACCGTGCATGTAAAACCGCTACTTCTTCAAGGGCCAGCTTTAATTCTTCCTTTGCCTGCTGCGCTTCGATACTGACTGTCCCGGGAACTTCTGAGGCCTCTTGTAGTGAAAAAAAGGCACTTTTGAGGTGCTTGTTTTCTTCATATAGTTGCTCTATCACCTCATCACCTTGTGTCGAACCTTGCCCATTGTTGGAGTCGGATTCTGCTTGAGTGGCGTCCTCGGGCGAGAATAACCAATCTAGTTCCTGCAGGCCGTCCTCAAGCCCCTCTTTTTCCGCCGTGCCTTCCTCTATGGCCGATGTCTCGGTTTTGGACAGAGGTCTAATGGGTTCAGATGTGGCGCTGGCAAGCGCGGCAAGAACCTGGCTTATTTCGGCTGCCTGTGTTTCTAATTTGACTTCATCATCTACTTGCCAGGTTTCCTTTCCACGTAGTAGCACCACTCCCCAATAGCTGATCGAAGAGACCCGATCCAGGGAGGTGGCCAATAAATTGGCATGGAATGAGAGCCGCAGTGCTTCTGCAAGAATACCCAGTTCGGGAAGATAAGCCGCGGAGGAAAGGCGCAGTGATCTGTCGTCCTGCAGTGCTTGCCACAGTTTCGGCACCTGATCGCTTTCGATCATTGAGGGTTCGATGGATACGTCGCGCAGCAGGTTATAGCCAACCTCCAGGGTCAGTTCGTCTTGACCCTCTTGCGCGTAAACGAAGGCGCAGGCGTCGGCGCGGTAATCTTCGGCCAAGGTGCGCGCCAACTGGGCTGCATCAGGATGAAATGAATCGGGAAATTCCTCGAATTTCTGTTCCGCAGGCTTTGACGCTGCATCTCTCGTCACCTCATCGGTCGGAGCCTCCTGGCCGGCGGCTACGGAGGATAATCCGAACAAGATCGGCAACGCCAGCAGGCTTGCCAACTCGGTTGCCAAGGGCATGTTGCCAAACGGTTCCGCCAGGAGAAGGTGAATCAGCTGCCCGAAAAGAAGTAAAGCAAACACGATCGATCCGTTGGTCTTCCAACGGATGAACGATCTCCAGCCCTCCGCTCCCTGCCCGCTGCGTCTGCCCCTCACCACGTGAAACCAGCCAAGATAAAGGGCGATCACACAGGCCCCGGTCCATAAGTAATCCAGATCGGTGTAGTTAAAGGAAGCCACCGGCGAACCCAGCCAAATGACCATCAGGCTTATTGCGATGACCAGGACCGCCATGAGGGCAAAGGCGAAGTAAGCGGAGAGATTCCTTTTTTGTTCAATGAATTGCGCCCACAGCCAGCCAAAAGCCAAAATAGTGAATATATGGATGCTGCGTTCAAGCGGCGGCATCAGGCGTATGGAAGTGGGCAGGCCCGACCAGGCAGCTGCAAATATGATCAACTCAATAAGCCGGAGGCCAATCAAGACCCCCAGAGTAACTGAGATCGGGCGGGCCAATTCGACCGGCGAATTACTTCGCAGCCGTGATCTTGCGAAGTAAAGCAGCAAAACGACAAGCAGAGCGTAGCCCATGCTCGCCAGCGGGCTTTCGAGAAAAGCAGCGATCGCTACCCAGGTCATGGCGGATTTGAGTCTGCGAGATTATAGTTCAGCACAGCGCTCTTCACCCAGGATTGGTTGACATCGATTGCTTTCACGTTAAAATTGCCTTCCTTTGCCGAAGTGGCGGAATTGGCAGACGCGCTACGTTCAGGGCGTAGTGAGTGTAAGCTCGTGTGGGTTCGACTCCCACCTTCGGCACCAAAAACAAAGACAGGAGCCTGGGCTCCTGTCTTGTTTTTGGCAAGTCACAGCTATTTGCTTTTCTTCCTTGCACTCGTTGCCTCCACTGGTTCAGCTTGTACACTTGGTTTTGGGTTTACCGGGCGCAGTAGCCAAATGCCACCAAGAATTAGGACGCCATGCAACACCGCGCCGGCTTGCTGATCAAACAAAGCCATGAAATTACGGATTACCGATTACTAATTACTAAATTTACCAATATCTAATCTCCAACCTCCAATCTCTCTCCTTTCAATCTTCACACAATCTTCATATTTTCTTTGCCGGTCCTTCAAACCTCCTTGTTACCCTATGGGCAAATAAAACTCAACGCTAGTCTACGGCGTGAGCAAAAACAAGGAGAAAAAATGAACAAGAATGTCAAAGCAGTATTGATCATCGGTGGTGTGGTGGTAGCCATCCTTGCAGTCGCCTTCGTCGCCGATGCCGCCGGGCTGACCACAAACTATGGCTATATGCCATACCGCCAGCAGATGATGCAAGGCGCTTATGGCTGGCAGGGCGGCATGATGGGTGGAAACTATGGTGGCATGATGGGCGGAGGGTACGGAGGTATGATGGGCGGCTGGAACGGTCGCATGATGGACTTCGACGACATGCCTTATCGCAACTTGGTCCGCGAAGACAGCCAGTCACCCTGGGAGAACTGCCCCTACCACAATCAGGCGCAATAACTCACGCGATGGTCTGAACCGTGGGTCAGGTGCTCTCCTCCCTGACCCCTGGTTCATTTAAAGAGTCTATACTTGCTCTCAACAACACTCATGAACAAAGCAAAGATCCTGGTCGTCGATGATGAACAATCAATCCTCAATCTAGTGGAAGCATATCTGCGTCCTGAAGGGTATGAGGTGCAGACCGCCATGGACGGCGAATCTGCGCTGGCCAAGGCCCGCGCCTTCAAGCCCGATGTCCTCGTCTTAGACATCATGCTTCCTGTCAAAGACGGCATCGAGGTACTGACCGCCTTGCGCCGCGAATCTAATGTCTATGTCATTATGCTGACTGCGAAAACCGAAGAGACCGACCGCGTTGTTGGCCTTTCCGTTGGAGCCGATGATTACCTTACCAAGCCGTTCAGTCCGCGTGAACTGGTGGCGCGCATAAAAGCCGCTTTGCGCCGGTTACAGCAACCTGTTTCCGATGGCGGCCAAGTGTTAACCTTCAAGCATCTACGTATTGAGGTCGGCAGCCGCCAGGTTTTTGTTGACGACACGCCTTTGAATTTGACCGCCATCGAATTCGACCTGCTGAAGGTGTTGGCCCGGCACCGCGGCCTGGTTCTAAGCAGGGAGCAATTGCTGGAAAAGGTCTGGGGCTACGAATATTTTGGCGACCTCCGTGTGGTAGATGTCCACCTGGGGCACCTGCGTCGAAAACTTGGAAAAAGGCCATTCATCCAAACAGTGCGAGGGGTCGGCTACCGCTTCGATGAGGCTGCTAAATGAATTGGCTAAGTAGGCTATTCCCCAGATTCGGCACCAAGCTTTTGGTTACTTATTTGCTGATCATCCTAGTCACATTTGCGATATTGGCGGTTGTAGTTAATCTTGCTATACCACCGGCACTGAATCGCCACATGGGCAACATGGACATGGGGATGGGAATGATGGGTAGTGGCATGGGCCCCGATAGCGAGGTGGTGCGAAACACACGGGCCGCTGTGGATGACGCATTATTGTGGGCAGCAGGTGCAGCTGTACTAGTGGCTGTCGCTCTCAGCGTTTGGCTGACCCGCCAGGTGGTGTCGCCGGTTCGGGAGATGATGCTTGCCAGCCGCGAAATTGCTGAGGGGCGCTATGAAAAACGGGTTTCACTGGCAAGCGATGAACGCTCTGCTGATGAGTTGGCGCAATTAGCGTTGAGCTTCAATCAAATGGCATCCCAACTGGAGCTGGCAGAAAACCTGCGCCGCGAGTTGATTGCCGACGTCTCTCACGAGTTGCGCACTCCGCTCACCGCTATCAAGGGCTATTCGGAAGGGTTGATGGATGGCGTACTGCCGGCAAATAATGAATCCTTTCAGCAGATCCGCAAGGAAGCGGATCGTATGCAGCGCCTGGTCGCCGATCTCCAGGAACTAAGTAGCGTCGAAGCAGAGGGTTTTGCTGTCCATCCACGTCCACTTTCGCTGTCTGGTTTGGAACGGGCACTGAGCAAACAATTAGGAGGGCAGTTTGAGGAAAAGGGCGTAGCGCTGAGATTTGAAATCTCGCCAAATTTTCCCGATGTCCTGGCGGATGAAGACCGTCTGATGCAAATCCTGCTTAACCTGCTCGGCAATGCAATGCAATACACGCCCGCCGGTGGCCGCGTCCAGGTATCCGCCGCTCGCGCTGATGGCGAAGTGCGCGTTGAAGTTACCGACAACGGTATGGGCATCGCCGCCGAGCATCTACCTCTGATCTTCAATCGTTTCTATCGCGTGGACAAATCACGTTCGCGCTCAGGTGGCGGCAGCGGCATCGGATTGACCATTGCCAAGGGCCTTGTCGAAGCACACGGCGGCCGCCTTTGGGTTACCAGCGAAGGCCTCGGTAAAGGCAGCACGTTTTCGTTTACGCTGCCAATCGCAAAGTAATCAAGTACACAAGGAAACAAGTACACAAGTGATACGCCTTGTTTGCTTGTGTACTTCCCATGGCCCTTTACTTGCACCCTATATTTCCACAAGGTAGACTTTGTCTGTGACCCGCCTGGCTTTATTTATTAAACGATTCCCCATAGTCATTGGCGTTTTCATATTGCTGCTTATCCTCTTTGCCTTCAGCCAACGGATTGCAGAATATTTGCGCTTGAACAGCCAGCTTGAGCGCGAACAAGCCCGCCTCACCGAATTGGCTGCCACACAAGCTTATCTAGAGGACGAGATCGCTTATGCGACATCCCAGGTCGCCGTTGAGGAATGGGCGCGGCAAGACGCCCGCTGGGCCGGGGAAGGCGATTTCCCCGTCATCCCGCTTGCGCCGCAGGGCACCACCCCGCAACCCGAGGGATCTACGCAGGCCACTCCCACGCCTTCCAGTAATTGGAACACGTGGATGACGTGGCTGTTTTCCGACTCGCCTTGACGCTGCTTGCTCGGGCATGGTACTATCCTTGTTCGCCGCGGGGTGGAGCAGTGGCAGCTCGTCGGGCTCATAACCCGAAGGTCGCAGGTTCGAGTCCTGCCCCCGCTACCTGAAAAAGTCGCCGCGAGGCGACTTTTGATAATTAACCTGGCAGCCTCCTACTGAAACCTGTTCTGCTGTGTTCCAGGTGCTGTCGGGCCCCAATCGTCGTAAAATCTAAAGGAAAATGTGGATTAGCCAAGAAGACTCGCTTATGAAAAGGTTCTTCCCGCGTGTGTTGACACTCACGCTCATAATGGCCGCCTGTGCACCCGTGACAACAACCGACCAACCCGAACCAACCAGTGCATTTCAGGAGCCGCCCGATGATGCAGCTACGCCGGCGGAGGAAACACTCAGCCCAGCCACGCCCACGCCGGCTGGCCCAGAGACAATCTTGTTCGACTCGAAGCGCGATGGGAACAATGCGATTTTCCAGATGAATCCTGACGGCAGTGAACTCGTGCGTCTCGCCGATCCCCTCGGCGACTTTGCGCCGGAGTGGTCGCCGGATGGCGCAAGGATCCTGTTCGCCTCGGACCGCGATGGCGATTACGAAATCTACGTGATGGATGCCGATGGCAGTAACCCGACGCGCCTGACGGACTCGCCCGGAATCGACACATCCCCGGAGTGGTCATCAGACGGCACAAGGATCGCCTTTGCCTCCGATCGTGACGGAAACTATGAAGTCTATGTAATGAACGCGGACGGCAGCCAGCAGACTCGCCTCACGGACGACCCCTCAGACAATGATTGGCTGTCCTGGGGGCCGGACGGCAGGATCGTCTTTACCTCGGATCTCGCAGGCAATCGAGACATCTATGTCATGAATGCGGATGGTACAGGAGTGACGCAGCTCACCAACGATCTCCTTGACGATGATGCCCCCTCATGGTCTCCGGATGGCACGCAGATTGTGTTCGCGCGCGGGTCTTGGCCCGATCAGCAAATCGTGGTGATGAATGCAGACGGCAGCGGCCAAACCACCCTGACCAGCGAGTCGGCCAACAGCGGTCCAGCCTGGTCGCGCGACGGCTCCCGCATCGCCTTCGCCTCTTACCGCGATGGTAACTGGGAGATCTACGTGATGAACGCCGATGGCAGCAACGCGACCCGGCTGACCGGGGACCCTGCCCAGGACTATAACCCGACCTGGTCACCGTAAGGCTTCGGATTTTCCCGCACTCGAAAAAAAGCCGCCATTTGGCGGCTTTTTGTTTTCAGAAAAACAATCTTTTGGTCTTGAGGGTTCAGCAGGCCTGGCAGGAGTCGAACCCTTGCGAGCTGCGTTGTGGCTGGTTTGTCAACCAGGAAGCTTTCGCCCCTCGCGTTGGAGTTGCTACCCGGATCCGCCTGGTACGCAACTCTAGCTCATAGAAAAGTTGGCTGGAGTTTGTAGCTAATGCAAAGCAGAGCGCAAACTCCGAATCGAGGGCGTTCAATCTCCATCGACAGGAGATGGAGCCTCAAACGCCCTCGATAGCGCGCCTAGCAGGAGTCTAACCCTTGCGAGGGGGCGTTTAGGCTTGTTTCTCAAACAAGAGGGTTTTGCCCCTCGCGTTGGATGTTTCTTACATGCCAAAAGCCGCATGTTTCGGCTACCGCCGAGCACGAAACTCTAAACTCTTGGAAAAGTGGGCTGGAGTTTGCAGCTATGCGAAGCAGAGCGCAAACTCCGAATCGAGGGCGTTTACCCCATCGATTAGGGAGAGAGCTTCAAACGCCCTCGATAGCGCGCCTGGCAGGAGTCGAACCCGCAACCCCTTGATCCGAAGTCAAGTGCTCTGTCCATTGAGCTACAGGCGCGTGTAACGGAATTATACACAGTTGAGTAAAAATGCTTTTGCTGGCTGTATACTCCTACGGGTTTATGCGTTGCCAACGGCTGTACACGCCTGTCAAGATTGACCAAAGCCCGCTGGCCCTGGAAGATTGTCCGATTCCGCAGCCCGGCCGAGGCCAGGTGCGCATCAAAGTCTCCTACTGCGGCGTATGCCACACCGACCTTCACATCGCCGAAGGCGATATCCATCCTCCGCACCTTCCCGTCACCCCCGGCCACCAGGTTGTCGGCGTCATTGATGCCATTGGTGAGGATCAGACTCCCTCCCCCTTTCCAAGGGGGAGGGTTGGGGTGGGGATCGGTTTTCGTGTCGGCGTTCCCTGGCTGCACTCGGCTTGCGGTGTCTGCTTTTATTGCCGCTCCGGCCTTGAGAATCTTTGCGAGCAAGCCCGCTTCACCGGCTTCCATGTGGATGGCGGCTATGCCGAGTATCTGCTTGCAGAGGCCAACTACGTCCTGCCGATCCCTGAATCCATCAGCGACCAGGACGCCACGCCTTTGCTTTGCGCGGGCATCGTTGGCTTTCGGTCGATAAGACTTTCCGACCTGCAGCCTGGGGAGCGCCTGGGACTATTTGGTTTCGGGGCCGCCGGCCACCTCGCCATCCAGGTGGCCCGCCATTGGGGTTGCGAGGTTTACGTCTTCACCCGCTCCGATCGTCATCAGCGCCACGCCGAATATCTGGGCGCCGCTTGGGTTGGCGGCGCCGAAGAAAGACCGCCCAAGCTCATCGACCGCGGCATCATCTTTGCGCCCGCCGGCTGGATCGTGCCGCTTGCGCTGGAGAAGCTGCGCCCGGGTGGAACCCTGGCGCTGAACGCCATCCACATGAGCGACATCCCGCAGATGCCATATCGCCTGCTTTACGGCGAAAGGACCTTGCGCTCAGTGGCCAACGCCACGTATCAGGATGGTGTGGACTTCTTGAAGCTGGCTGCCGAGATTCCCATCAAGCCGGCGGTAACCGGGTATCCGTTGGCGGATGCTAACCGGGCGCTGCAAGATATGAAAGCCAGTGCCATCGATGGCGAGGCAGTTTTGGAGATTGACTGAAAAGGACGGACCCAGGTTAGTATTGGAAGAAGCCAAACAATTGGCCTTTTTCTGTGTGAGTTACGCTTGTTGAAAAAGCAGGTGGGAAAAACTAGGTAGTAGGTTGATCCAGTACGGAAATTGCGGCCGAGTATCCCATCTCAAAGGCTTCTTCGATGGCTTCCATATCGGTTGGCGGTTTCCACTCGAATTGAGATAGGTCGTCGCCAACCACCAGTATGATTGCCGTTGCGACACCGCGAACCTGGCCAACGGCCATCAAGGCGGCCGCCTCCATATCAACGGCGAGCACCCCTTCTTTTTGATATTGGGCAACTTCTTCACGCGTTTCTCGAAATGGTGCGTCGGTTGACCAAACAGGTCCTTTGGTGGCCGCCTTGCCCAGCCTTTCGAGGACTTGGAGACTCAGCATAGAGTCATTCTTGACCGATTTATCCGGGGGTAGGTAATGATGCGAAGTTCCCTCATCTCGAATCGCCTCATCGCACACGATAAGGTTCCCGGATTTCAGCCCCTGCTGCAGACTTCCTGCATGCGAGATTGAAACGATCTGCTTGGCGCCAAGGGCGATCAGCTCTTCCGCGAGAGAAGCAACCACTGGCGCGCCGAAACCAAAATTCGCCAAGACTGCGATCTTTGTGATTCGACCCTTCAGCAGATACAGGTCGCCTAGGTAGTGGCCGGCCCTGCGGATCGGAAATTTCCGTTTCATCCTTTCGGGCAATCCCGCCTTCAGGCAGATGATGCCCGCATCGATTTCCGGCGGTTCTTTCAAATGCCCGTATTTGCGCTGATGGGCGATCACATCTTCGGCCGTCAACAAGACGGTGCCTCGATGTTTATTAGGGAAGTTGGGTAATGGCATAGGTTACTTTGAGGCGAATGCAAAGCCGACTACAGTTATCGCAAGGATTATTTCCGCGATCAATGCCGACCAGGATGCACCGGTAATGCCAAACATTGGGATCGAAAAGAAGCAGAGCAAAGAAAGTGCAGCAATACCAATAGCCAGAGCCATTATCACTTGTTTCTCTCTCTTTTCCGCCAGCAAACGGACGGCAAAATATTGGCTCACCGCAAAGGGAACTAGAGCCCAGGCAATAATTTTTAGAGGCAAAACGGCTGGAGTAAATTGATAGCCAAAAAGCATTCGAATAAGGGGATCGGCAAAGCCGTAAATGAGCATTGAACTGACAGTGGAAAACAAAATTAAGCCAATTAATGAAATGCGATATGTTCGCACAGCCCTATTGTCGGCAGTAGCCATGTTCGGCTTTGAAAACGTTGCGGACATGGACGGGAGCAGGGCGCTCAGCACTGCTACATGTATGAATTTCGGCGCTTCTACAATGCGTGCGGCAGCCGCGAACGAGCCGGTGGATGCCGCATCCTGCAAGAAGCCCACAAAGTACAAGCTGGTCCGCTGGTACGCAGTTGCCAGAATGCCAAACAGGGCAATGGCTGCGCCGGCGCGAAGTACTCTTGGGATCGAAAGGCTCCTTATTTCCCAAAAGGCGCGCAATGATGGCAGCCTGGTCATAGCGGCGACAACCGCAACGATTGCGCCGAGCAAGTTCATGCCGAGGAGAACAGCCACCATTCCCACAATTCCGGCATTGCGCGAAACCAGAAAGGCGACCGCAATCAATTGCAGCAAGGCATACGAAGTTGAGATGAGGCTGTATGTGCCCATCTCCTCTTTGCCTCGCAGTGCCGCGCCAACTACAGTGAAAATGGCGAGTGGGAAGAGCGACCACGTGTAGATTTTCAGCGCGAGGGCGCCATCGGCGCTTTGTGACTGAAACAATGGTCCAAACCAGTACACCAAAATAATAATGAGAAGCGAAATGCCCAGTTGAATGGTTAGAGACGGCCAAAAGACGGAGAAATTGTTTCGTGCTGCAATTTCGCGCACCAGCAGAGTATCCGTGCCTAAGGTTGAGATACCGTTAAACAAAAACAGTAAGGAGGTTACAAATGCATACTGCCCCAGGACGACGTCACCCATACCTCGCGCGATCAAGATAGTGACCAGGATCAGGATCAGGTGGTTGGCGATTCGCCCCAGTAGCAGCCAGAGCGCGTTCCTGCCCAGACGAGATGTCCGGGCTATGGAATTTTCTGTAAACGTCGGCTCTGCGATGTAACCTGCGCCAGGATCAGGGCTCATAACGGAACGAGTAGACTAAAAAATCGCCTAATTGGTTGAATGGATACGCCTTTGTCACCAGGTTATCCAGGGTTACCAGAAATTTGTAGACGCGGGGGTATCGTCCGGAGAATTGCTTGCGATCCATCGGCGGTGCAAACAACGACAGGCTTTGCTGGTTGATCAGCCGGAAACGCGGCCGAAAGGAGGAAACGACATGGCTGGCGGTGTGATAGTAAATTCGGTACGGGACGCCTTTGGGACTGACGACGGCACCCCCCTTGCTCCAGCGGCGCGTGGCCACCGAAAACCTGCCTCGAAAAATCTCCAGCCATTCCCAGGGGCAGAGGCGCGGCATCACTACAATCGTCACAATGCCACCGGGATCCAAAACCAATGGAAGCTGCTGGGCGAACGCCTTCAAATCGGGTATGCAATTCAAGCCGCCGATATTCGAAAAACAAGCCCTGTATGGACCGCCGGTTACCGGAGTAAGGTAGGTGAACGAAGCGACCTGAGTGGTTATCAAGCCTTCCAAGTCCTTCTGCCTTGCCTTTTTTTGGATCTCGCGCACCATGCCCTCGGCAACGTCGGTCGCATGGACCCGAAATCTCTGCTGGGCGAAGTGGACTGCATCCGTGCCGGTGCCGGCATTGACCTCAAGGATCTTGTCTCCAGGCTTAATCAAGCCTAAGAAATGCCCATGGATCTCCTCGCGGACGCGCTTCAGGTTCTCGTTGTCGACCTCGTACTCATCGTAAGCAACCGATTGGCGCGTAAAGGCCTCGGCAACATCGGCGATTTGCTGGTCTATTGACCTTGGATTTTTCATTAAAGTTTTAGGCGAAGTTATGTAAAATACCTATTGATGAAAAGTTTGCCAGTCGTTTTGTTTTGTGTTCTGCTCCTGGTTGGCTGCCAAACATATACATCGGAAGATTTTTCGATCTCTACTACGAATATAACTGAATTTGGACCAGCTGGCCGCCTGGATTTAAAGGTATGCAGTAGCGCCGAATTGGATGTTTCAAGGTTATATGTGACCATCTATGCCACGGAGAATCCCAATTGGCGAATTGCCAATCCAGTCGAGACATTCGATAGCTACCTCAATCGTGAAATCATCGGCATTCCCGGCAGTCTGGCGCGCCCCTTGCCCGTGGAGATTTGGAAACGCGACAGCGAAGGTTGCCTTTCCGTGACTCTAGAAAACACGTTCGTCCAAACCGCGGATTGGAGCACGGCGAATATTTGCCCATTCGATTCGATCATTGTAGTGGCAAATTACGACGGACGCCTGCACGCGTCGAAGGGTGTGGAGTGCCATTTGGACCCGCCTAATGCTTCGTCCGTTTTTCCTGGGTTTTAGCGCCCCTGGAAATATTATGAATGCATAGGGGAATTAACAAAGGAAAGACTGGCATCCATAGGCGGGTTTCGATAATTCGCCCTGTTACGTAGTGAATTGCAACGAGCACGGGGATCATGTAGGCTGCAATCTTCAGGAACTTCGGCTGTTCCTTGAATCGATGAAGACCGATAAAAAGCAGCGGCGTGATCAAGATCGCCAGACGCAAGTTTGCGACCAAAGCTTCACGAGCGCTTCCGTTGCCGGGAAGAGGAAGGTTGGAGAGCAATTCATTCGGGCCAAGCCAGGCAGCCTCGCCGGACACAGGAATGAGCAGGCGCGGTAGGAAATAAGTTGCCACGGCAATAAACGTCATAAGGAGCACGGGTCCAATCCTTCTATTTTGGATACGTTCATAAAGGAAATAGATCGGCAGCAGAATTAAAGGTGTTTCTCGATTCAATAAACCCAGTGTGAGGACTGCTCCCAGGAGCAGCAAATTCTTTTTGTAGATCGCAAAAAGACCAATGGTGAGAATAGCGAAATTCAGTAAGTCGATGGTTTCAATGATCGACGGGCCTTTGATGAATGCCAGCAAAAAGCCCAGTACGGTATCGAAAATAAATACTCCGAGCAATGACGGTAGTTTACTGAAAAAATTGGAAAGGTAGCCGAACAGTGTAAGTTGTGAGACAAAGATCAACAAGGTCTTGAGCACTAGATCGATAACTATGAGGTCAGCTGACGTGAGCCGGTTAATCCCCCATACCAAATAGGGAACGAGAACGCGATATACATACGGGCCTGGAAAGAAGCGGAAGACCACACCTTGCCAGTAATAGACAAATCGCTCGCTGATCAAAACATCATGGGACACTGTTTCCAGTTCCAGCGGCGCCCTATCCGCGAGCGCGATAAGTATGGCAAATCCACCGAAGAGAAGAATCGAATACAGAACGAAGGCATCGATTTGGCGCGAGAAAAGCCTTCTCGTTTTCACTCTGGGCTAATTTTGTTGCGTTGGCCGGGCTGCGGCTGCCGGATCCGCTACCATTGGCAGTGTCTGGATGCCGCGATGTGGGAGCCGGGAGTACTCTATCAGTTGGCGGCGAGCGAAGGGAAGAGTGACGGCCGCGTAGGGCAATCCCAGCAGTCTCCGCAAACTCACTTTCTTGCCCGCCAAAAGCTGCCTGCTTGTTTTGCGCATACGGAATTCTTTGTGCAGCACGATGTGCAGCTGTCTATAAAAATCGGTGGCGAAAGGCCCGTTGTACATCATGGCCAGGTCGCTCGAATCGGTCCAGTTTTGTTTGGCGCCCATTTGATCGCGAACCATGGCATGGAATTTGGTGCCAGGCAAGGGATAGGAAACGGACATGCCGATATCGTCAGGTTCGCAGTCCCGAACCATTTGCAAAGTGCTTTCAATATCCTCCAATGTTTCTCCCGGGTAGCCGAATTGCAGGAAGAAACCCACCTGGATGCCGGCGTTATGCAGGCGCTTTGTCGCTTCGTGAATTTGCTCGATCTCGGTGCCTTTCTCCATCGCATCCAGGATCTTCTGGGACCCGGATTCGGCGCCGATCCAGGCGATCTGGCAGCCGGCGCGCTTCAGCGCCCCTATCTCACCCTCGCGTAAGAGCAGATCGGCGCGGTTCAGGCATTTGAACGGAATGCTGGCATCTTCGATCTCTACGCATTCAGCGAACCGCTTCAGCCAGCCTGGTTTCAGTCCCAGGATGTCATCGGCAAACCAAATATGGTCAGGTTGGTGCGTTTCTTTCAGCCATTTCATTTCGGCGACGACATTCTCAGGGCTCCGGGCGTTATAGCGCTGGCCCCAAATCGGCTTTGCGCACCAGTTGCAGTGAAAGGGGCAGCCGCGCGTGGTGACCATGTTCATCGAGTAGTAGCCGTGTCTGTCCAGCCATATTTGTCTATAGCGCTCGACATCGACCAGATCCCAGGCTGGGAACGGGAGCTCATCGACTGCTTGGATGTCGGGCCGCCGCGGATTGGCAACTGGCTTCCCGTCTTTAATGTGGGCAAGCCCCATAATAGTCTCTAACGGGGTATTGGTCCTGCCCGACAACCGATCCATCAACTCGCCAAGCGTATATTCCCCTTCTCCAATTAGGACATAATCCGCGCCCTTAGAAAGGTACTCGCCGATGTGGTCGCTGGCATCCGAGCCGCAGACCACCACTTTGCATCCGCGCCCTTTCGCCATGGCGAGCATTTTGTAGGCAGCCTCGCGCATGCGCAACAAGCACATCTTGGATAGGTAATTGAAGTTATCCTCATAAAGCACGGCATATTTCGGTCGTTCGCGGTCCAGCGCTTGAGCCCATGCTTCTTCTGATTCGGCCAGAATAGCGTCGAACAGCGCGACCTCGAATCCTCGCCTCCGCAGATAACTGGCTGCGATCATTGTTCCCAACGGCGGGTACGGCTGCATCGCATCCCATAGTTTGGGGTCGAAACGCAGATAATATGACTGACCGAAAAGAACTTCGCTCACAGCACTAGTCCAAGATCCTGGATCCTGCGCTCAAAAGCCTGCAAGGTGTGGTGCTTATGGCTATCAAAATGGCCCTTGCACAGGTCGGCAGAAAAACGGGTTTCGTGGTTGCCTTTTGCCATATCCGATAACTTTCGAATCTTCCTTTTCATTTCCCATTTTTCTATGCGCCTGGAAATTGGGTTGTTAAAGAAAAATTCCGCGGTGGCTTTGGATTGGTTTTCCATGTTTTTGCTGGCTAGGGCCCAAGGGTCGTTCTGCGCGTTGGGGAGAAACACATCTGTCCACTTGTTTTTGTGGCGAAACCTTCGATACATACCCAAACCGGATATCGGTACCATGCGCGCCATCTCTTGGGCGGTAAAGAGATCCTGATCCGGCAGTTCCAGGCTCGTGGTCGTAATGATGTAGTTAGGGCATAGGTGTGCCCGCCTCCCCGTTCGGGAAGCGATCCTATCCATCGCCAGGATCATGGCCCGCACCGTCCACAGCCACCCAGGGTTGGTGATAACGAAATAGTCCAGATCTGCCCCGGTGTCAACATTATTCGAAACCAGCGCCCCCGTGGCGGCGACCATGCGGATGAAGGGCAGCCGCGAGATCCACGTTCCGTAGCGATCTGATTCGCGCCACAACATAGATGAATATGAAAACCGCTTTTGCCTGTTAGAAAAGTTAAGTTCCCTGCCTGGTAAGGCGAAGAGATCCTCCTGGCTTAGGATCACGGTTCGGGCCTGCATGGAAAACAGTTCAGCTTTTACTTCGTCAGGTGTTGCTTTGTAGCCGATCAAATACCTGTGAACCTCTTTGGCCGTAAGGGGGAAATCAAAAACATCGGAGTAAGCCAGTGTGCAGAGGATCGCCGTCTCGAGGTCGTATTCCTTGAGCTCGGAAAATGGCAGCCGTAAGGTCTTCGGTAACTGGGAAACCATGGATTAGTTATGCACCGGCAGCTCGGCCCCCCTGAGGTTTTGGATGCGGTTGATCATCACCGTTTGGTGAATAGTGTATATGGAAGTGAAAGCGAACCCAAAAGCAAACAAAGCCGCATAAAAGGAAATCAGCCAATAACCCGCCTGGATACCGAGGGCCATCGTGTATGCATTGATGGCGGCTAAGAGCAACTCCCAGAAAACGATCGGGTCAAGACCCAGATGATATTTCTTCTTTGCCCAGGGAGACGTGCGCTTTTCTACGCCGAACTTAGGTGTCCGTCGAAACTCGCCGGGGCGACCCCTGATGACCTCAACGGCAGCCCGAAAGGTGTTCAACATCATGCCGGCTCCAAACCCGGATACAACCAGGAGCAAGGGGAGGTAGCTGCTCCACTTTTTCTTCAACTGGTATTGACCTGCGATGAAGAGAAGCGTAGGGGCCAGGGCGGTCAAACTAAATACGTAGGCCAGCCCGAAAAGTGAAATGAGACCAGGCGCCGCTTGCGAAAAAATGGTCACCAGTGGATAGATGAGGCTGTAAGCCAGCAGGAGTAAATGAACGCCATACCCCGTCAGATGGAATGTTGCCTCGACCTTCGTCTTCAAAGGAGCATCGCTCGCCCAGACCTTCGGTAGCAGCTTGATGGCACATTCCAGGCTGCCGCGCGCCCAGCGGTGCTGTTGTCGCCGGAATCCGTTGAATGTGATCGGTAGCTCGGCAGGGGTTTCGACGCTGCTCAGGAAAATGGCTTTCCAGCCTCTCAGGAATGCCCGGTAGGATAAATCCAGGTCTTCGGTCAGGGTGTCAGCCTTCCAGCCGCCGGCGTCTTCGATCGCCTGCCTTCTCCAGATGCCGGCGGTACCGTTGAAGTTGAACCAGTAACCCCTCCGGCTGCGGGCAAGCTGCTCCACCATGAAATGCGCATCGATGGCCAGAGACTGTAGCAGGGTCAAAAATGAAAAGTCTCGATTTAGATGCCCCCAGCGGGTCTGAACGAATGCTGTTTGGGGGTTGCTGAAATGCGGCAGGGTTTGCTTCAAGAAATTACGCGGCGGTAGGAAATCAGCATCGAAGATGGCGATGAACTCTCCTTTGGCTCTAGCGAACCCATCGCGCAAGGCTCCTGCCTTGTAACCATCCCGGTCCTTGCGGTGAAGATGCTTGATGTCAATTCCGCGTTTTTTGGCGGCTCTTACCGCTTGCCTGATGATCCCGTGGGTCTCATCCGTCGAATCGTCCAGGACTTGGATTTCCAACGAGTCCACCGGATAATCCAGATTGGCGGCGGCTTCAACTAACCGCTTCGCTACGTACATTTCGTTGTAAATGGGCAACTGCACCGTCACCTTGGGCCAGGGTGATAAGACGCCATGAGCCTTTTCGTCAGGTGGTCCGTAGCGCAGCGCAAGATAGGTCATGTAAATAAAGTTGATTCCGTAGAGAAATAGCATCCCTGTGACTAAAAAATAAACAAGCGCCAGGGGAATAAAAAGGATGTTCATATATTTTGCCTGGCCTTCAATTGGACAAAAGCGCCCGCCCATACTCCCCAAGTAAGGTACTGCCAAAGTTGCCCTGTCCAGGAGCACCAGGGATAGCAGTCGAAAAAGCCGACGGCCGCAATTGCCAAAAGAACTGCAGAGGAGGCAAGCAGTTCATTAGAGAACCCCCCTTTGCGATTAAGATACAAAGCAACCCAGGGAGCAATAAGGAGAATAAGGTAAAGCAACCCGCCAACTAATCCAGTTTCCAGGGCTGCATTCAAAATAACATTGTGAGGCGGCGCATAATTTACGGGAAAACTGGGAAACGCCTGCATGAATGCCCGTGGCGCTGCGCCGATGCCAATACCCAGGATCGCGTTTTCTTCGAAAACCGTGTTGGCAGCGGAGATTAAGACGCGTCGTTCTCCCATTGATCCCAGCTCGGGTTCGATTTCCTGGAAGGCAATCCGCTCACCTAATCGTAAGCCAACCAGTTCCTTGTTAGTCCAGACAAATGGGATTAAAAGAAGCAAAAGGGCACCAAGGAGCGTTATGTCCTTCAAAGACGGCGATTTGTTGGCCCTTATATATCCTTGGTATGCAATAAAACCCACACCAACTGCAGACCCCAACCACGATGACCTCGAGAACGTTAAGAATGTAGCTATTACGGCTATTGCTAATGTTGCGAACGGTATAACCTCGATGGATGTTTTGGCATTCAAATGCCAGGCAAGGAGCAACAGACCCGAAAAAGTGAGTACGCCCCCTAAGATGTTAGGGTGAGCGGCTAGACCGTAGGACCTTAATGAACGCACGGAGTTTGCCCAAACAATACTGACTCCGCTCCATGCCGGGTCAAGTTCGTACTCGCCAAGCCATTGTAGGCCAATGGAATGCTGAGTCAAAGACTGGATAATCGCCACTGTTGCTTGAATCCCTGCCATCACACTTAGTGGTGCTATTAGTTGCCTCAGCGACTTGACGTGATTGAGCACATAAAGATAAAGGCCGATCAACATCACCAGGCGGACGGATTGGTAAAAAGAAAACACCGGGTCGATTGAGGAAGTTGAAGTTCCTAGGGCAACAAGAGCAAGCCCGACCATTGGAACGGTCAAAAACGCCGGTCCGGTTTGAATTGGCGCCGGTTTTAGATAGTGGTGTAAAAACCAGAAAGCGAGTGTAAGTAAAAGTGTTACGTCACTCGCGTATAGCAAGATGTCCGTGTAATCAGCCCAAAGTGGCAGAACCGGTCGGGATAGTAAAACGTATCTAAGGCGAAACGGGATTAAGACAACCGTGACAAAAAAAGCTCCCCGGCTTAGATTGGGCAGCAACGCTACAAGCTTGCGTTTCATTTTGGCGAATCGCTCTGCCTAGAATACAGTTTTCAGCTTAGACGGACGTGAAAGACTATATCATAGGATAATCCGAAGCCATTGAACATGACTTCCAGACCAAGAATTGCATTGATTCACGACCGGCTCAATGTTCGCGGCGGCGCGGAACGGGTACTGGAGGAACTCGCCGGCATGTACCCGGCCGCCCCGATTTACACTCTGATCTACAAGCCAGAATTATTCGCTTCGACGCCTATTGGGCGGCACGAGGTCCGCAGCTCAATCATCGGCAAGTTTCCCGGTGCCGCTGATCACCATCGCATTTACATACCGATCATGCCGCTGATAATCGATCGCCTTCGCCTCCATGAATTCGACGTGCTCATCTCCAGCAGCGCGGCCTTTGCCCACGGCGTTCGAACGCGCCCCGATCAGCTGCATGTCAGTTATATCCATTCGCCTATGCGCTACGCGTGGCATCAGTACCGTGATCATGTTGCGCATCCTGGCTACGGTTCGATCTTCATCAAAATGCTGCTCGCTTATTTGCGAACCTGGGATCGAAAAGCGGCGCAAAGGGCTGATTATCTGGTTGCTAACTCACAGTGGACGGCAAACAAAGTCAAAGAGGCGTTCCATCGCGAATCCACAATAATCCACCCGCCTGTTCACGTGAAAAAGTTCCAGCCCGCTTCAAGTCGCGGTGATTATTACCTGACGGTTTGCCGCTTCGTCCCCTATAAGCGAGTTGACCTGATCGTGAAGGCATTCAACAAATTGGCCTTGCCGATCGTCATTGTGGGAGATGGCCCGGAACGTAAGCAGATCCAGAAGCTCGCCGGCCCAAGCGTGAAGATCCTGCCGTTTCGAACTGAGGAGCAGTTGATTAAGGTAATGTCAGAAGCAAAGGCTTTTGTTTACGCCGCCGAGGAGGATTTCGGCATCGCTGCCGTGGAAGCCCAGGCCGCCGGATGCCCTGTCATCGCTTTTGGGCGCGGTGGTTTGACGGAAAGCGTGATGGAGGGAGTTACGGGTTTGCTTTTTACTGATCAAAAGGAGGAAGCGATCGTTGAAACGGTGGAGCAGTTTGAAAGGGTGAAAGGCAAATTCAGTGTTGATGCAATTACGAAAAATGCCGAGCGATTTAACGCCGAGCACTTTGTCGCAAAGTTTTCTGCGTTTATGGATGAAAAAATCGATCAAAAATCGCGGTCAGGCAGGGTGTAGTAGTTGTAAATGGCTTCACCAAGATTGGAAAATAACTCCGCCGCCGGATCATAAATGAGTTGCACCGGCTGATAGAGGAAAATCACCAGCGCGTAATCTCCGGTAGGGGTGAAGATAATTCCAGCATCGCCCATGGTGTTGATCACACCGGTAGTGAAATTGGTCACCCAACCATGCTTGTGAGCCACGCGCGTGCCTTCGGGCACGCCGGCTTCCAACAGAACGCCGATCTTGTTCAAACTCAACAGGTTGATCATGTCCTGGCACTCGGCCTGGGTGATGTCTTCCTGGAATACCGCCACCAGCGCGCCGCCGCCTGTGTCCGCGCATTGATACAGGTCGGCCAATAGCATCCCCAGATCAGATGGGGTGGCGATGTTGTACACGTCCGGGTCAGTGAACACGTCGCCACGATCTCGCGATGGAGTCTGGATATTTGCTAATAGCGGCGCGCCGCGATAGAACTGTCCTGCCAGGAAAGTGTTTTGGATGCCCAATTTACGAAGGTCATCGGTGATCATCAGTGGGGCGCGATCGGCGTCGATGATGGCTTCCATCAACAAGTCTGCCGGTTCGTTGAAGGATTGGATGATCATTTCGCTAAGTAGTTCGCGCGTGGCTTCATTGGGTTGCTCATCGAGCCGGCTGAAGATCGAT
>Ga0209519_10000080_pt1 | contig 40677 bp, 64 predicted proteins | sample Rifsed13ft1_FD_184005 | JGI IMG/M metagenome (GOLD analysis project Ga0209519, IMG submission 184005) | Soil microbial communities from Rifle, Colorado, USA - sediment 13ft 1 (version 2) | ecosystem: Environmental > Terrestrial > Deep subsurface > Rock core/Sediment | place: Rifle, Colorado...
GCCAGGATGAAGAGGCGGGCGTGCTGATCCAGGACCCGTGGAAGTTCGACCTGCTGGGCTCGGCAGGCAGCAAGCAGTTCGACGTGGGCGCCATTATCCAGCGCTACGAGAGCCGGATCGCAATGAGTATGCTGGCGACCTTTCTGATGCTGGGCATGGACAAGGTCGGCGCTTACTCGCTGTCCAAAAACCTGAGTGACTTCTTCGCGCTGGCCTGCACGGCCCTCGCCGACATCATCGGCGAGACCTACAGCCAGTACGCCATCCCGAAGCTGCTGCGGCTCAATGGGATGAAGCGCGAGAACGCGCCCCGGCTCGTGCACGGCCCGCTGGGCACCCCCGACATCGAGGCGCTTGAGCGATTCTTCAGCGGCCTGGGCAACGCAGGCTTTCTCACCGCCACCGTCGACACCGAGCAGTGGCTGCGGCGGCTGGTCTCCGCGCCCGACGTGGCCGAGGTGGTGGTCAAGGCGCGCGAAGCGCAAGAAGAACGGGAGGCGACCGAGCCGGTTCCGCCGCCGATGCCACCGGCGGAGCCTGATCCGCCGGATAGCAACAACCCGCAGACGCCGGGGGCTCGCACGCGGCCGGAACCAGGAAAGAACGGCACAGCCCCTGCGCAGGAACCGGCTCGCACGCGACCGGATCCGGAGAAGGCAGCGGCTTGATGTGCCCCTGGGGAACGGACACCATCGTACGGGTGAAGATCGCTGCGTCCCTGAGCCACACGGGGGCAGCCTGCTGGAAAGCGGCCGGGATTGACTCGTGCATCGCAGACCTCGTGCAGGCGCTCCAGGACGGCGGGATCGACATGCTCGGCTCGTGCTGCGGGCATGGCAAATCAGATGGGGAAATCCTGCTGGCGGATGGGCGGGTGTTGGCGATTCGCGGAACGGCAGACCGGTCAGGAGGGATTACATGCCTTACATGAAAGTCAGGCGAGGCGAGGAGTGGTGCGTGCACAAGCAGGGACCGGGCGGCCAGCCGGATGGCGAGTCACTGGGCTGCCACGAGACCGAAGCAGAGGCGGACACCCAGATCCGCGCCATCGAAGAACGCGAAGAATCGGGCAGCCCCGGGACGCGCGCCCGAGACGCCGAATGGCGCTTCGTGGACGAATTCCGGGTGCGCAACCCGCGCGAGTTTTTTCGCATCCTGCCGGTGGGTAAGTTCAATAAGTTCGGACGGCTGGTCGAGATCACGCCGGACGTCTGCCGGGATATGGTCGCCCACTTCCGGGTGGTGCCGCCCACCCGGCTGCCGGTCAACCGCGAGCACCTGGAGGAGCATGGCCGGGTGGGCGTGATCAGTGGGCTGCGCCAGCAGGCGGATGGCCTGTACGCGATGGTGGACTGGACCTCGGCGGGCCTCAAGCTGCTGGCCGAGGACAGCTTTGGCTATTTTTCACCCGAAATCATCTGGGGCCCTGCCGATTACGAGGGGAAAACCGTTACCAACGTGCTGTACGGGCTGGCGCTCACCAATCACCCCTACTTTGGCGAGCAGACAGCGATCTACACCTTGCAGGACCTGACCGCAGCGGGCGGATCGTCCGACCCGGCGGCCCCTGACAGGCATTCGGACGGAGGGAATCCAATGAATGAAGAAGTTGTGATCGACGGGCTCTTCGCGCGGATCGGGAAGGCCATCGTGAGCGCGTTCAGCGCGCCGCCTGGCGCCGATCCCGGCCCCACCCCCTCGCCCGCCAACGGCGGCCCCCCGCCCCGCGAGCAGCCGGGCGATCCCGTGCGACCGGAACCCGCCCCCACCGGCGGCGCGCGGCGCGCGGAGCTGGCGCGGATCGCGGCGCTGGAGAAGGAAAACGCGGCGCTGCGGGTGCGCACCCGGCAGGCCGACCTGATCGCGCTGATGGGCGAGGAGTTTCGCCCGCTGGCTGAGAAGCTGGCCCTGATCGAGGATCAGGCCCTGGCCGACGAGCTGGCGGAGGAATTCCACGCCTTCATCGTGCAGGCCGATGACTCGCTGCTGTTCGGCGAGCTGGGCACGGCGGGCGGGGACCAGGATGCGGCGCGGACGGAAGCCGAACGCTACGAGGCCGAAGTGAAACGCCGCGTTGACAAGGGGATGTCGGCTGCCGACGCCCACAGCGAGGTGGCAGCGGAACATCCGGAGCTGTACAAGGCGTACCGCCGGGCCTCGGCCAGGCGGGAGGAGGACTAAATGGCCGTTCAAGCCAATCGCGTCACGCTGCCGGGGCTGCTGGCCGCCGGTGACCTGAGCAGCAGCCAGTTCACCTTCGTCAAGCTGTCCTCGACGGCGGGGAAGGTCAAGGTCGTCGCGGCGACGACCGACCTGGCCGTCGGGGTGTTGCAGAACGACCCCACCGACGGCGAAGAAGCCGATGTCGCCGTCGGCGGGCTGGTCAAGGTGGCGGCGGGCACGTCCGTCGGCTGGGGCGAGGGGATCGCGGTCGGTTGGAACACGACCGGCAAGGCGGTGCCGCTGGCCGCCAACTCGACCAACGACAACCGCCCCTACATGGGCCGGTTCCACAGTGCGTGGGGGCAGACGACCACCGTCACGCTGAATCAGATCCTCAGCATCCAGCTCTTTCCGGGCGCGATGCGGCTGTAGACCAGCCAGAAAGGAGGCACCGTGCCACAACCTACGGACTTTCACGTCGATCAGGTCCTGCAGGACTTCAGCATCGCCTACCTGCAGAGGCAGACCGACTTCATCGCGCGCGAGATGTTCACCCCCAAGTCGGTCCGTCACTCGTCGGACACCTACTATACCTACACGGCCAAATATTGGCTGACTGACGAGATGCAGCGCCGCGCGGCGGGCAACCCCTACGCGGAATCGGGCTGGGAGCTGTCCACCGACTCCTACAAGTGCGAGCGCTGGGCGCTGGCGAAAGCCATCGCCGACGAGGAGCGCGACGATTCGGACGACGCCATCAGCCTGGACCAGGACGCCGCCGAGTGGCTGGAGCAGAAGAACCTGATCCGGCTGGAGCGCTCGGTCAGCGGCGACTTCATGGTCACCGGCGTCTGGACGACGGACAACACCACCGCCACCGACTGGGACGCGAGCGGCGGGGTGCCGATCACCAACGTCCAGGTAGCGGCGCGCACCGTGCAGCAGGCGACGGGTAAGCGCCCGAATGCCATCGCGATGGGCAAAATCGTGCACGACGCCCTGCTGACCAACGCGCAGATCACGGCGCTGATGCAATACTCCGAGCGGGCCCTGCCGCGCGACGTGCAGGCCATCCTGGCAGCGGCGCTGGACCTGGAGTTCATCTACGTCAGCCAGGCGAGCTACGACGCCAACGCGGAGGGCCTGACCGCCAGCATCTCGCCTATCATGGACGACGACGCGCTGCTCTACGTGCGAATGGCGGCGGCCCCGACGCTGAAGACCGCCACGGCGGCGATGCTGTTCTACTGGATGGGCGGCGGCGGGCTGGGGACGTACTCTCGCGTGCGGGATGATACGCGGGATTCCGATCTGGCGCGCATCAAGGCGGCCTGGGATTATAAGCAAATCTCAGCCGACCTGGGCTACTTCTTTTCAGACATCGTCTAGCTCGCACCGTCGAGCCCGGACACACCGGGGTCTGACGGTGGCGCATGAGCGCCGGGACTTTGCTCCTCCCCCGCTCGTGTGTCACGGTCAGGCCGGGGAGGAGCACGCTTGGAAGTCGAGAACGATGGGCGGGAGGCAGAGCTAGTGCTCCGGATCGAGATACCGGAGACGTGGGTCCGGCAGTTCAGCCGGGACGCCTATGACAGCGGCTACGAATGCCAGCTGCGGGGAATCTACATTAAGAACCTGGGCGGGAGCCCTGATGCCAGAATCGAGGCGAGCGCCACCGGGACTCGCGACCATCTCGAGCGGTGGCGTCTCCACCTCACGGATCGATGGGGACCCCGGCGGCGCGCGGTCGAGCACGAGGACAAACATAAAACGGACCAGCAGTGGGTATCCGTCTCGGTGGCGATGAAGGCCGGTCCTGTTTACGTCACACCGCTTCATGTATCCCTGGGACCCCACATGCTCTCATTCGCCGTGCTGGCGGTGGGATTTGAGTACGGCAAAACCAAGCCTAAATCCCTCCTGGGCGCGATGATTTGGAACGGCAATCATAAATGGATGTGGTCGATTTCGCTCACGTACCTGACGCTGGAGTATCTGCGAATTGGGAGGGGCAAGGGTGACTACCATCTATTCTAATCCCCCCCTCGAAACCCCTGGCCCTTATCTGGAGGGCAGCGCCTACATCGGCGTCGCCACCTCCGATCTCGTGGTCGGCCAGGCGCAGCGCAGCGTCCAGGCCATGGCCCGGCGGCCCGGCGACGCCGAACCGGAGTACGGCGAATTCACCAAAGGGGCCGAGGCGCGCGAGTATTTCGCCCGCCAGTTCCTCCGGTCCGGGCACGACTGGCTGCTGTACCTGGACGGCGACATGCTGATCCCGCCGCACCTGCTGGAGCGGCTGCGCTGCCACGGCCTGCCTTGCGTGTCGGGGTATTACGTCCGGCGGACGTTTGACCTGGTGCTGCCGATCTGGTACGAAGACGACCCGGAGTTCCGCTGGCCGATGATGCCGTTCCGGGGCACGCCGCAGTCGGGACGGCTGTACCGGCTGGGCGCGACCGGCTTCGGCTGCTGGCTCATCCACCGGTCGGTCTTCGAGGCGGTCGAGCCGATGCTGTACGGCGAGGCGTTTGTCTGGCAGGACGACATGGACGTGTGGCCGTACGACCTGGCCGCGCTGTGGGCGGGGCGCGACAAGCTCCGGCTGCTGCGGGGAACCAAAGATCAGGTCGGGGCCGATCTGCGCTTATCCTTCTTTATTCGCCAGGCAGGCTTCGCCATCTGGGGCGACCCGGACGCCGATTGCGGGCATTACGTCCACTATCCGCTGGGCCGCAACGATTGGGAGGGGCTGCCTCTCGATTTCCGCGCCGCCTTTGCGCGCGGCACCGAGTACGAGCTGGAGGAGATCCGCGCGCAGTGGGCCGCGCAGCGGGCAGCGGCACTAGGGGAGGGGCAACCATGAGCAATCCGTTTATCTATGAAGGTTCTCTAGAAATCCATGAGGATGACGGCTACTTCATCTACTTCATCATGTGTGATACGGATCAACTGGGACGATTGGTTGCGACACACTTCAATCCAGGGGACACCAGTTATTATCCTGCGGTTAATCTTCCGCGCGTCCGCCTAACTATCGAGGTTGTTGACGTTCTCAAGCGGGCCGAGGAAGATGCCTTTAATCGAAAGGATGACGTATGACCCCCATCGCCATCCTGTGCAACGGCCCACGCATCTGGGCCTCGTCCCGGCTGCGGGGCTTCTGGCTGGAGGAGATCCGCGCGCAGTGGGCCGCGCAGCGGGCGAAGGCCCTGGGAGAGGAGCAGGCATGAGCGACGAACGACGCGGGTGCTCGCACGCGACCGGAGCGGCTGGGGTCGTACAGAACTGGTCCACAGGGAGAACCATTAAGTGTGCATTCTGCTATAAGGACTCGGGCCGGCTGATCGCCGACGTCTTTGCGGTGGGGGTACTCGGCAAGCGTCCCATCCAGCCGCTCCCTCCGGGCTGGGTCGTCTATCTGGAGACTAAATCATTTCCGCTGGGTGAAGTGACATTCCGGTGCTTCTGTCGCGACGACTGCGCCAGCGCCTGGCGTGCAGGGAGAGGAGCACCGACTCGTTTATGGCGGTGGCTCACCGGGAGGCGGGGGTGATGACGACGTCTCGGATCGCCATCCTGTGCAACGGCCCACGCATTTGGGCCTCGTCCCGGCTGCGAGGTTTCTGGCTGGAGGATGCCGCGCCGCTGGCCTTTCGCGCCTACGGCCCCGGCGACCCGCTGGAGGGCCTCGACGGCTGCGACACCGTCATCTTCCAGAAGCGCTTCAAGCCGCTCGACCTGGAGCGGGCCCGGCGCTATCAAGCCGAGGGGCGGCAGATCGTCTTCGACCTGACCGACCCGATGTGGTGGTGGTTCCCCCAGGAGGTCACCGCCATGTGCGAGATCGCCGACGTGGTCACGACCAGCAACCCGACGCTGAGCGAGGCGGTACGGCTCGGCGGCAAGGCGGCGCGTGTCCTGACCATCCCGGACCGGATGCTGCCCAGCTTCCACCCGACGGTCGCCGATCACGGCCCGCGCGAGCGGGTGGTCCTGGCCTGGTACGGGGATGCAGGCAACCGCATCGCCCTGCAAGGCTACCTGCCCATGCTGGCCTACCTGGCTCACTTCTACCCGCTGGAGCTGCGAATCATCGACAACGCGCCGGGCCTGAAGGTGGTCGAAGAGGACAGCCCGCACCTGCCGATCACGCACGTGCCCTGGGCGCTGGAAACCGTCCACGCCCAACTGGTCGGCTGCGACATCGCTTACCTGCCGCCCTATCCGGGGCCGTGGGGGCTGCTCAAGAGCAACAACCGCGACGTGACGGCCTGGTGGTGCGGCCTGCCGGTGGTGCGGGGCGACGACGTGGGGGCGATGGCCGAGCTGCTGGACAGCCCGGATCGACGGGCGACGGTCGGCGCCGAGAACCGCCAGCGGGCGGAGCAGGAGTACGATATCGCGCGGAGCGTGGACCAGTGGAAGGCGCTGGCGAAGAGTCTGCGCGAGGGCAGCCTGGACGGGCTGCTGGCGCTGGACCCCGTCCGGCAGGCCGAGGAGGCGCAAGTTGGCTGAGGAACGTAACAGGCCGATTGCGTCCGGAGGCAGTCCCGATGCCGCTGTATAGCTACGTTTGTACCAACCCCGACTGCGGGGCCAGGCTGGACATCTTCCACCCCATCCGCGAGGTCGGCAGCCCGCGCGCGTGCGGCGGCTGCGGCGCGCCGCTCCAGCGGCGGCTGACCCCGGTGCACCACCGCTGGCCCGCCCAGTACCGGCCTGGCTTCGAGGAGAGCGGGCAGCGGATGCTGCTCGATCCGGAATTCCAGGCCCGCAAGAAGGATGAGCTGGCGCAGGCCAAGGAAGAACATCTGAACCGCACGGCCCGCGAGAAGGGGCAGGACGCGCATGGCTCTCGGCGCTAACAGCTACGGCAGCCTGGCCGAGGTTGTGCCCTTTGCGCGGGCCTACCTGGCAGGCGAGAGCACCTTCAGCGCCACGACGCGCCCGACTCTGACCGAGGTCGAGAAGTTCATCGACCGGGCCAGCGGGGTGCTCAACCTGGCGCTGGCCGCTGCGGGCTTCACCATCCCGGTGACGCAGGCTGACGCCCGGCTCGCCTGCGACGACTGGGTGGTCACGCTGGCCGCCGCCTACGTCGAGGCCAGCCAGCCCTTCGCGGGGCTGGAGGACAACGAGCGCGCCCAGAGCTTTACCCGGCTGTACCGGGAGGCCGAGAAGTTCGTACAGGCCAACGCGGCGGGCTTCGCGCACCTGGGGGTCAGCCAGCCCCAGGACGACAGCAACGCGCTGATCTTCACCGGCGAGACCGCCCAGGCCGACCGGGCCGATCCGGACAATACGGCGCTGGAACAGCCGAAGTTCCGGCGGGGGCAGTTCGACTCGTGAGCTACGCATTGGGCGAGGCGGCCGCGCTGACTCTGCTCCAGGCGCTCGCCGCCTGGGATACGGACAACAGCCTGTCGCTGGCGAACGACTCGACCAACCGGGCGAAGGGGATGCTCAACCACGGAACGGATTACAAGTACCTGTTCCTGGAGCCCGGCGCGTTCGAAAGCGGCTACAACGACATTGGGGATACGAAAGCGGTTGATCAATGGCATACCACCCTCACCCTGATCGTGTTCAACGACCCGCCGACCCAGAAGACCGCCGAGATGGAGCTGGCGGCGCTGCGCCAGGAGGCGATGGAAACGCTGGACCAGCGCCTCCACCTGAACAGCAGCGTGGTGAACTTCGCCAAGGTGGTGGGCGGCGAGCCGATCCAGGGCTGGAAGAACAGCCGGGGCCGGGCCTTCATCCTCCAGGAGATGGACCTGTTATGGGAAGAAGTCCGAAGCATCACCCAAAACGACTGACCAGCGCCGAGCGCGAGCAGTTGGAGCAGGAACGCGAGACGTTGCGCCCCCGCGTGGCCCGGCTCGATGCGCGCGGCCAGACGGATACGGCGCACCACACCACGCTGGCCCGCATCGAGGCCGCCCTGGGCGGCGACGACGCCGCGTCCGCCAGCCCCTTGAATCAGGAGGACACCGATCATGGCGCTTCGTAAATCGCAGGTCTGGTTGGACAACACGTCCGGGACGCTGACCGAGTACACCAGCGAGGTCAATGCCGTCAGCGCCGAGCTGGGCCGGGACATCCTGGACGATACCACCCTCAACGAGGATTGGGAGTCGATTGTGGCCGGAATTCGGCGGGGTCAGTTTCCGATCAACGGCTTCGTCACCCAGTTGAACACCGGCGTCATGAAGGCGCTGCTGGCGGCCCAGGCCACCTCGGTGTCCAAGACGTTCCAGATGAAAGTCGGCAGCCGCTACGTCAACTGCGAGACGCTGATCGGCGACGTGAAGTGGGACGCGGATGGCAAGAAGCTGATCCCTTTCTCGGCGATGGCGCGCGTCGATGGCGCGGTCAACGAGACCAGCGTCGCGCTGTAATCCCGTACCGGTTCGGGAAGGAGCCAGGAACATGAAAATCGTCAAAGACGACGCACGCCGGGTTGAAATCGGGCTGCCGGACGTCATTACGGCGGCCCACTGGCAGCGCTTCTACCAGGAGCGCGAGAAGTACGTCATGCCGGGCGGGCCGTTCCCGGCCCAGTTTCCGGCCGCCTACCTGGCCTCGCTGACGCTGCTGGAGCAGGGGAGTTACCAGGACGGCGACAAGACCCTCAGTCTGAAGGAGGCCGGCCTGAATGTGCCCGCCGGGATCATGGTCTGGGTCGCCACCCAGGTCCAGCAGGTCCTGAACGAGGCGCTGGAGGTCCCAAAAGCCTCGTGAGGCAGGCGGTGCTGGCCGCGGAGCGCGCCGTGTGGGGCAGCGACGACCCCGACCTGGCAGGCGAGACGCCGCGCGAGCTGGAGCTGGCCTGGCTGGTCGAGCGCTGGGGCGCGGCGGCGGTGTTCGGGCCGCAGGGGGCGGATTATGGGCTGCTACAGCGTATGAGCCTGGCGCAGAACGTCTACAACACCATCCGGGCGGTGCGGCGCGCCAAAGGCGAGGCGCTGCTCAGGCTGCCGCCGGAGACCCACCGGCTGTTCGAATGGCTGGTGGAGGAAGGGTTTGCGGACCTCTGATGGATCCATTCGAGCTGGACCTGGGGGCGCTGTCGGGCGCGCCGGCGCGGCTGCGGCAGTTCGCCGCCGCCCTGCCGGACGCGCTGGACGCCAGCCTGCACCGCTGGGGGCAGCAGACGCGGGCCGGGTTGAAATCAACCCCGTATCCGCGCCGCCGCCGGGGCCAGCGCACCGTGCGGACCGGTCAGCTCGCCAACCGCTGGCGGATCGAGCGGGCGGGGCGTGGGGTGATCGCGATTGTCAACCGGGCGGCGGGGCGCAGCGGCTTCTACGCGGGCTACGTGATTGGCCCGCCGGAGCAGCAGGCGTACATGCACGAAGGCCGCTGGTGGCAGGCCGATCAGGAGGTGATCGACGTGCATCTGGCCCGGCTGTTCGCGCAGCTGGACGACGACATCGACCGGGCGTGGACCCGGCAGGGACTGTAGCGTATGGGACGCGGTAGAGACTACGAGCTGCGGATCCGAGGCAACAGCACGCAGGCCTCCGCCGCCGCCGACGATCTCGCCAGCAGCATCCAGGACCTGGTGCAGCTCCAGCAGCGGGCCAACACGGTCGCGCAGGAGTATGCCCGCAGCGTCGCACTCACCTCCAAGGAGGCGACGGCGCTCGGTCGCGCCATGAACCTGACCGGCAAAGAAGCCCGCGACCTGGTAAAAGCCGAGAAGCTGGCCGCCGACGACGCCAAGCGACTGGCCCAGGCCCAGATGGAGGCGGACCGGGCCACGCGCGGGCTCGGCCAGGCGGCCAACGACAGCGCCAGCAGCCTGCAAACGCTGGTCGGCGGGCTGCAAGCGGCGGGGGCGGCGGCGATTGTCCAGCAGATCGGGCAGGGGATTGAGGCGCTGTACGAGCTGAGGCTGTCGTCCGAGAACGCCACCAACGCGCTCAACGAATTTACCAACGGGCAGGCAGACCGGTACGTCGAGGCGGTCACGACCGCAACAGGCGGCATGGTCAGCGCCTTCGACGCGGCCCAGATCAGCGCCAACCTGACCGGTATGGGGCTGGCGCAGACCAGCGACCAGGTCGCCGAGATGACCCGCGTCGCTACGATCCTGGGCAAAACGTTCAAGAATCTGGGTGCGGCAGACGCAGCGAATGAGTTCAGCCTGTTGATGGCGAATATGTCCTTCCTGCGGCTGGACCAGTTCGGCATCAGCAGCGCCGCCGTGCGGGACCGTATCCGGGAGCTGAAGGCCGAAACACCCGGCCTGACCCAGGAAATAGCCTTTTACCAGGCGGTGATGGAGATCGGCGGGGCGACCGCCGACCGGGTCGCCGGGTCGATGAGTGACGAGGCGGTCGCCGCCGCGCAGCTCGAGGCGGCCTGGGCAGACCTCAGGGTCGAGATCGCGAACAACATCCCCCTGGTAAACCGCTTCCATCAAGGCTTGACCGGGCTCGTGGTCGGCGTGCGCGACTTGATTCAGACCGAGCGCGACTTCCGCCAGACCGCCGGGGCGACCTCGCAAACCCTGGAGGAATACGCCGCCCAGCTTCACTCCGTCGGGATGCTGGACGAGGACCTCGCGCGTCTGGTTGCGTCCGGGGCGGATACGCAGGAACTCTACAACGCCGCGCTGGAAAACGGCGATACCCAGATGCTCCAGGCAATTGCTGGACTCCAGGCGCTGACCGACGAATATGAGCGCAATCGCCTGGCGGCGACGGACGCGGCGGAGAAAGGTCGCGCGCTGGCGTTTGCGAGGCGCGACGAAGCGGATGCCGCCGGGGAAGCCGCGCTGTCCGAAGAGGAGTTAGCCCGCGCCGAGGAGGAAGCCGAAGCGGCCCAGCGGCAGGCCGAGCAGGCGGCGCGCGCGTACACCCAGGCCCTGCAGGACCAGCTGCGCGAGCAGCAGGCGCTGATCAGGCTGGCGGGCGAGCAGGCCGCCGCGCTGGGCACGCTCGGCGTGCAGGGTTATCTCGCCAGCGCCGAGTCCGGGCAGGGCTTCCTCGACTTCCTGCGCGCGACGGGCAGCGAGCTGTTGCTGACCGGGGATGCGCTGAATGAGTACCTGCTCTCCCAGGGGTTGGCAACCCAGGCGCAGATCGAGAGCAGCGAGACGATGGCGCGCATGGATCAGCTGCTCCAGGACCAGCGTATCTCCGTCGAGGACGCCATCGCCGCCTGGGAGCTGCTGGCGGCCGGCCAGACGGAGGCGGCCAACGCCCTGTTGCAGGACGCCTCGACCATCGAGGGCGCCGAGGAGCGCATCCGCGCGTATGGCGATTCGCTCATCGGGACGGGCGAGGTTGCGCAGGAACAGGCGGCGACGGTCGCGGGCGCGCAGCAGCAGGTGCTGGACCAGGCGCAGCAGATCGCCGACGCCCAGGCGTTGATCGAACAAACCGCCGCGCCCGCCTTTGGCGCCATCGCCGAGAACGCCCCGCCTGCCAACCAGGCGATGGGGCCGCTGGCCCGGAAGTTCACGGCGATCGTGGACGCGCTGACGGCGATGCCGGGGCTGGCCGCCGAGAGCTTCGCCGCGACCAACGCGGCGGCGGGGCTGTACGTCGGCGGGGAGACCGGGCTGGGGCTGGCGGCCGCGATGATCGCCTCGATGCGCAACTCGTGGCAGTACCTGCTGACGCACCCGAACCTCGATCTGAGCGTCAAGATCGACCGGAAGGGGGAGATTCCCAATGTCGCGGGCGGCGGGTCGTTCACGACGCACGGCCCGCAGCTGCTGCTGGTCGGCGACAACCCCGGCGGCGTCGAGCACGTCGTGGTCACCCCGATATCGGGCCGGGGGGTGACGCACGGGATTCCCGGCGGGCTGGCGATGGCAGGCGGCGGGGACCTGGTGGCCTCCGGCGGCGGCCGGGGGACGATCAGCATCGGGCAAATCGTGGTTCAGACGGCGGCGACGGACGCGCGGGGCATTGCCGAGGCGATCTTCCCGGCCCTGCGCCAGGTGGCGCATCTGTACGGGCTGGACTTCGCGGAGGTGGCATGACGCGGCCCCCCTTCGAGCTGGCGCTGGATTTGAACGGCGACCTGGATTTCGCGGACGCCAGCGAGGTCCTCAGCGCCGACGTGCTGGAATGGCAGGCTCAGGTCGGGGCCGACGCGCCGTTCACCGACATGGCGCGGGCCAATACGCTGCGGGCGACGCTGCGTAACACCGACCAGCGCTACAGCCCAGAGCACGCGAGCGGGCTGGCGGGCTTCGAGCCCGGCGCGCTGATCCGGCTGCGGCTGACCGACCCGGCGACCGCCGCCGTCACCACCCGCTTCATCGGCTGGATTGACGAGGATGGCCTGGAGGTCGTCCCCGGCCAGCACGGCGCGCGCGAGACGCAGGTCCGCGCCAGCGGCTTTTTCACGCGGCTGCTGGACCAGCCGGTGCGCGTCCCGCTCCAGACGGGCAAGCGGGCGGATGAAATTATCGACGCCATCTTGCAGCGGGCGATCAGCTACCCGCCGGGGCTGGCAGCCTGGCTGCTGGGCGACCCGCTGCTCAGCCAGCTGGGCGTTACCACCTTCCTGGCGTCGGGCGTGGCCGACTACGCCTCGCTGGAGCAGGGCGCCACCGTGTTTAGTTATGCCGGGGATACCTGGGCGCGCGACACCAGCGCCTTCCGCGCGCTGAGCGACGTGGTCCGGGCCGAGCGGGGCTTCCTGTACGAGAGCCCGGAGGGCAAGCTGGTCTTCTACAACCGCCACCACTGGCAGGTGGACATGGCGACGGCGGTCGATGCGACGCTGAGCGACGCCGACGTGAGCGTGGACCGGGAGATGGAGTACGCCTATGGCAACGTCGTCAACCGCTGCGTGGTCAAGTTCCACCCGCGCTCGGTCGGCAGCTCGACCGAGGTGCTGGCGCAGTCCAGCGCCGCGCCGCGCGTGATCGCGGGGCAGACCCACACGCTGCGGCTGATGCTGGACGACGGCAGCGGCAACCGGATCGGGGCCACGGCGCTGATCACGCCGGTAGCGAACGTCGATTGGACGGCCAACAGCGCCGAGGATGGCAGCGGTACGGACGTAACCAGCGCCGTTTCGGTGTCGGCGGTGGCCGACGCCAACGCGATTGAGCTGACCTTCGTCAACAGCGGCGCCCAGGACGCCTATATCCGCAGCCTCCAGGTGCGCGGCACCCGGCTGACGGACTTCGGCGAGGTGGAGCTGAGCTACCAGGACGACGCCAGCATCCGGGCGTACAAAAAGCAGGTGCGGACGCTGGACCTGGGCTTCGTGGACGATTTTGTCTTCGCCGGGCAATTGAGCATCGCCGAGGTGCAGGCGCACAAGACGCCGACCGGCCAGGTGCGCAGCATCGGGCTGCTGCCCGCCGGTCGCCCGTCGCTGCTGACGTACGCGCTGAGCCAGGGCATCGGCGCCCGGATCGCGCTGGCCGAAACCCAGACCGGCGCCAGCGGCGACTACCACCTGATCGGGCGGCAGGAGGGCATGGGCCGCAACCAGCAGTACTGGATCCGGCAGTTCCTCCAGCCCGCGCCGCTGGCGACCGCCTGGATTTTAGGCGTAGCGGGTTACAGCGAGCTGGGCGAGACCAGTTACCTGGGATTGTGAGGGGATCACGGTGAGGAGGCGACGGCGATGATGATCCGAACGGCCAACCAGCAGCGCGCCGTCATCCAGGCAGGCGGCTACCCGCGTTTTGTCGAGCAGCAGATCGCCTGGCGCTGGCCGGGCGCGCCCGCCGCCAACTGGCAGGCGCGCGGCGAGATTCACGCCGAAATCGCCCGCTCGAACTGGCGGGTGTGCTGTACGACCTGCCGCGAGGCGATAGTCATCGAGCCGGGCCTGCCGTTCTTCTGCCCGAACTGCCTGATGCAGGCCAACGGCGGTTACGCGATGCGGGTCATCTGGCCCGCCGAGCGCGCGCAGATTGAAGCCGTGCTGCTGGCGCGGCCTGTGCCGGAACATCGAAACTGGCTGCCAGGAGAAACGGTGGCGATGCTGATCGCCGAGAACCTGGCGCACGGCCTGCCGCCGGGGCTGATCACGGCGACCCTTTGGAACACCGGCCCCACGACGAGCCGCCCGGAAGGAGACTGATTCATGGCCTGGACTTCACCAACCACCCGCGTTACCGGCGAGCTGATCACCGCCGCCATCTGGAACACCGACATCGTAGACAACCTGACGTTTTTGCACGACCGGGTCGTGACCGATCTCATTCCGCCGAAGTGGAACGGCGGCGCGGGTGGCGCGGACACCATTTTAGGAGACTGGCGGGTCGTCCAGTACGCCAATACCGCCGCCGCCAACGTGCCCGCCGCCGTGATGAACTTCCACGTCCCCGCCGATTTTTCGGCGCTGACGGCGGCGCAAATCCTGGCGGTGTCGAGCGCGACGACGACGCTGGAATACAACCTGACAGTAGACTACGGGGCCAGCGGAGAAACCTACACCACCCATTCGGGCGCGTCAGCAGACCAGACCCTCGCCATGACGGCGAATATCCTGACTTTGATCTCCATCACCGGCGCGCTCGGATCGCTGGCGGCAGGCGATTTCGTCGGCGTGACGTTTGCCGCCAGCGCCGGGGCCAACGCCGCCAACTGGAACATCCTGGGGCTGCTGCTGCGCTACACGCGCACCTAACGGAGGCGAGATGGAACTGAACCCGAACAAGCCGCTCGACAAGCGGCGCTTCCCCCTGGAAGTCGAGTCCACGCTCGGCTTCCCGCTGGCGGTGACGCTGCTGGCCGAGCGGGGGGTATGTTTCTACCTGAAAGCCGTCTACCAGGGCGGCGAGGAACTGACCGCCGAGGACGCCGAGGCCGTGCGGGCGCTCGTCGAGGCGCACGAGGCCTGATGCAGCGGCGCGCCTTTCTGCATCTGCTGGCGGCGCTGCTGGGCAGCCCGCTGGCGAGGGCGAGGAGGAAACGAGCGATGATCACCGTCACGAGACCGGGTTTCCCGGATGGGTACGACGAGGCCGAAGTGACCGCCGCGCTGGCGGGCGCTGGCTACACGCTGGTCGTGCCGCCCTATGGACACGGGGATAAATGGAAGTTTGTGGTCGATACGACCGAGGCCAACCGTACGGCGGTTGAGGCGCTGATTGATGGGGTGGTGGATACGACGGCAGGGATTCCGATCAGTGCCAGTCGAGACCGAACGCCCGTAGTGCTCACCGGCGATCCGTATACCCTGATCAGCACCGCCGAAGCGACCACAATGTTCTCATGGTCGATACCGGGGGGGCTGCGTGGGCTGGAGATCGCGATGCCTTTCCATTACCTCAACAATACGGGCAACCCGCAAGACCTGATTATGACGGTGAAGTATGCGACGATCAATCTGCTTGATTTCAGGGTGGCGGGTATTGCCACCCACGTCTCCGTACGTGCGGGTTTTCTCCACTGCCAGTTCTGGCATATCGCGCCGGCGATCCAGAATGCGGTAGCGCAACTCACTCTGGCGGCTCCAACTACGAGCGTAGTTGAATATAGTCGCATGAATGACTACTTCGGAAATGTCGATAGCACGATACAGCAGACTGTCACGATCCTGGCAACCCTGGGGGCAGCGAGCGGCGAGCTATTTGTGAAAACGGGCCCCCCGCTGGTCCGGTATTTGTAGATGGGCTAATCAAACAAGCCAGACAGATACGTAACACGGGGCTGTGACGTGAGCAGGTCATAGCGGTACAGCTTCACATGACAGGACGGCGTCACCACGAGCTTCCAGTGATACAGGAGAAAGCATTTGAGCTGGATGTTTAGCAACCAGACCGCCCAACGCAGGATGAGATAGCGCATGTTGACCTCTCTCCTGAGTATACCACGAGAGAGGAAAAACCACCCCACCGCGCGGAAGAATGAAAGCCTCCACGCGCAGCGGAGTGGCAAAGCCAAGTGTAATACCGGGCGGGCAGTGGGTGCAAGCCGGGGCGCGCGAGCGGGGGCGGTAGAGAACATGGAGACACGATGGATGGAGCGGTGAATATTCTACAAATCCTGACGGACATCGCGCCGCTGGCGCTCAGCACGCTGATCCTCGGATCGGTGCTGCTGTTCTCGATTTACGCTGCCGTCAAAGTCGTTATCCCGGCTATGCACGAGCTGGTGCGGATGTCCGAAGCGCAGCGCGACTCGTGGGAGCGGATTGTCAAAGAGCAGGAGAAGATAAGCCGCCTCATGATGCAGGAAGTTCAGAGCGACCTGGCCGACGAGCGGGCGGAGCGGCTGAAGCTGGATGCGCGGGTCAAAGAGATGGACGCCGAGATGACCCGGAAGGACGTGCGAATCACCGAAATGCAGCGAGAGATCGACACCCTGCGCCGGGCGCTGGCCGACAAGGACGTGCTGATCCGCGATCTGCGCAGCGAGCTGGACCGGGTGAAGGCCGACCGGGTCAAGGTCGAGAAAGAGCGCGACGGGCTGCTGCACCGGATCGAGGCGCTGGAGAAAGCGCAGCAATCGGCGAAGCCTGACGGCGACAAACCATCCCAGAGTCCCGAACCGGAGGTGAAGCATGATCCGCCATCAGCGGCTTCTCATTAGTCTGGCGCTGTTCGCGCTCCTGGCGCTGTCGTTGGGCTGCCGCCAGAGTCAAGCGTGGTATGCCACGAACGACGCGATCAATACGCAGATGGCAGCCACGTGGACGGCTCAGCCGGTAGGCGCCAGCGTCGGGCAGCTCGTCGCCCAGAGCCAGGACCTGGGCGTCTGCCCGACCGCGCCGGTGGTGTTGTGCGTGGCGATCACAGCCACGCCGCCTGCCGCGAACTCGCAGCCGACAGCGACCCGGACTCTGACTCGCACGCCGACTGCCAACCAGACGCCGACGGTCACGAGGACACCGAGTCCGACCACGATGCCCAGCGCCACCCCTGACGCGCTGACCGCTGAACGCATCGCCAACGGCGGCTTCGAGGGGACCTGGCGGGCGGTGATCTTCAACGAAGTCAATGTGTTTGTGGAGTGGGAGCCGTACTACTGCGACGAGCCGTACACGCCGGAGAAGTGCCCCGCCGAGCGGCGCGATACGCAGATCCCGCCGCGCCCTGGCTACAACTCGCCCGATCTCATGATGGGGCGTCCGGAGCTCAAGCCGAGCGACGTGGCGGTCCGGGTGCACGGCGGCGTGACGGCGCAGCAGTGGTTCTGCTTCTTCCGCACCTGCCGCGCTGGGGTGTTCCAAACGTTCCAGACGCAGCCCGGCGAAGTGTGCCACATCTCCGCCTGGGTGCAGACCTGGAGCGCCTCCGGCGAATACGGCACCGATGGACTCAAATTCCACAGTAAGACGCTGACTGCCGACGACCGGGCAAACTCGACGTGGTTTATCAAGGTGGACCCGGACGGGGGGACCTACGCCTTCGCGCCGGGGCTGCTCAGCCAACCGTTCGGCTACAGCAGCGGGCACTATGACCAGTATGTCCAGATCACGACGACCTTCGTCGCGACTGGCCCGCAGGCCACTGTCTTCTTTGAGAATCTACGCTTGTGGCCGCTGGCCCACAACGACAGCTATCTCGACGATGTGTCGGTGCGCTGTGCGCTGCCCGGCGAGCCCAGCCCAACGTCGGCCCCTTCAGCGACCCCCAGTCCGACGGTGACAGCCACCCCAAGTGCAGTCGCGGGGACGCCGACGCCGATCACCCCACCCGGCCCGACCCCGGCAGCCACGCTCATCGGCGGGGAGCATTGGCCTCGCCGATGGTCTACCAGCGCTGGGCTTGACTACCGGGTCACCGTCTCCAAATTGTTGATCCGCAGCAAGCCGTGCAGCCCCGCCGAAGCGGCGAGCGAAGTCTGCGGGTGGGATCAAGTCGGGTATGTGTCAGGGTATTGGTCCTACGACAAGCAGCTCATTATCTTATGCCTTCATGAGTGGGCACAGGACGGCGATTTGTGGGGTTCGCCAGAGCCATGCGACTTTGAGGTCATGCGCTGGAGCGCGATTCAGCTGGTTGGTGAGGATAAGCCCTATATGGAACTCATCCCCGGCATGGAGGGCTGATCGTGTTCAACGTCAAAGTACTCAAGAATGCCACCGACGACCAGTATGCCACGCTCGTCTGCCCCGGCTGTGGCACGAAGGGCATTCTGGATAAGGATCAGTACCAGGGGCGAGTCAGCGTGCTGTGCGACTGCGGTTGGCACGAAACGCATAATTTTGAAGTCGCCCAAGAGAGCGAAGAGTAAAGGAGCCCTACCGTGTTTGAATTCCTTGATCTGTTTGACAAAGAGTTAGCCGTCGAGCTGCTATTCGGCCTAGCCTTTGTGATCTATGTAGTGGTGTACGCCATCGAGGGGCTGAAGAAGAAGGGTATCATCCAGCCCGATTCCGGCCAGGCAGGCCGCATCAGCGAGTTCCTGAACGGGGCGCTCGGCCTGACGGTCTACGTCCTCCTATGGCTGGGGGCGGGTGCCAAAGTTGAGACCCTGCCCGGTGGGGCCAGTCTGGTAGCATCGTCCGTGGTGTTTATCATCCCGGCAATTCTCGGTTCGAAACTCTTCTACGAAGCGCTGAAGTGGATACGCGGGATCACGCAGCAGGCCAGGGGCCCGGTCGTCGAGGGCCGGGCCTATCCCAAAAGTGGACCCGTCGGGTAATCGTGGCAATCCGGCCCCGGCGCGGCCCGGTCGCGAGTTCACGATGGTGGACATTCGCGATCTGGAGATGCAGACTCCAGAAGGCGTCCTGGAGGAGGAGCTGGGCGCGGAGACACCGAGCGAAGAGGACCTCGAAGAGCTGATCGGCGCGCAGGCGCTGGTCAGCCCGGCAGCGGCTGCTCGCGCCGGACGGGGGGCGCCGGACGCTCGCGGGCGACCGGGTGCTCGCACGCGACCGCGACGACCAGGGATTCATAAACCCATCACCGACCGGCTGCTGGAAGAAAACAGGCAGCGGGCGCTGGGCGATACGTCGACCTGGTGGCCGCCGCCGCCGGGGGCGTAGACGAGGACGCAGAAAGTTACAGCCCTCCGGAGCTCCGGAGGGCTGTTTTGATTCAGAACCGATCCAGACGTGAATCGATTTACGTTTTGCGAGTCTTCGCCCGCTGCTTTCGCCGCCATGTCCGGCCATGCGAATCGCAGCAGTAATCACGCTGGCGACCCACCAGCTTCTTTTTGCACAGCAGGCAGCGCCGTCGCCTGGGTTTTCTGGTCCGGGTTGGTGTCCGGGTTGGCTCAGTCGGGGTGGGCGCGCCGGGTACGGGTGGAGGAAGCTGCGCGGTGAGACTTATACGGTGTGACGCAAAGGCTTCCGGCGTCAGGCCCCGCTCGTGCAGCCAGCGCTGGTGAGCAGCTACCAGCGCCAGCATCGATGCAGGCGGGGTGACGGGCCGGGCCGGGCGGCGCGAAAAGAGCCGCGAGAGCAGCCGGGGAACGATGGAAACGGACATCGGAGACCTCCTGAAAGCGGCGAGGGCCGTCTCCGATCATTGTAGTGTGGACCTCATCCAAACGCCAACCGGATTGCGTTTTGATTCAAAAAAGGCCCAACATTGAGGCGATTCAATCAACACTGTATCTGAAAATATAGGGACCTGCCAACCTTTTTGATTGAGTTGCGCCATGATGAGTCAACTTTCTCAATAGAGTTGAGCGGCAACGTGTTGGGCCAGTCTTGGGCCAGTCTTGAGCACTTGGCAGGCGTTAGGCTCGTTGGGGGAATTTTACTCAACCGCGTCAAGCTCATCGTCGGGCGGGGTGGGCAGTTTGCGCGGCGGACCGCGAAACGACAGGCGGCTGATGTCGTTCAGCATCCCGGACCACAGGCGGTAGATCGTGTCCTGGAAGTCCTGGTCGAACGTCAGGACGTACTGGATCAGCCGCAGCCAGTGGGCCGGGATATCGTACGGGGTGCTCTCGACGCGACCGCCCAGATCGCGAGCCGCTTTGAGCAATTCGACGGTGACGCCTTCGAGTCCGGCCTCGCGGTACTTCTCGGCGAGCTGCTCGAGCGTCATATCCTGCGGCTTGATCCGGCCATTGAGCAGGCGGCTGATCTCGCCGGGGTCCTTGCGCATAAACTTCGCCATATCGGCGGGCCGCCAGCCAAGCGAGTTGTTGAGCTGGCGCAGCAGCTGCGGCAGGGTGGGGATGGGGCCCTGGAAGTCGTCGTCCATAAGCCCCATTCTAATGAAGAGTCTGGAATTCACAAAAGGCCGGGCGGGGAAGCGCATAGAAAAGCCCGGTCGTGAGCCGGGCTTCTTGTTAAGGGGCAAGGTACTTCTTGCCCCACCGCGCTTCCGCATTGTGCTCAATCGGGGATAGGAGGGGCTACCACTCCGGCAGGTCGTCCTCTTCAATCTCGACGTGGCTGACCAGCCAGCGCAGGCCAAGCAGGACGGCGGCGGCGATGGCGAGGATGATCAGGTCATTGAGCATCTAATTGGCTGCCACGGATAGCAGGCCGCTGGCCGCCACGAACGCCAGCACCGCCAGCAGAATTGGCAGCCCTATCCACAGCCAGAACATGCAGCCAATGTACTGGCGCATCCGGTGCCAGGCGCGCTGCTGCTGCTCGATGTACTCCGCGATATAGGTGAGGTTGTTATGCAAGACGCGCTGATTGCTGCCCTGCTGTTTCAGTTCGGCGGCGAGGAACTTAAGCGCCTGCGTCTGCTTGCGATCCTGCTGAGCGATGTAGGCGAGCAGCGCGTTTGGCGAGGCGTCCGCCGGGGCGTCGTCGTCGTGGATACGATCCGGCTCGTGAGCGACCATCAGCACAGCCTCCTACTCTTCCGGCTCAATGCCAACCCGGTCTAACAAGGCCGTCATGGCGATATCGTACATCTCCAGCGCCCGCACGGCCTGCTCAGTGTTCACAGGGTCTTGAGCGAGGAAGTCAATCAAGATGTCGATACGAACTTCCATCAGATAAATCCAGGTCGATTTCAAATCGTCCATACATTCCGGTACTTCAACCGTCTCAGCCCGGCGGCGAATCGCCTGCAGGTTCTCAATTTGAGAAGCAAGACTCATGCGAGGCGTAGACGCCGCTAACTGCATACCATCCTCAAATTCGGCGTCGAACTGGTCCATTTCTTCGAGCCTGGCTTCGACGTTGCTTTTCGTGCAGGCGTTTGCCCCCAACGGCAGGGAAGAGCAGCCGGTCAGTATGGCGGCGATCAGCGCAGGGCATAAATAACGACGCATGGCAGCCTCCGAGGGCGTAAGGATTCATGCAAGCATCATACACCGGATTGGCGGCGCTGTGAAGAGGCGAGAACCGGCTTATCGGTTATGGCCCCGAATCGGCCTTGTACAGCGCGACATCCACCATCTGGCGGATGGCGCGCAACGTGGGTTCGTAGATCGGCGCGTCCTTCAGGCTTTCCAGGTCCTCAAGAAGTGTTTGTAATTCTGGCGGTACGCCTTTGGAAGGGTCGCGGCTGAGATAGCCAGCCAGATACAAAACGTATTCAGTCGGGACGCCGAAGAGCTTAGCCAACGCCGCGCACGCTTCGATGCCGGGAGCCTGTCCCCGCATGATCTGGCTGACATAGCTCTCGCTCAACCCTGCGCGCATCGAAGTCTCTCGCATCGACCAGCCTTGCTGGCTGCGATGATCTTCGATCCATCTCTTGATCGCCTCAGTGGCTTCCACGGGCTGGTTCATACTTTCGATCCTAGCGGATCGTGTGCCTGTTCAGTAATGCAAACTTGCATGATTGGTTGTTGACAGCCACTTGAGACTATGCTATGCTGTCTACACTTATGAATACCCGGTAGCACACGGATACGCTATGCACTATACAGCCAATCGACGCCTGAAGGAATACCTCAAATCGAAGGGGGTTAGTCAGAAAGACGCTGCCCGCGCCATGCGGATGGACCGGACCTATCTCAATCAGGTCCTGAACGGCAATAAACCTCTGAATGCTTATTTCCTGTGGTATTTCTGGCAGACTTACGTTTGGGAACAATCCGAAAATTTTTTGCCGGATGCGTATGATGTGTTGTCGGAAATCGTAAAAACCATCGCGCAGCCTGTCCGTTCGTAGAGCCTTCCGCCGAAGCGCCGGATGGAGGTCGGGGCCGGTGGTTCCACCACGCGCCGGGCGATCCTCGTGTGGCGCCGGCGCTTCAGCGGGGCGCTCTCCGCTTTAACATTGAGGTCTGTTTGAGAACGACTGGATGGGGAGCGTCCCCGATCACCCAGGAGTGTGCCGCTGATGCCGCCTGCTGTCCCCGACCCTCTGTACGTCCGCATCTTCGCGCTGGGCCAGTTCACGTTCCCGCATCGCGACCGGCCTGATCAGACCGCCGCGAAGAACGCGCTGCACCACGTCCTGGCGCACGAAGACGCGACCCGGCTGCCCACCGCGCTGCGCGATCTGGGCCGCGCCTTCTCCACCGACTGCCGCCGCCAGCACATCCCGCTGGCGAAGAGCTGGCTGACCTCGCGGGCCTATCACCTGGCCGACGAGGTGGAGCAGCTTCTCGAGGACCGCCGGCCCGCGGCCTGTCTGGACGCAGCACTCTACGCTCAGGAGCAACCGGCATGATCTCATCCTCTACCCAGACTCCGAACCCTGTCCTCCAGCGGGCGATGTACGACCAGATGGCCCGCCTGCTGACGCAGCGCGAGAGCAAGCACCGCGCCGGGGGGCGCCAGGGGCTGGTGGGCCAGGCGGCGCGGGCGTTCCGTCGCAGGCAGGCCGCAAAGCAGGACCGGCGGCGCAGGATCGCCGAAGCGAGCCGGCGGCTCAACCGCCGGAAGGGGGCGAGATCGTGATCACGCCGGAAGACGTGCACGCCAACCTGGAGCGGATCGCCGAGGCGTTTGTCCAGGCGAGCCAGCGCGCCGTCGAGGACGACGTAATGCGCTACATGGGCCTGATGGTCCTCCACTTTACCGCCGGGATGTGCCGGTTGTCAGAGGTGCAGGACCGGGAGGATCTCCAGGGCTACGCGCTGGCGCTGTTCCTGATGGGCTACCAGGCAGGCGAGCAGGATTGGGGAGCCAGGGAATGGTGAGACCCAGCCCGGATCGTATCACCCTGGTCAGCGCATACCCCGCCGAGCCGGGGTATGCCGCAACCGACAACCCCGTGTGGGCCGACATCCTGACCGGCAGCGGATGTTACCGCGAGGCGACTCGCGAGGAGTGGCTCGCCGAGAAGGACCGGGTGAGCGAGGAGGAGGCATTGAGGCGCAGCGCGAGGAATCCTATCGTGTGGGGCCGCTGGGAGTGGCGGGAGGATTGGCTGCTGCTGGCGAGCTTCGCGGGCGCGTTGGTCAACCTGTTCCACGCCGCCCTGACGCTGGCCGGGGCGGTGATCGTCGCCGGGTGGCTGCTCAGGAGGAGGGAGTAGATGCCGCGCACCACCCACCTGTGGAATCGTAAAACGTCGCCGGGCGATCAGGAGAACCTGATCGCGGTGCTGGTCGCGCTGGTCCAGCGCGAGGGGCGAGTGCAGGTGTCACGCGCCGAACTGGACGCCATTAGCGGCCAGATTGGCCTGCGGGCGCGCTACGAGGCGGATGGCAGCGTCAGTCTGTGGACCTACGACCTGATGAAGGATATCGACACGCTCGTTGGCGGGCCAGACCTTTGCCAGGATTAATGATTCCTGCGCAGGAATCGACTAGTTAAGTCACAGCGGTCGATTGCTGCGCAGGGGCGGCGACCTGGGGCCTGATCCTGACGGCCAGACACCGGAGCCACAGGATCTCTCCCCTCACCCACCGGCCTGGGTCGCCGTCCCCTGACAACCTGCAAGGAGCAAGCATGGCCGAGACAGAGACCAATACGGCTGACCCCTTCGCGGCGATCCTGCGTGAATACGACCTGGAGTGGCGGCTGCGCGCGCCCAGGGAAGGCATCTACGTGCCAGGCCTGGACCCCGGCATCGAGCGGGCGGTGCTGCTGCTGCGCGCGGCGGGCATTGAGACGTACGAATCATGCGAAGGCGGCCCCGGACACGCCTATCCGGAGCCTACCATTCGCTGTCACGGCGACAAATCAGAGGGTTTCAGGGCGTTGGATATCGCCCTGAAGCACGGGCTGCCCGTGTCGAACCTGCGGCGCCTGTGGACGGTGATCGACGGGGAGCCGACTGGGCCGACGTGGGAGCTGGTGTTCTGGAAGAAGCTGGAGCCTATTTCCCCTAGCAAGCCCCCGGTGGAGTCCAGGGGCAGGCAGGCAGGGAAGTAAGGAGGCGCATGGGCATCATCCGACCGGACTTCATGAAGATCTTCGCCTACTGGGCGGGCGACAGCCAGTTCTACCACCTGGCGGAAGGCCGGGCCGCCGATCACCAGTGCCCGACCCGGTGGCAGGCCCCGCCCCAGCGCGCCTGGCTGCCGTTTGGCTACGTGATGGATTGCTGTGTCGGCTGCGGAAGCTGCTGGCCCATCGACGAGACGCAGGCCGGGGACGCAGCGGCGCAGACCATTCCCGACGTGGAAGCCGTCGAGGCCGAGCCCGCGGCAGGATGGCGCCCCCCCAGCGTGGGCCCGGCGTCGCCAGCGGGACCGCCGGCGAGTCTTCACTCGCCGCCCCGGTCGCGGGTGCGGGCCTTCCTGTGCGAGACCCCGGAGTACGACGAGCGCGGGCAGTTGATCAGGCCGGAGGACAACCCGACATGATGGGCCTATCGTTTTGGCAGCCGTGGGGCACGCTCGTCGTCATTGCCGCCAAGCTCTACGAAACACGCTCGTGGTCCACGCGCTGGCGCGGGCGGCTGCTGATCCACGCCGCGCGCAGCAAAGAGAGTCTGCCCGTCTGCAACCAGGAGCCGTATGCGTCGGTGCTGCGCGACGCTGGCTATTCGCTCGGCACTCTCCCGCTGGGCGCCGCGCTGGGCGTCGCCGATCTGGTGGAGGTGGTCAGGACCGAAGAGATCCGAGATGTACTGAGCGACCAGGAGCGGGCCTTTGGGGACTATCGCGACCGGCGCTTCGCCTGGAAGCTGGCAAATGTCCGCACCTTCCCGGAGCCGATCTCAATGCCCGGCCAGCAGGGGTTGTTCGACGTGGAGGCGCAGTATCTGCCGCTGATCCGAGCCCAGATGATCGCCTATCATCGGCTGCACGGCGGGCTGGCGCAGTGCCCTTCGTGCGGGCGGATGGCGGCGCGGGGTGCGGAAATCAGGCACGAGGCAACGTGCGCAGCGCCAGGAGCGGAAGAGGTTGAGTAGCGCCGGTGGGGGCCGATTGGCAGATCGACTTCCACCCGCGCGCCTGAGCCTCCCCTGGCTAGGTCGCCTCCTCTCGACCGACGCTGGGAATACTCCGGCCCGAAATGCGCAAAGCTTGTCCGGTTCAGGCGCGCGGACTTGATGAGTCCCGTAGCTCATGTGCAAGCGAAGCTTGCCTAGAGCGCCGCCGCATCGAGTATCAGAAAGGAGCTGTGATGGACGACTCAATCAAACATGAACCGACCGCGCCGTATTCCCCCGACGCCGACCTGCTGCGGGGAAGCCGGAATGGGGGCGGAGTCATCAAGCTGGACGCGCACGGCTCGCCGATCCTGGAGGAGAGCATCGACTTCGGACCGCCGCCTCCGAGTGAGCCGCAGGCGGATGCAGAAGAACCACCGTGGGGCGAGATCGACGTGATCCCTGCCGACCAGGCCCCGCCGAAGCCCCTCCGGAAGGGCGTGTACCGCGAATTGGCGGAGCGGCTGCTCGAGAAGCTGATCGACGGGGCGGACCGCCGCTACGTGGTGACGGTGAGCTTCGGCGACCCGGTGCGGGCCCGGCAGGCAGCCCGGACCGTCGCTGCTATTTTTTCCCGCCTGCGCGGCGAGGGCGCCGTCGAAGTGTGGGCGACCGACGACTCGCAGGGCAATGCGCGCCTGTGTATCCGCCGGTCCAAAGACTGGGCATAGCAGACCCCCCCGGCGCGTAGAACAGGCGTTTTGGGCTAGTGAAGGAGGTGGTAATGGAATCAAAGCAGTTGGCCTTTTGGAACAAAGACGGGTTGCCCGCTCAATTTGATCGGGTGCGGCGCGCTGAAGAGGGCAACCGACTCCTGCTCAGCGTCGTCGATGCCATTGAGGTTCTGACAGAGACGGCCAATTCACGACGCTACTGGAGCGACCTCAAGCGCAAGCTTCAGCGCGAGGGGAGCGACGTGTACGAAAAAATCGTACACGTCAAAATGCCCGATACGATGGGACGGCTTCAAGAGACCGATATGGTGTCGGTGGAAGACATGATGCGGATCATCCAGTCCGTGCCCTCCCCGCGCGCCGAGCCCTTCAAGCTGTGGATGGCCCGCCTCGCCGAAGAACGAATCGAGGAAGAGCGAAACCCCTCACAAGCTATCGCCAACGGTCTGTCCAAGATCGAGCGTGCGGCGCTGCGGTTGGGCCACGATCTCACCTGGGTTCCAGATCGTATCCTGAGCACCGAGGCGCGTAATTATCTCATGGCCTTGCTCGATGCTCACTGGACAGGCGACCGGCAACTCTTTATCCGCACCACCGACCTGACCTATCAGGGAGTCTTCGGCGGCGATACGCGCTACGTGCGCCGCCGCCTGGGGCTGGAGAAGAAAAGCCAGAAGACCCGCGATCATATGTCCGCGCTGTCCCTGGCCTTCATCCGCCAGGCCGAGTTGATCTGCGGGCGCAAGCTGGAAGACGCCGACTACATCACGCGCGATGAATTCTTGCGCTTTGTGGCGGTCGTCGCCGACATGATCGGCGGCCAGGCGCGGCAGACCGAGCAGTTGCTCGGCATCGACGTGCTGACCGGCCACAAGCTGCTCGGCCCGGCAGATGCGATCCGGGGGCAGTAGACACACCGGCAGGACGCACCTTAACAATCGCACCTCTCTCGACCCCGCGCGGGCCTCAGAAAGTGAGGGGTCTATGCCTCCTGAAGCTGACAAGAAGCAGGAGTACCCGTTCTTTATGCGGCTGTGCTGGACGCTGAATACGCTCCGGCTCAGCAGGCTGGCGGCGGCGCTGCGCCGGTGGGCGCACTGGCGCGCCCGGTTCACACTCTCTGGGAAGCTGCGCGATCCGTCCTGGGTATCGTGGAAGCACTACGACCACCCAGAGGACGTGGGCTATCGGGGCTGGATCGAGCACGAGCGGCACGGCGTCCTGGCCTTTGCCCGGATGGACGATTCGCTGCAATTCGAGTGGTGAGCGCGAGGCCCGCGCGGGGTGGAGAGATGTGCACCATACAGCAGGACCGCAGGACCCCAAGCTTGGGCTTGGGTAACGCGCGTTAATTTTGTGATTGGGAGGTGTACAGGTGGAAGCGCCCGACGAGGTGGTAGTGCGAGGCAAGGAAGTAGTTTATGTTGTGGGTTATACCGAAGCGCCTGGTTACTACAAGATCGGTTACACAACCGACCTCGACAGTCGCTTAAAGACTCTGGAATGGGCAGGCGATACGGTGCACGCGGACATGGCGGGGTTGGAACTGCCGGAGTCAGACCACCCCTTCGCCGACTGGGGGTATGCCCAGGTCGAGAGAGGCGGAGGCCGTGTACCAGCAGCTTGACCTGTGGAGCGCCCTGGCGGAGGACCCGCCTTGCGAAACGGCGGCGGGCGGGGATAATGAAAGGGTGCCCGAAGGATGGCTGACCACCGCGCAGGTGGCGGAACGCCTGGGTCTGAAGCAGCAGCAGGTGCGGAATATGCTCAGGGCGAACAGGTTCCCGAACGCGGAACAGGTCAATCCCCGGCTCTGGCTTATTCCCGAATCAGACCTCGAAGGCGTCAAACTGCCCAAAAAGGGCAGACCCCCAAAAAAGCGGCGGCGAAGACGACCGCCGGAATAAACCAATCAGCCTAAGAAAATGATTGACATCGGCTGTTTTGTATGCTAGAATGGTTCTAGCGTACAAACAAACGCCGCTGCGCCCCTTCAGCAAGGGCCAGCGGCATGGACCAGGACCTGACAAGGAGGCCCACAGTGTCGAATTCATCTTACCACAACTCCCTTTCCGATTCAACCGACTTCTCCACCCAACCCACCGCGGTCATCACCCGCCGCGTGACGCTCGTGACCGCCCAGGGCGCGCAGTCCTCGGTGATCACCGTCGCGTACAACCTCGACTGGCATTACTGCGAGGTATCGGACGGCGATCAGATGTGCCTGAGCGCGTGGACGCCCGCCAGCATCGACGCCGCCGCCCGCGACCTGGTCGAGGCCGCCGCCCGCTGGCAGCGCTGGGCCACACTGGAAAGGGTGACTGCCGCCCTGCAGCCGGTCGAGGTCGTGGAAGAGGTCACAGTCGCCGCCGCGTCGCTGCCCGACACAGAGCACACCCTCCCGCTGCCCTGCCGCCCTGTGGGCTTGCTCCACTTCGACAACTCCGACCGCCCGGCCTGCCTGAAGTTGCAGGCCGCCCGTGATGCCTTCGCACAGAAGCATCCCGACATCACCCCTACTATTGCCCGGATCAACCCGCTGGATGCCCTCACCGGCTTTTGGGCCAATGACTCGCTCGACGTGACTGCTACCAGCGCCGTGCTGCCGAACTGGATATGGATCGGAGGGCCGGAGCATGTGTAAGCACACCTCCGATATCCAGGACCTGAGAGCCCTGGTCGAAGAGCTGGTCGATGAGAATGCTCAGCTTTGGGATGACAACGCGAGGCTGAGCGCCGACCACGCGAGGCTGTGCCGGGACAATGCCGACCTCCGGGAGAAGCTCGGCAAGGCGCAGAAACGATGCGCGGCGCTGGTCGCCGCCAATGATGACCTGGAATACAAGCTCGAAGAGCGGATTCAGGGCCAGCCTGCCGACTTCATCAGCAAGAATTAGCCGGGAGGGCTCCGGACGCTCGCGTGCGACCGGCCCTCTCCCTTTGGAGATGTTATGCGTAAGAAATCATTTGTCACGGTAGACGATCTTCCGCGCCGACTCCAGAATGCAAAACGCCGCGAACGCCGCCGCCATGCCAGAGAGGAGGCAGGCAGAGGTAAGCCGAAGCCGCTTGACCTGCGCGAGATTGCTCCCGATCTCCCGCTGCGGCTGTATGACCAGCCCATCGAGCTGCCGGAGCCGGGCCATCCCGCGGTGTGTCCCGCCTGCGGGGGCGCGCTTACCTGCTTCGATCACCGTGGCCGGGCGATGCTGATGTGCGAGCCCTGCCGCCGCCTGTGGCCGACCAGCAGCGCCTCCACCGAGACATTGATGCGCGAGATCGTTCGTTCGATTCTGCCGCTGGCGGCGATCAAGCTGCGGCGCAAGGGCAACGAGCAGGACTACAGCCGCGTGTACTACGCCGCGAACCGGGAGCACATCGCCGCGCGGCGCCGCGCCTGGCTCGAAACCTTACCGGAGCAGGGGAAGCGCTACCGCCGCGCCTACTACAAAGCGAACAGGGAAAGAGTGCTGGCGCGGCAGCTCGCTAACTACCATGCGAACAAGGAGGAGAAGCAGGCAAAGCAGGCCGAGTACCGGAAGGCCAACCGCGAGAAAGAGCGCGAACGGCAGCGGCGCTGGAAAGAGGCCAACCCTGAGAAGTACCTGGCGCAGCGGCGGGCCTACGAAGCAAGGACGGGCGAACGGCGCAACGCCAGGACGAAGGCGCGGCGCGAGGCGAATCCAGAAAAGCATCGCGCCTACCAGCGAGAGTACCGGCGCAGGAAAGCCGCCGAGAAGCGTGCAACCGGCGGTCAAGAGGCGCCGGGAGGAGACACCTAACCCACGATGATCGAGGACCCCATGCCCCACCTACAAGGAAACCTGTACTTTACCCAGTACACGCTCGAAGAGGGCGACCCGCGCCAGGACCTCGCCAATACGATCGGCGACTGCGCGGCGAAGTACGAGGCCAAGCACGGCGTGCGGCCCAACCAGGCCCTGATCCACCCGCGCGGCCTGACTCCGCAGCCCGGCTGGATCCGGGTCGAGGGCGTCCGGGTGGACCTGGACAACGCCATGCTGCCCGGCCACCTGTGGCTCACCCGCAACCCGGCGCTCGACATCCCTCGCCCGGAATCGCGCGCCGCAAAGGCCCTGCGTGGCCTGGAGCCCGCCCCTGCGGCCACGCTCGCGTGCGAGGTCCCGGTCGCGGGCGTCGCCGAGCGGACGATTAAGCTGCCTGCCGCCCTGGTCGCGCGCGAGCGCCCGGGGGCGCCCCTGCTGCCTGCGCCAGGCGTCTGGGTTGAAGCACAGCGGACCGAGGAGCGGCAGGCCCTCTCTCAGTACCTCCATACCATGCGGGCTACCCGCGAGGAATACATCTCGACGATGCAGGTCTACGAGGGCCAGCCGTTTGTCTTTAATTCCCGCCTGCTCGGCGGAATAGCCGGTCTGGAGAAACCCCGCACCCAGGGCTACTACCAGGCGATCCGCCACCTGCAGGCGCTCATCGACGCCCGCAAGCGCCAGCAGCGCACCGAGCGCCGCGCCCGCGACCTCGTCGCCCGCTTCCAGTTGGAATACGAGGCGCTGAGCCAGCCGCCCCTGGATACCATCCTGCCGGAGTCAGGGCGGGTGGTCCGCGCGCACTGGTTCGTGACGCCGGGCGGCGCGGTCCTGCCGGCGCTGGATAGCCCCCTCGCGGCGAAACCCGCCCCCCAGCAGATCCCTTTGCAGCCCGGTCAAGCGCCTCCAATACGGCCCGCGACACCGGTCATGCCAGGCTTCCCGGTGAAGCTCGGCCAGCACACGATCAACAAGGCCGGGATCACGGTGCACCACAGCGCGATGGATAAATCGCTGCGCGTCACCTACTGGATGGCCGGTCTCGCGGGCAAACAGACGCAGAATTACCCCGTCAGCGCCGCGCGCCAGGGCGAGCAGGTGCTCCTCGACAGCCGCAGCGCGACCAGGTCCCTGATTCCGCTGGCCGAGTGGCAGGCCTTCGCCGACACGCTGGAAGTCAAGGTGTCGTCGGTCAGCATCAACACCATCCTTATGTCCGAGCCGCTCATCCGGATGGCCCGCGACGTGATCGCCTACCGGCGGAAGGCTCCGACCGATGCCGAGTGGGCAGCGGAGATGGCACACCTTGCCCCGCCGGTCGCGACGGATGCCGACCGGCGCCGCTGCGAGCAGCCGGCCTCCATCCCCCACACCGAAATCTTCCAGGGCGTCGAGTACGTCTACACCATCCAGGTGGATCACGGCAGCTACCTCCTGGCAGGGGATGGCGTCGAGACCCCCTGCCCGCTCGGCAGCCTGGAGCAGGCGAAGGCGATGGCCCGCGAGGCCGCCCGCCGCATCAGCGTGCAGCTGCACGATCACGAGTACGCCCAGATCAGCAGCGCCCGCGACGTGCGGGCTGCGATCCGGCAGTTCGAGCGGGCGAAGGGCCGCAAGCCAACCCGCATCGAAGTGCCGCTGGCGCCTGCCGAGGCGCTGCGCGTCCCGCACATCTGGCAGGTGCCGCTGGTCCCCACGCGGGGCGTCAAAGCGGGGCACGTCAAGCTGGTGGCTGAGCGCGGGGAGGTCGCCCCCGGCGCGCGCCCGGCGTCGCCCGCGACGCCCGACCCGAACCGTGTGCGTTCTGCGCCTGCGGCTGCCTGCGAGCGACCCCAGGCGCCTGGCCGGACGAGCATGGCGACCGGATTGTGATGAAGCGAGGCTGAAGGATGGATCCGCCCAGCGCCGCCAGCCGACGCGCCGGGCGGGAATTTCGCACGGGGCGCCCATGCCGCCCCGATTCAGGAGACTCTATGAAGCACGTCAACGACACCTACTACAGCCTGCCCTATTGGGGTAAATACCTGAGCGAGGGGATGGTGGAGCTGTTCCCGCACATCCGCACGACCGCCGACGAGAACCATATCTACCGGCGGACGCATTTCATCCAGCGCCGCCTCTGCCTCACCTGCTGTCGATCTATCAAGCCAGGCGAGCGCGCTTATCACGGTCGCCACCTGCGTCACTTCTGGAGCGAGTACGTCCCGGCGTGGCAGCGGGCTGCCGATCTGCGTCAGGCAGCGCCGGAGTCGCCCGACCTGGCACACCTCAAGGAGGAATCGAGAACGCCGATGTCAGGGATCCTCACCATCGCCGTCTGGCTGATCTACGCCGTGATCGTCGTGTACGTCGTGTGGCTCGGCGTCCAGGCCGCGCAGGGCAGGTTCAAGTAAGTGCCCCCTGTCACCGCTCGTGACGCCGGGCACGCGCTGGAGGGGCGCCATCCTTCCGCCGTCGCCCGCGAGCTGCTCGACCTGCTGCCCACGGCCACGCCGCGCGCCCAGGACCACATAATCGGCGCCTGCGAGCGACACGGCGTGGTCTACCTGGAGCGGCTGCTGGCGAGAGCCCGGCGAGTGGGGCCGGACGGCGAGGTGCTGCGCGACGACCGGGACATCACCCGGTTAGAGATCGTTGTTACCCTGCTGAGAGAGATCAAACTATGAGCGACGACAGTCTGCGCCGTGTCTTTACCCACAGCCGGGCCACCGGCAACGACCGGCTGGTGCTGCTGGCGATTGCCTACCACGCCGATCAGGGCGAGCACGCGCCGTCCATGGACCGCCTGGCGGCGGACTGCCGCCTGTGCCGCCGCACCGTCGGGCACCGCATCGACGCGCTGGCCCGGTCGGGCGAGCTGGCTGTTTTCCCCCAGCCTGGCAAGCCGCACCGCTACCAGGTGTGCAGCGGGCTGCGCATCACCGACCTGAAAGCTGCGTTCCGGATACTGGCCCAGCAGCGCGGGCTGGCAGCCCGCGAGCTGCGCAGGGTGCGCAAACAGTTTCACATCTCAGCCCGGACCCGAGGTGTGCAACCCGATTCACAGCCAGGTGTGCACGTAGATTCACAGCCGGTGCGCAAGCAGGTGCACACCCCGGCGCAGGAGTCTTATAGATCCGTAACACCTAAACAGAAAAAGACTCCTGCGGCGCCCCGGACTCGGCCCCCGAACCGGATCTTCGAGGCCGTCGCGGCTGGCAGTTTTGGACTGCGAGACAGCCGGGCCATGAGCCAGCAGGGCGGGCGCATTGGCCGGATCGAGAAGTGGCTGCGCGAGCGCGCCCCCGGCCAGACCGCCGAGGACCTCCAGCGCTTCTACGCCTGGTGGGCGCGCGAGTATCCCGGCGCGAGTGCCCCTCGCGATCCGGCGAAATTCGGCGAGCACTACCTGCGCTTTCTGGAACAGGGCGAGGATGTCGTCTCCTCCGGCCCGTTGGTCACCCGGCTGTGTGACGAGTATGGCAGGCCTACCCCTGGAGCCGCCGGGTGACTGACGTCCTGCCCCCCCACTCGATTGAGGCCGAAGAAGCCGTGCTGGGCGCGATCCTGATCAACCCGCAGGCGCTGCTGGACGTGCTGCCGATGCTGCACGCCGGGGACTTCTACCTCGAACACCACGGCTGGATCTACGAGGCGCTGCTGGCGCTGCATGACTGCCGCACGCCGGTCGACGTGGTGACGCTGAGCCACGAGCTGTCCAGACGCCAGCGGCTGGAGGAGGCGGGCGGGCTGGCGTATCTGCTGGCCCTGACCAACAAGACCCCTTCCTCATTACACGCGGCAGGCTACGCGCAGCTGGTGGCGGAGCGCGCCTGGCGGCGGCGCGTGCTGGCCTACTGCGGCAGCGTGGCTCGCCTGGCGCACGAAGCAGACCGCTCGATCCCGGAGATTCACCAGCAGATCGTCGGCCTGCTGCGCCGGCTCGGCGGCGGGCTGCTGCGCGGTCCGCGCACGATGCGCGACCTGGCCGGGGAGTTCCTGGACGAGGCGGCCGACGTGGCCCGCGGCGGGCAGCCGCTGACGGGCTGGACCACCGGCTTCCGGATGCTGGACCGGCTGCTGGCGAGCGCGTACCGCCCCGGCGCCATGACGGTGATCGGGGGCTACACCAACCAGGGCAAGACCCAGGTGGCCGCCCAGATGGCGCTGGCTGCCGGGGCGCAGGGGCCGACCCTGTACGTCACCCTGGAGAGCGAGCCGCGCGCCATCTTCAGCCGGTTGGTGGCCGCCCTGTCCGGCGTGCCCCTGACGCGGGTGATCCAGCGCGACCTGCGCAGCGGGCGCGATTACGACCGCGCGCTCGAAGCGGCCAGCACGCTGTCCGGGTTATCGATCGAGGTCGAAACCCTGGAGAGCCTGGGGGAGATCGAGCGCTACCTGGGCGATATGTCGATCCGGTACGGCTTCGCGCCGGGTATGGTCTTCGTCGACGACGTGGACTCGCTGGCCGAATCGGTGCGCGGCGGCTCGGACTACGAACGGCTGAAGCGCGCGGCCACCGGACTGCTGCGTCTGACGCACCGCACCGGCTGGGGGGTGGTCGCCCTCAAGCAGCTCCTGATGCCCAAGGAGGCGCGCGGCGTCACGTCCAGCGCCCGGCTCAAGGAGCTGCTGACCCCCACCATCATGTCCTTCGAGGGTGGGGGCAGCATCACCCAGAAGGGCGGCAACATCGTCACGATGCTGAGCGCTGAGTGGATCCGGACCAAGGTGTACGCGCAGTTCCAGCACGCCGATCTCCGCGAGGGGTTTACCTACTTTCGTAAGCTCAAGGCGCGCGACGCTCGATCCGATTCGGTGGTCGAGGCGCCGCTGCGCTTCAATGCGGATATCCCGCGCTACGAGGACGTGGCTCCCGATATCGCCGCGCGCGCGGGTGGCCGCCGCTCGGGCCAGACCGACGTCCGGGTGTACGGGCAGGCCACCCACGAACTGGAGGATGATTTACCATGACGCCCCCTGAATCAACGCTGATTCACATCGACGATATCCGGCTCGACGAGGCCACCCAGCCGCGCGTCAAGATGGACCTAGACACGATTGCGGACTACGCCGACGACATGGAGCGAGGCGACCCGTTCCCGCCCATCGACGTGTTTGCCGATGGCAAGGTTGGGGACGGCAAAATCTATTGGCTCGCAGATGGGTTCCATCGCGTTCTCGCCGCACTGCGCAACGACCGGACCGACATCAGCGCCCGCATCCATCATGGGTGTCGGCGTGACGCGATCTTGTTCTCGGTCTCGGCGAATGGCGGGCACGGCCTGCGGCGCACCAATGAGGACAAGCGCCGGTCGGTGGAGCGCCTGCTGCGCGATCCAGAATGGCGGCAGTGGAGCGACAGCGAGATCGCCCGCCGGTGCGCCGTGAGCGACAAGACAGTGGCTACGGTTAGAGCGGAGTTAGAAGCATCCTCGGAAATTCCGAGGATGGACCACCGCAAGATCGTGCGCGGCGGACAGGAACTCACCATGAACACCGCCGCGATTAGCGCAGACCGGGGCCAGCGTTCCAAGAACACCAAGCTCCCAACGGCTTCCGTATCTCGAACGCCCGACGACTCCTGGTTATCCACCTGGGAGGAGCACAAGCGGAAACACCCCGATCTGGTCCTGTTTCCCCGCGTGGGCCGCAGCCACACGCTGTGGATCGCGCTGGACGAGGATGCTCAGCGAGTCGGGCGCATCCTGGGCGTTGAGCCGCGCCAGTTCCCGTATGCCGAGGGACGGAAGACCGCGATCAAGCTGTGGGTGCCGGAGCCTCACCCCGCCTGGTTTGACGGGTTGTATCAAGCGCTCGAGGGGAATGTCCTCGCTTATAACGAAGCTGATCCGGAGCTCAAGAGCATCGCGGACACGCTGATCCCCACCGCGCTGATCGCCGAGCGCGAGCCAGTTCTTGGCGATGTTTCCAGAACAGCTGCGCCAGAATCGTCGGCGACGAATAGCTCTCGTCGAGCTGCGCTCGTTGGAACCAACGGCCCACCCGCCTACATCGCCTCCAGCGCCGACAACGGCGGCAGCGCCGAGTGGTACACCCCGCCGGAGATCGTCGAGCGCGTCAAGCAGGTGTTGGGCGGCCACATCGGGCTCGACCCGGCGTCGTGCGAGGCAGCCAATCAGGTGGTGAACGCCCATTGGTTTTTCAGTAAGGCCGAGGACGGGCTCAGCCTTACCTGGGAGACCGACACACTCTACCTCAACCCGCCCTATGGCGCGGAGATCGGGCGCTGGGTTGAGAAGCTGGTCGAAGAATACGAGGCAGGCCGCTTCATGATGGGTCTGGCGCTGCTGCCCCACCGCAGCGAGACCGCCTGGTTCCACTGGCTGCGGGAGTTCCCGCGCTGCCACCTGCGGGGGCGGCTGAAGTTCGTGGGGCCCCATTCGAATGGCAGCGGCGCGCCGTTCCCGAGCGTCCTGTTCGGTCTCAACGTCGATCTCGACCCGTTCGCCGCGATCTTCGAGGACCTGGGCGACGTCTACGTGCGCTACGAGCGGAAGGATAGCGCCCCTCCAGCGCAGGCCCGGCGTCACGAGCGGAAGGAGGAGGCGTGAGTATCAGCCATCCCGCCCTGCGGTACACCGGCTCCAAGTGGAAAATCGCTTCCTGGATCATGGCCCAGTTTCCGCCCCACACGGCTTACGTGGAGCCGTTCTGCGGCGGGGCTGCCGTGCTGCTTCGCAAGCCGCCGAGCCTGTTTGAGGTCATCAACGATCTGAATCGGGAGGTCGTCAACTTCTTCGAAGTGCTACGCACACGCCCGGCAGAACTCGTTGCCGCGATTGACCTGACACCCTATGCCCGCGAAGAACACCGGCAGGCTTATCGCAAGGATGAAACCTTTGATCCCCTGGAACGAGCTCGGCGCTTCTATGTGCGCTCGCGCCAGTCGTTTGGAACGGGCGAGGCTCGCTGGAATACTGGATGGCGCACCCAACATACCAACAACCGGGGAAAGCGCATCGTCGATGAATGGAACCATACCGATCATCTCTGGGCCGTCGCCCGCCGACTCAAAGAGGTCATGATTGAGTGCGATGACGCCTTAAAGATTTTTAAACGATTCGACGCCCGCGAGACGCTGTTCTACGTGGACCCGCCGTACCTGGCTGAGACACGCTATCAGACCGAGCACTACCGCCATGAGATGGACGACGAGGATCACCGCCGCCTGGCTGAGACCCTGCAGGGTCTCCAGGGGATGGTGGTGGTGTCGGGCTATCCCTCGCCGCTGTATGACGACCTGTATGCAGGCTGGAGGACGCTGGAAACCAGCGTCCAGACGAACGGTAAAGGCAGCCGGGTTGAGAAGCTGTGGATTTCGCCCCGGATTGACCGGATCGATACGCTCCCTCTCTTCCGGGGGGGGTAGGAGAGTTAAACCTCAATGACAAACTCTCGCCCTCACCCTGACCCCACCCCGCCTATGTCCCAGGCCCGGCGCCAGGCGATCACCGTCGCCGGGTGGGTGTGCCTGTACCAGCGCGTCGGGCTGAGCGTCAACCAGATTGCCCGCAAGTTCGGAGTCTCGTGGGCGACCGTGCACTACCACCTGAAAAAGGCTGGGGTGGCCTTCCGTCCCCGCCGCCGGGCGATCCGCCCCCCGGTCACCTGGCGCGGTCGGCGCTACCACTACGTCACGGGCAAACGCTGCTACGTATCGTACGCCCGCCCGCGCACCTACCTGGCGCGCGACGTGTGGGCTTATCACCACGGGCCCATCCCCGACGGCTGCCAGGTGCGCCACCGGGACGGCGATCCGAGCAACAACGCGCTGGAGAACCTCGTGTGTGTCTCCCCGTCGGACGGGTCGCGGCTGCACAGCCGCCGAAAAGAGGACGAGGGCCCGCCGCGCTTCTGCCTGCGCTGCGGCCAGCGGCTAGAGCGGAAGCGGTCGGCTGGCTACCGGGACAACGCCGGTCTGGAGCCGTTCCACCAATTCGTGCGCCGCCGCTACTGCGGTCTGGCGTGTTCCCACGCCGATCAAAAAGGCAGGCCGCGCCACTGGAGTCCGGATCACCCCGTCGAGCGCGACGACCCGGTCAAGCACTGCCTGGCCTGCGGGAAGCGGCTGGTCCCCCGCGTGCAGCGCGGCGGCAAGTGGGACGGGGTCGTCGAGCCGCCGTCGGCCTTCGCCCGGCGCCAGTGCTGCAATCCGCAGTGCGCAGGCGCGTACCGCCGGCGCCAGCAGCCGGACGTTCAGGGCGCGCTCAGCGCGCCCCAGTAGCCAGGAAAGGAACCTGATCGACATGTCAACCCTGATCACGACCCTCCCCACCCCCGACACGGCCAGCCCGGTCGAGGTCTCGACTCGTCCCGCCGGGCCCACGCCGGGCGGCGACCTGCTGCCGGCCATCCCCCACGTGGTGCGCTGCCCGTGCGGGACACGAATCTACCCGGCGAGCGCGCGGACCGGCGAGGGCCGCCCGGTCCTGGCCGCCCAGGCGCTGTGCTGGAATCCGGACACCGGATTCAACGAGCTGCACGTCGTGCAGGACTGCCCGCACTGCGCCCGCGCGCTGGACTGGGCCTGGCTGGCCGAGTGCCTGGAGTTCGGCTGGCGGACGGCGCACTACCACTTCGACACCGGCCAGCCGGTGCGGCTCATCCAGACCCTGCCCTACACCATGCTCACTCTGTATGCCGGGCTGACCGGCGTGGTCAGCCGCAGGCTCGCCGCCGAGCCGCCCGCCTACGTAGTCGAGCTGGATATCGCCCCCGGCTTCGCGGTGGAGGTGGTGTGCCGGGAAAGCGAGCTGGAGGAGCTGGAGATGGGCTCCGAGCCGTAGAGCAGACAAAGGGAGTAATCCATGGTTCACTTTATTCCAGATCGCATACAACCCACTGAGGCGCAGCTCCCCTACTTCGAAGACTCCTCGCGCGAAAAGGGCATCGCCGGGCAGGGGACTGATAAGTCTCTCCAGGAACTGCAAGCGGAAATCCGCACCGCCGTCGCCCGGCTGGGTGGCGGGGTGACCCGTTTTATCCCTGGCACGTATCCAGGCAGCCCGCGTCGTTACGGCTACCGCATTGAATTCCTGGTCGGCAATGTGCGTGGGCGTATTGATGTCGCTGCGCTGCCGATCCGTAAGGAGACGGATGTTGTCAGGACGAAGGCGCTTAAACAGGCGCTGTACATGTGCCGGGATATCCTGGCCTCGCAGTATTACGCCACCCTGCTGATGCCTGGGTCAGTGCCGCTGCTGCCCTATCTCGTCGGCCCCGGTGACAAGACCGTCGCCGAGGCCATGATGGAAAGTGGTCAGCTTCCGGCCCTGGAGACCGGGCCGGCGGTTGAGATTGTAACGGGCGAGGTGATCGAATGAAGAACCTACCCAAAGCCATCAAGACTCTCGTCGTTCTGGCGGTTGACGCACAGGCCCGCACCATCGACCTGGAGGCCGATCCCGACGTGATCGACATCATCCGCCAGAATGGCATGGGCAGCATCCGGGCCGATCCGGAGCGGGGCGTCCAGGTGTTGACGGTCAGCGAGCGCTTTAGCTTTCAGGAGGTTCGTGACTGGCTGCTGGAGCAGGCGGCATGAGGAGCTCCATCTTTGACCGCCGAGAGTGGCATATCCATTGGGAGACGGAAGTCTTCCATATCGAATTTGATGGAATCTGCGTCCAGGTTGTCTCGGAAGACGACCTCGGCAACAGGGTGGAGGCCAGCGCCTGTGACGCCGAGGAACTGGACCGCCTGATTGCGGCCCTCCAGGAGGCGCGCGAGGTGCTCGCCGCACGAGACGCTTTTGTGCGGGCGCAGTTCCCTGACCAGGGAGCAACCTCGTGACTCGCTGTCTGCACCCCCGCGCCGAGACCGGTGCGCTGGACCGGGCCGATCACCTGATCCGCTGGTTCATCTGCCACGACTGCGGGCACAGCTATTTCATCGACGTGCCCCGGCACGCCACCCAGCCAGAACGCGGTGTCAGCCGGGTGGATCGCCGCCTGTACGGGCGTACGGATACCTTTGTCGATTGGACGGATGGAAAGGAGCACAAGGAACCTATGAGCACGAACGAGAGCAATGGATTCAAGCAGTTTTGCATCGTCGAGCTTTTCGGCCACTCGGTGATTGCCGGACTGGTCAGCGAGCAGACGATTGGCGGGACCTCCTTCGTCCGCGTCGATGTGCCGGAAACGGCGCAGCGCAAGGGCTACACCAAGCTCTTCGGCGCTGGCGCGATCTACGCCATGACGCCGGTGGATGAGGCGACCGCCCTGGCGGCTGCCAAAGCCTACAGCCAGGCGCCGATCCAGGAGTACCAGCTTCGCGCGGCGCTGCCGTCGGGTTCACGCGGTCAGGAGGAGTACGACGACGAAGACGACGATATCGAGGACGATGACGACTCCGAGCGAGGTGGAGCGTGAAACACGACCTTAAATCCCATCCCCAGGGGGTTACCTGCGCCGCCTGCGGCTGGGTCTGGAAGACCGAGCCGGTCAGTCCCTGCCCCGGCCTGCCGCGCTTTAACTGGTGGGGCGCGCCCTTCCGGCCCCCGCCAGAGCATCTGAAGACCGCCGGGCAGCTCTACGAGCTGGGCTTCTCGACGGGTAAGAGCAAGCTGCCTGTCCCGGCAGCCGTCATCCGCCGCGAGAAATCAGAGCCGCACGGCTGGATGTACCTCTACGATCCCAGCCAGGCTGCGCCTCGTAAGACGCTGACCGAGGCGCAGCGGGCGCACCTGGACGCGGCGCGCGAGAAGGCGCTGTCCCGCTGGAAGTGCGCCATCTGCGGCAGCCATCTGGTTGGCAAGGAGTACTGGCGCGGGGTGTGCGGCGGGTGCGAGCTGAATGCCCAGCTCGACGCGGACCGCGATGGTGCTATCCGGGCCGCCCGCGACCTGCTGGCCCATCCGGAGGGCGTGATCATCCTCGACTCAGAAACCGCCTCGATG
>Ga0209519_10000081_pt1 | contig 40496 bp, 36 predicted proteins | sample Rifsed13ft1_FD_184005 | JGI IMG/M metagenome (GOLD analysis project Ga0209519, IMG submission 184005) | Soil microbial communities from Rifle, Colorado, USA - sediment 13ft 1 (version 2) | ecosystem: Environmental > Terrestrial > Deep subsurface > Rock core/Sediment | place: Rifle, Colorado...
GGAGGAGGCAGCGACCGCCATCGAGACGGCGGTCGAGCGGGTGCTGGCCCAGGGGTATCGGACCGCCGACGTCAAGCAACCGGGGGCTCAGGTCGTCGGGACCCGACAGATGGGAGATCTGATCGCCGAAGCGGTGTCGGAGGGAGCGCCATGAAGTCGTACCGGGAAGAACTCTGGTTCGAGACCAAGACCCGACGGGCGTATATCAACATCACGCCCCAGGTAGCCGCCGCCGTGAAAAAGAGCGGCATCCGGGAGGGATTCTGTCTGGTGAACGCCATGCACATCACGGCGAGCGTTTACATCAATGATGATGAGGCAGGTCTTATCCAGGACTACGACGACTTTCTTGAGCGGCTCGCCCCCCATGAACCCGTGGCCCAGTACCGTCACAACCGGACCGGCGAGGACAATGGCGATGCCCACCTGAAACGGCAGATCATGGGCCGTGAGGTGGTGGCGGCGGTGACCGACGGCCAGTTAGACTTTGGGCCCTGGGAGCAGGTCTTCTACGGTGAGTTCGATGGCCGGCGGCGGAAGCGGGTCCTGATCAAGATCATCGGCGAATAACCTTGCCGGGGGGTCGCCTGTTGCGGCCGACGATGCCAGCGTCTACACTAGACTCCGAACTCTCCCCCAGGGTCCGCGGTTCGATTCATCGGAGGTGAGGCGGAGTGCCGGACAAAAGCCCAGGCGAAGAGAAGGAACCGAGCTTTCGCGTCACGGACCGGCGGCGGGTGGGTGCCGAGGGTCCTCGAGAGACTGCAGAGACGAGGCCGGATCCTCAGTCCCCGAAGGCTGAAGCCTCGCCCCCCGAAGACCTTGCCCTGCCGGACCTGGTCCGCCTCTTCGTCGCAGAGCTGCAGATGCGGGCGTTGATAGATATGGGGCTGATTGCCAACCCGGCCACGCGTCTCGTCGCAAAAGACTTGCCCCAAGCCCGGCTCGCCATCAACTGCGTGGCGGCCCTGATCGAACACCTCAGCCCCTTGGCACCGCCGGCAGAGCGCGATGCTCTTCAGCAGATGGTCGCTGAGCTCCGGTTGCACTTTGTCCGGCAAAGTGGCGCGTAGCCCGCCGGCGGAAACCCCGAATCCTCGCCACCGACCACATTTCTCGTCTCGGTTATCCACTTTCCCTGCTCCCGCTTCCCGGACCGGACCACAACCGCCTTAACCCGCAGCGAGGGGGTCTTCGCATCCTCTCCGCCCGCGACGCCTGGCGGACGAGAACCTGCGAGGCCCCATTCCGATTCTGGTGCAGTTTTTGCAACCTGCTGCGCGTGGGAAGGAGGGCCCCCTTTGGGCTCCTGGAAGCAGCATATTCCGCGTTCTCTTCGGTCGTTTCACCTGCACAGTATCAAGAGCAGGATCCTGGCCTTTGCCTTGCTCGCTACGCTCATCCCATCCCTCACCATGGGCTGGCTCTCGTACAAGCACAACAGGGAACTCCTCGCGGAAAAGACCAGTGGGGAGCTGCGAAATATCACCTCCCACGCCGCCCGAGAAATTGACATCTGGCTCAAGGAGCGTCTTTACGAGCTGCGGGTCTTTGCCAGCTCCTACGAGGTTTCGGAGAATCTTGAGAGGATTCTGCGCGTCCAGGGGGCACCGGTCAGCGAAGGTTTGGCGCCCCGTCGCCTGAAGGACTACCTGACCTCGGTCCGGGAGAAATTCGTCCATTACGAAGCGCTCGTGGTTATCGACGCGGCTGCTCGCGTGGTGGCGACGAGCGCCGGGCAGGCCGGCCCGGTGAACCTGCCACCCGACTGGGTGAAGATGGCCAATAAAGATAAGGCGATCCTGGGTGATACCGTCTGGGACGGAGTCCGGGGAAAGACGACCATGACGATCGCCGTGCCGATCAGGGCTGCCAACGGGCACTTGTTGGGGGCTATGGCCGCACGACTCAACTTCCGCACGATCGATGAGACCTTCAGGAGCTTCTCCCTGGGAGAGACCGGGCAGGCATACCTAATGGCAGCGGATGGCACCCTCGTTCTCAGCTCCCGACCCCTTTCTCCGCCGTTCGATACGGCAACCCCGACGTATCAGGTCCCGCAGGCTCTGCTCGAAATGGAATCGGTCTTGCTCGAGTACAGGGATCACCGGGGCAAAGATATGGTGGGGACCCTCAAGCGAATACCCCAGTTGAATTGGGCGGTGGTGGCTGAGGTGGGGAGTAGTGAAGTATACGCATCGATCATCCAGCTCCGGAATCTGACCTTCCTGATGGTCGCGGGGCTGCTGTTGGGCATTGGCCTGACCGCATATCTCCTGGGCCTGACCATCGTCCGGCCCCTGAATCGACTGACCGAGGGCGCGGCCGAGGTGGCCGCCGGGGACCTAGAGGTGGATCTCCCCGTCGCGAGCCGCGACGAGCTAGGGTACCTGACCGAGGTCTTCAACTATATGGTGGCGCGCCTCCGTCAGGGACGAGAAGAGGTGGACGCCATCAACAAGACCTTGAGCGAGAAAAACCGCGAGCTGGAAAGGCTTTCTGTCACCGATGGGCTGACCGGGCTGTACAATCGGAGTCATCTGATGCAGACCCTCGCCAACGAGACGGCTCGAGCCCGGAGGCACCAGCGCCCCTTTTCGGTGTTGATGATTGACATTGATCACTTCAAGAGATACAACGACAGCTTCGGTCATCTCGCGGGAGACGCCCTGCTGAGCAAGCTCGCGTCGGTCTTTACGCAATCAATCCGCACTGCTGAATATGCGGCGCGCTACGGCGGCGAGGAGTTCTTGATCATGCTTCCAGAAACCGAGCCCGATGGGGCCGTGGACGCCGCTGAACGGATTCGAGCTCAAGTGGCGAAAGGAACCTCCGGTGACGGGAACGCAGGGGAGGGGGTCACCGTAAGCATTGGCGTTGCCGGGTTTCCCGAGCACGGCGATACCCCGGAGAAGATTATCGCCAGCGCCGATGCTGCCCTGTACCAGGCCAAGCGGAACGGCCGCGACCGGGTGATTCGTGCCGGCGGCAGGCCGGGAAAAGGCATCAAGGGCCGTGGGAGACGCGAGGAACCGGTGAAGCATTGACCCTGCCTACCATCCTTCGACCAGGGTGTAAGAGGTCCAGCCGGCCCGGCCCCTCTGGTCTTCGATCCGTACCCATTGACTCTTGCGCGAATGCCCGACCAACGGGGTGCCCTTCCCGAGCGTGAAGAGGACCCTGAAATTGCTGCCGGGCCCCTCCCTGACATTTCCCGTCCTAACCATCCGAAGAGCGATCGGCGCTGCGAAGAAGACCTCGCCCGCCCGCGTCTCGAGATGCTCTTGGCTCTTGAGCCGTGCCTCGCCCGCCTTGATGAAATCTTTGGCCTGATTGACGAGGTACAGGGCACCGCCGTAATTTTGCTTTTCAAATTCCTGCAGACTCATCTTCAAGAGATGCTCGGCCTGGACGGCTTCTGAGCCTTTTCCCTCCCCGGGCATTCTTGCCTCCAGGACCTTCAGGGCAATCTCGGCCTCCGCCATGGTCGACGCGGCCTCCGCCTTACTTTCGAGGCTATGCATTTTCGCCTTGGCCCGTACCACCTCCTCGATGGCCTCATCGAGCTTCCGCTGCATTTCTTTCAGCCGCGTCTCCTGTTCCTGAAGATGTAATTGGAGTTCGCCGATCTTTCCTTCCAGTTCTCGAGAGGTGGCACGGTGCTGCGCCCGCTCCTCAGACGTCACCTGCGTGGCCGGCTGCGGTGTTTTCCCGGCGCACGCTGAAAGGAGGACAGCCGAGAGGACGAGAAAGACCACCGAAGATAGGATGGACCGACCCAATCCAGAATAGATTCCAAGGTTGTCCATAGCTCTTCCCGTCGGTCTCCGCGCGACCTTCTCTTCGCCTGAACACGTCTCTAGCAAGGGTCGTACCAGTTTGGGCGATCTTGCGGGAGTCGGGGACTGAAGGGGGGCGAAGGGCAGGGCGCGGCTTATGGGGTCGCCTTAAAGGTCACCAGCCGCCAGTAGGACTCGGCCGACGACTTGGTGTGTTGGCTATTGATCTGAAATCGGATTCCGGTGACCCTGTCGGGGTCATCGCCAAAGAGATTCTTGTAATCCTCGACGACATTTCTCGTCTCGGTTATCCACTTTCCCTGCTCCCGCTTCCCGGACCGGACCACCACCGCCTTGATGCGCAGCACGGGATACAGCGGTAGAGAGGGAGACTGTGCTACGGTTCCGGCTGGCGCCGTGCTGTCCCAGACATAGGCGATGACGTCGGTCCGCAAAAAATCGGGGGAAAACATCACGAAGAGCTGGGCGGCCTGATCGTCCGAGCTGCTCTTGCGCAGATCACCCCGCCTCGGAAGCTCCGTGACCTTCCACTCCCACACAACGAGGGGGGTCCGTTTCACGTCGATGTCGACCTCTTTCTGGATGGCGAAGGAGGCGGAATGGCTCCGAAGCCTGAGGGCGCGACCGCTGCCGTCCTTGACGACGGCCAGGTCTGCTATTCCCTCCTTTGTCGATAGCTTCCACCCCGGGGGGACGCCCTCTTGTTCGCTCTCCATGCTGAAATCGACAACGAGCAGCTTTGGGGGCTCGGCCGCCCCTCCGGAAATGAGACAGAGGCCCAGGATCATTACGAATCCGGTGCACCAGCCCACATTTCGTGATACGCCGTGAACACGCTGCCTCATGGCTCCCCGGGCAATGTGCTGTGACAAGAAGAGATAGGGTCAACGCCATCGGGTGCAAATTGCATGCCGGGGCCTCAACCCTCATTTCTCCATCTGACAGCCGGAGAGTCCCGCACCCGGAGGGCTTTCATTGGCAGGGGGTGAGAGTCGGAAGGCAGGCGTGCTACGGACGGGGGTTCAAAGGGTGAATGATGGGGGGAGGGCGTTTCATGGGGCGGCTTTGAAGGTTACAGATCTCCAGTAGGATTCCGCTTGCGATTTGGTGTACTGACTATTGATCTGGATCCGGACCCCCATGACCTTCTCGGCATCATCGCCAAAGAGCCGCTTGTGATCCTCAAGCACGTTCCGCGTCTCGGTGATCCACGTTCCTTTGTTTGTTTCTCCGGATCGGACCACCACCGCTTTGATGCTTCGAAGTGGTGGGGAGGGGGCGTCGGCCATGGTCCCCGCCGGAGCGGTGCTGTCCCAGATATAGGTAATGAACCGTCGCCAGGAGAAGGCTAGGACCAGCTGGGCGGCCTGGTCGTCGGTGGACTTTTGGAAGAAATTCCCCCCCTTCGGCAGCTCAGCAACCTTCCACTGCCACGCGAGAATAGGGGTCTGTCTGAGGTCGATTTCAACCGCTTTCTGAATCCCAAAAGAGGAGGACTCACTCCGGAGCCGGAGCACCTGGCCGACGGCGTCACTGACGAGGCCTAGGTCCGCCTTCCCCTCATTCTCGGACAGCTCCCAACCCTGGGGCACCTTGTCCTTTTCCCGGCTGAAGTCCACGACGACCACTTCCTGGGCCCCGAGCCCCCATCCGGGGACGAGGCAGAGGGCCAGACCCAACACCCCCGCGGCCAACGGTGCACCCATGCCCCATCGCTTCGCGCCGTCTCGCATAGACATCCCACGCCCCCTTCCATCGTCTCAGACGCAAAGAAGGTCGTATTATTCGCAGATCACCTGTCGTATGTCAACGACGAAAGGGATACCCTTGGAAAAGGATGGACTGCCTGAACCATTTGGAGGCCTGAGAAAGCTCCCTTGACCGTGGCGGCGGGTTAGAGTCCAGACATGGACGCTATTTGCGGCAATGCTTCTTCTCTTCGGTCGTGACTTTCTTCACGAGTTTTCCCTCGTATTCAACCTCTATACACGCACCCACCACAAAAGGGCCAAACTCTTCTTCGATCTCTGTCTTATCCGTTACTTCTACCTGCCGCCCTCCAATAACCCAGGTACCGGTCTTACCCTCTGGCCGGCTCTCAAGCGGTCCGAAGAACTCTTCGCTCGCATAGCTATTGGCTGACGTTAAAAGCAACGTGCACGTTAAAAATACTATGACCCTAAGCTGTTTCATTCTTCGCCTCCACAGTGTGTCCCCGACTCCATATTCCCCGACTCCATACGGCTTCCTCTATGATCCTAACGCCACGCGAGTATCGCTAGAGCAGGAACTGCTGTCAAGAATGATGGCTTCCCTGTCTGTGCCTTCTGTGTGAAACATCAGGTGCCGGGTGCCGACACGGCCTATTTCTTGGGCTCGTCGGCTTTCCCGAACTTCACCAGTTTCAGCGCCCCATCCTGCACGATTCCGATGCCGGGGGCGTAGTACTTGTAGTCCGTGACGAAAGGCTGCAAGGGGGTCGTCTCCTTCACCTTCACACAGTTCGTGTACTCCCCGGCCGGGGTCTTGACCGTCTCGCTGATGCTGACGATCTCGACTCGATCCATCGCGACTCCAGGGGCAATCTCGTTGTAAAAACTTGCATGCAGCGCCGCCTGGCCCGGCATCATGAGGCCGAACTTCGCGCCATTGACCCCCGAGAGCCAAGCCCCAGCGTGACTCACGACCTTGCCATCTTTGTAGATGTCCACATCCTCTCCGAAGTAGAACACGTCTTTGGTCCGCGTGTTAATCGCGAAGTAGTTCCTCGAAACCTCTATCAGCTTGCCGCCCTTGGCTTCTTGCTCCTCGACCACCCGCGTCTCCACGCCGTCTACCATCCGTGTCTCGTTCAGGACGGTGATGATCAACTGCAGGTCGCCCCCTTCCAGAAGGAGGGTGTAGCCTGGTTCCAGGATGAAGTAGGGGTTGCGACCGGTGGGGACCAGTTCGCCCTTATCTATCGGGAAATCTTTGGTCCACCCGTCGGACCGGTCGGACCGCATGCACGCTCCGAGCGTCAGCATGCCGACCCCGACTGCAGCGATCAATGTGAGCCACTGCAATCTACGCATGAGGAAACTCCTTCCTTTACGTACTTTACGTAGTGAAACCCGCCGCCGAACGCCACGCGTTCCCCGGTGGCGGGCCATCGTAGAACTGTCCGGGGATCAGTTGCGTAGCGCCTCGACCGGTTCCAGGCGGGCAGCACGCAATGCCGGATAGGTGCCGGACAACAACCCGATCACGCCGCCGACAAGTGGTGCGAGAACGGGTGCCGCGGGATCCAGCACTGGGGTCCACACCTGGTAGGCGGAGACGACAACCACGATGAGAATGCCGAGGCTGGCTCCAATCACGCCTCCGATGACGCCCATCGAGCCGCTTTCTAACAGAAACTGCGCGGTGATGTGCCCGCGCGTTGCTCCGATGGCTCGACGCAGGCCGATCTCACCAGTCCGCTCCATCACCCCTATGAGTGTAATGTTGGCGATGCCAATAGCGCCCACAACCAGGGATAATCCGCCGAGCAAGAGAAACATGGCGCTCAGGTCAGTTTGTACCTCATCGCGCAGGCGTTTGGGCTCCTGGGGAACCTCGATTTTCAAAACCTGTGGATCATCGGGCCGTAGCGCCAATCGTGCTTGGTCGGCAATGAGGTACGTCGCCCCAATCTTTGTCTCGACGACCACCCTGCCGGGACCCGCCAGCCAGAAATCATGGCGTGCGGTACCTTCAGGGATAATAACGGAGCCAAGTAACTCGGGTCTTCGGGCCACATCGCGCAGGATACCAACGACCAGGTAGAGATGATCGCCGATGGAGATGGCCGGAATTTGCCCAAGGCTCACAATACCAAGCCGGCGGGCAGCGTCCGGACCGAGCACAGCAACCCGGTCCGCCCGACTCGAATGGCCTGCATCCGGTAGACGTCCGGTCTCCAGCTCCGCTCTAACTGCCCTAAACAAATCGGGAGACGCGGCGTACACCGAAAGCTTGAAAGCGGTCTGGTTCAGAGGGTCTCTCACGGGCGACGAGCTAGCCAGCGCGTTCCCGACATGAACCTCACTCATCGTTCCTGCGGCAACCACGCCGTTCAGACGGCGAAGACGAGTCGGCGCATCCCATGGAATGGCTTTGGGATCGACGATGCCCGTTATTTTACCCGGCTTCGCCGTGATAAATAGCTCGGTCGCGGCAACCCGGTCGAACTGGCTGATGATGCGGTTGCCGGCGGTGCGGGTCAGGCCCACCGTCGCCACCAGGGCAGTGAGCCCAATGGCAACCCCGAGCACGGTCAGCATCATCCGCACCGGCCTAGCCAACATCCCCGCAAGCGCTTCATTCAGAAGATCACGAATCGCGATTCCTGACTGCGATACGGTCGTCTTCACAGGTGCTGCCGGAGAGCCCGTTGACCTTTTCCCATTCTCTCCATTGGTGACATCTGTCAAGGAACCATCAACGAGGTGCACGCGGCGTGCGGCCCGATTGGCGACCTCTTTGTTGTGCGTCACGACGACCAGCGTGAGACCTTCTTGGTTCAGTTTCTCAAGGAGATCGAGGATGGCGGCCGAGGATTTCGAATCGAGATTTCCGGTCGGTTCGTCGCATAACAGCAGGCTGGGAGAACCAACGAGGGCGCGGGCTATGGCAACCCGTTGCTTCTCACCACCCGACAGTTTGCCCGGCAAGAAATCGGCGCGCTGACTGAGCCCAACGCGCCCGATTGCCGCCCGTGCGCGATCTCGCCGACCGCGGTTGTCCTGCTTGCGGTACACTTCCGCCAGCATCACGTTCTCCAATACGGTCCCGTAAGGCAGCAGGTGGAATGATTGAAAGACGAACCCGATGCGTTGACTCCGCAATCCGGCACGTTGTTTGTCGGTCAAGTTGGCGGTGTCTATGCCATCAAAGAAAAAGCTACCGCTGGTTGGACGGTCCAGGCAGCCGATGATGTTCAGCAGGGTCGACTTTCCGGCGCCAGATGGACCGGTGATCGACAGCCACTCACCACGCTCCAACGAAAGATCAACATCGACGAGTGCGTGTACGGCTGGTTCGCTACCGTATTGCTTGCTAATCTTCTTCAGCTCGAGCACCCTCGTCGTTGTGTCGAGCTCATTCGCGGTCATTGTAGGTCCCGATTCTCCGGGTTCTTATATCCGACCACCACGAGCTGGCCTGGCGCGAGCGGTCCATTCACAGGAGTCACTTCGACAAAACCGTCAGCGGACAGTCCCGGCTTGACCACGATGTACTCGAGGGCGCCATCGCGTGCTACCTGGACTCTCGATGTCCCGTCGGCCGCGAGAGAGAGTGCGCTGAGCGGGACGACGGTGACGACTCCCTTGGTTGATTTAATGGGGATCGTGAGGCGCAGGGAGAAGCCTTCGAGCCGGGTCGGCGTCTTGTCAACGCGAACCTCAAAGTAGATGTGGTATCCGTCGACCCCGTGGGTGCCGGGGGTATCGGCCACCCTTGTGACGACACCCGTGGCTTTGATCCCCAGGGCCTGTTCATCAATGGCGACCGGCATACCCGGCTTGACCAGCGGCGCTGCGTCGAGAGGGAGGGCTGAGTCGATCACTAATTGATTATCTGTCACCGACATTACAGGTCCCCTCGCCTCGTGACCGACCAGGGCCGTGACCTCCTGGACGCGGGCCGGGAGCGTGGGAATGAACACGATCTCATCGGCGGGCACCTGTACGCCAAGCGTGCGTTTGGCAATGTCCACGTCAGCAGCGAGTCGATCGACTCGATCTGCCGCCAACTTGGCGTTACGTAGGGCCGCCTCCTGTGCGTCAAGAGCGGCCTGAACCTCTAGTTCACCTTCCAGTTGAGCTTTGCGGGCGGCGGCTCGAGCCAATTCGAGTTTGGCCTCGGCGGCCGCCCGGGCTGTTTCTGGTTGTCGCGGGTCCAGCACAATCAAAGCCCGTTCGGCGATCATGGCCTGAATCTCGGCGGCAGCAGCCTTATTGGCGTGTTCCGCTCTGGCGCGTGCGGCATCTACGGCCCGGCGTGCGGCGGCAGCAGCGGCAGCAGCCGCAAGTTGGTCGGGCGTCGGTCCAAACGGCTCAAATCCCGCCGAGGTGTACCATTGGGTCACTGCAGCACTGGTCCGCTCATCGTACGTTCCATCAACGGGACCGGGATCAAACCTTAGTCGATTGAGTCCTTGCTCCAGCTGGCGGACATCATCCCCGGACATACCGGGGACGAGATCCCGGTATGCCGGGATCGTACCCTGGAGAACAAACACCGGGCGTCCTGAAGCGGTGAGTATGACACCGCCTTCCCGAAGCTGGGTGTTTCGCAAAGGCAGCGTGGTGATCAACCCCGCCTTCGCTTTCAAGGCGGACGGCACAATCGAGATCGGTTGGGGCAATCCGAACCGGGCCGTGCCGCGCGTCACGATGTTGGAATTGAGCACGCGTTCTTCGACCGGAACGAGAATCGGCGATGGTGTCGGGGGTGCTGCTCGCGCCGCGACATCCGCTGGAGATTCGATCCGCAAACTTGCCACCCAACCTCCGACCGCAAGAAGGGCGGCAAACCCCAGGACACCGAAGAGGACGCGAGTTCGTTGTATTTCCATAATCCAAGGTCCAGATGCCGTGCTTTGCCACGCCCATCTATCGACCAGGGAGACTCACTCGGGCTTCGGCAGTCAGGCCTGTTCATCGGCGACGGCTCTAGCCCATGAGGCCTAGGGAGCGGCGCCGCTCATTTGGGTTTACGAGCGAACAGTTCCTCCAAAATCCTCTCCTCAACTGGCTCGAAAACCTCCTTTTGCAGCTGAAAGTTTTTCGCGGCGACCCTCCGCTCATAGTCCTGGAGCTTCTTGAGGGCGGCCCGTTGTTCAGGCGACATCTTTTCGACCGGGATCGTCCCGCCGTTTGTGATGGCAGCAAGTCGCTCCCTGATATCGGGCTCGACCTCATCCGGATGATTGTATTCGTAACCGGCCTTGCGCATCTCGCGGGCATAATATCTCAGAGCAGCTTTCATACGTGGGTCCTTGTTGACGAGGGCATCCTTTGGGTTGTAGTAGGTTACCTTCAATTGTTCCGGCTCGAACACCTGTTCGATGGCCTTGCGCGTGCAACCGCCAATTCGGGAGAAGTTCTCTGTCTCGAGCCCAACTGCGAATGTCTCACCGATATTCCCGCCGAAGAGGGCGCGGTTGTAGGCAACCTGATCAGCAGGCGAAAGGTTCTTGTAGATTTGCACGTTCCGTTCACCCAAGCCTACCTTAGCTGGACTGTAACCCTCGGCAAGCTGCGGGGGTTGACCGGTATACAGCGTCGAAACGCCGAACCCATACTTGGCGATGAACTCTTCCTCGCTGAGTCCCGGCAGATTTTTGTCAGCGGCCATCCCCTTGCGCACCGTGTTGTAGTCAGCGGCGACGTACTCGAAGCCCTGTTCACGCATGCATTTGGAAATCAACGCCTCAACCTTTTCGACGGACTGCACGAGTTGCGCGCGTGTGAGGCCGAATTCCTCTGTCCCCTCCGGCGGAGCCTGGGCGCTCGCGCTGCCGGGTAAGAGCAGCATGACCACGGCAGTCACGACAGCCTGAATCATGTTTCTCATGGTATGACTTCTCCTTCGTCGTAGCGGAACAGGCGAAGAACAGGGCGCCGCGGGGTTGCGCGGTCTTAGCACCCTGACAAAACCCCGTCCGCTCCTCCACAAAGAATGCAACCGCTATTTATCAATCGGTTCCCACCACCTCCCCTGTCTCGATGTCGACGAAGACGTCCTTTTCCCCCTCGCTCGCGGTCATTATCTCCACGACGTAGACGTTGTGACCGCGTTTTCTCTCAATTTTTACCGACGTGGCCTTGCCGGGTATCGTCTTCAGTGCGATTTGCGTCGCTTGGTCCCCGCTCACCTTTGCAACCGGCGGTGTGTACTTCTGCTTCTCCTTAAGATGTTTTCCGATGCTCGACACGTCCGATCCAGGAATTTGGTTGGATGCGACCAGTTTACCGTCGGACGTGTCATAGACAAGGCCGCCTTTAGGGCAATAAACCTTGTCGGTTATGTCTTTTAGATCGAGGAGACTCTGCTCACGTACTCTCACGCAATCCTTGAATGTGCCTGCTGGAACGGTTATGGTAATCCCCGCCTCCATGTTCTCCGAACCACCATAAGCCTCGCTTTCACTTCCGTCGAAGAGATATCTGTCTCCCACATTGAAAGTTTCGGGCATCAGCAAACCAGGCTCCGCTACACCATTGCCATCCAGCTCGCCGGCACGCCACGTCCCGCCGAAGACCGGTTTTCCCTCCTCGTTTATCTCCCAGCTTACCTCGCCAAACGCGTATACACTGTTGGTCGTTTTGTCAATGGCAAACCAGTTCAGCGCTCGCTGGGTCAATACGCCGTCCAAATATTCTTCTTCCTGCACAACGGCAGCTTTGAACTTACCGATACCCGGGAGATCAAACGGTTCGGTCTTGTCAAGAACAACCGTTTCCTTGCGGTAGTAACCATCCGGATGGTCTGGTCTCTCATGGATGTGTTTGTGGCCTGGTTTGAGGGGGAAATAGAGCGGGTTATGTCCCCAAGGCACGAGGTTTTCGCCCTTCAAGTTCCAATCCTTGGCTGAAGAGTAATCTGAGGCCTTGGTGAACCGAGGAGGGTCTTTGATCTCCCCCGCCAGTGCACTGTCGCCAAACAGACCGAGACACGTGAACGTGGCAATGATCGCCAAGAGAGGCGCGGGGATAACCCATGTTCTGTGGCCAGAACTACTGCGTGTCGACTTCATGGCATCTACCTCCTTTGTTGTCCAGAGTTATTGTTTCCTTCTATCTTGCTTGCACGCTCGACGCGTCAGGTTCACGGCTAGTCCCAAAACGCAGGTACAGGGAGGGCACAACGAACAGGTTGAGCAAGGTCGAGGTGACTAGGCCCCCCAGAACGACGACCGCCAACGGGTGCTCTATCTCGTGACCGGGAATACTGCCGGCAGCCACCAAGGGCATGATAGCGAGCGCTGACGTTAACGCGGTCATCATGATCGGCGAAATCCGTTCCCGTGCCCCGCGCAGGACAAGCGCGGGACCAAAGGTTTCGCCTTCATATCGCTCGAGATGCTGAAAGTGATCGATCAGCATGATGCCATTGCGCGCCGCTATCCCCAAAATGGTGAGAAATCCAACGAGCGAACCGAGCGAGATGATGCCTTCACTGAAGTACGCCGCCAGCACGCCGCCCACCAGGGCCGAGGGCAAGGTCAAGAAGGACAGAGTCGCCAGGCGCCAGCTCCCAAAGGACACCTGCAAGATGAGGAAAATCCCGATCATCGAGACCACCGAGACAATGAGGATGCTCCTTTGGGCAGCTTGCCGTTCCTGGAACTCTCCGATCAGCTCCGGGTAGTACCCCAGTGGGAACTCGACCTCCTGGAGGCGACGTACGACGTCGGCCACGACGGAGCCCAGATCGCGTCCGCGCACGTTGGCGCGAACGTCAAGGCGGCGCTTGAGGTTCTCGTGTTCTACGACATTCGGCGTCGGTGCGACGCGCACGTCGGCCACGTCTTCTAACCGCACGTGACCGCCGTCCGGTACGTCGATCGGCAACGCGCGAATATCGGTCAGGTTATTGCGCGCCTCCGGTATGCTCCACACATTCACATCATACGTCCGCTGGGCAATGTGAATGTCACCGGCTTCTTCGCCAGCCACCAATGTGGTCGCCGCCCGGCGAACGTCGCCTGGTTTGATGCCATATTTTTGAGCCCTGGCGAGATCGACCTTGACTGTGATCTGTGGGATCTCCTCATGGAACTCCACGTGCAAATCAATGATGCCCTCGATGCCCGCCAGGGCATCCTTCACCTTACCCGCAGTTTCGCGCAGGACGCGCAGGTCGTGACCATAGGTGCGCACGACAATGGGCTTGGAGGTTCCGGTCAGCACCTCCCGGATTCTCTCTTTCAGATAGGTCTGCACGTCGCGATAGAGGCCAGGATAGCCGTCAACCACTTCCTGAACTTTGTTTAGAGTCTCATCATAGTCGACCTTGGGATCGACACTGATCCAATTTTCGCCGAAATATATGCCGACCACTTCATCCATGATCAGGGCCTGCCCGATGTGGGCGCCGAAGTTGCGGACGCCTGGAATGGCCCGCAGCTCCTTGCTGGCTTGAATGGTGATCCGGTTCATCTCCGGCCAAGAGGTGCCCGGCTTGGTCAGCCAATGCATCAGGAAGTCCCTTTCCTTGAACGAAGGAAGCAGTGACTGCCCGAGCAGCGGCCACACCACGAGACCGGCCAATACGATGACACCGACGGTGACGTACGCCGGGCGCGGTGTGCGGATAATCCGCGAAAGAATCGCCTCGTAGCCGCGCTGAAGCCGCGGCACTATGGGGGACTCGCGGCCCTCGAGCGGCGCATTGCGCAAGAGAATAAGGGCCATCGCCGGCGTGACGGTCAGTGCGACCACCATGGATGCCAGCAACGCCAACGCATAGGCGATGGCGAGGGGCTTGAAAAATGCACCGGACAGGCCTTCCATGAAGAAGACCGGCAAAATAGCCAGCACTTCGATCAGCGTTGCATAGACGATGGCGCCGCGCACTTCGAGCGAGGCGTCGAGAATAATCCTGGCCAGCGACTTGTCACTTCCCTCCTTGCGATGCTGACGCAAACGCCGCACGACGTTTTCTATGTCGATGATCGCGTCATCCACGATGTCGCCGAGGGCGATCACGAATCCCGCCAAGATCATCACATTGATGGTCGCCCCGCGCAGGTGGAGCACAAGCACTGCTGCTGCCAAAGACAACGGCATCGCCACGACGCTGATCAACGCGACCCGCCACTCGTACAGAAAGGCGACGAGCATCAGAACCATGAGAACGACACCGATGAGCATCGCCCAACTGAGATTGTTGAGTGACATCTCAATGAAGGTCGCCGGCCGGAAGATGGTGTGGTCGATCTTCACATTCGGAAGGCCCGGCCGTAACGCGTCGAGCGCCTCTTCCACGCCCTTGGTCACTTGCAGCGTGTTGGCCCAGGGGAATTTTTCAACGATGAGCAGGAGGCCAGGACCGTCGTTAATGATCCCGTCCCCGATCATCGGTTGATGATCCACCACCACCCTGGCCACGTCCTTCATAAGCAGCACCTTGCCCTTCCTGACTGCAACGGGCACATTGGCCAGGGCATCCGGTGTTACTTTGTCTGACTTATAGACGAGGGGCAAAACATGCCTGACCTGTAGCCTTTGATTGGGGGTATCGATCCACCCGCCGCTCCCGATATGATGTCCTTCTGAAAACGTGAACATACCTACATCCAGGGCGTCCCCCGTGGCCGTCATGACCTCGTCGAGAGTGACACCGTGCCTTTGCAACAGTTCCGGGACGACCTCCACAATGAGCATTTGCAGCCGCTCGCCCCAAATAGCCACGTTGGCCACACCGGATACGCGCAACAAGCGCTGCCTGATCGTCCAATAGGTGATCATCGACAAGTCGATCACGGACAAAGAATCCGACGAAATCCCGATCTTCATCATCCGGCTGGTCGCCGACAACGGTGGCAACATCACAGGCGGGCTGGCCCACCTTGGCAGTGTCGGTACGACCACGGAAACGCGCTCTTGCACCATCTGCCGCGCCAGCAGCAGGTCGGTTCCGGGCTTGAAGATCATTTTGACCGCAGACAACTGCTCGACCGATTTGGAGCGCATGATGTCAAGCCCCGGCACCCCCGCGAGCGCCTGCTCCAGGGGAACAGTAACCAAGGATTCCACTTCCTCCGAAGAAAGGCCGAGGCATGGGGTTTGAATCTCCACCAGCGGCGGCGCGAACTCTGGAAAGACGTCCACCGGCATATTACGAACTTGCTCGATGCCGACGTACATCAGTCCCGCGGCGATCGCGATCACCAGAAAACGGAACTTCAGGCTCGATCCAACGATCCAACGCATCATCGGAGAACCCTCCGCCGTTTACTTCCCCATCTTGAATTCGGTCCCGTACAATTCGGCCACTCCGACCGTCGCGACGACTGTCCCGGTGGGCGGGCCCTCGTCCAGAACCGCCATGTCCCCCTCAATATAGTCAACCTCGACTTCGTGCCGGACGAAGGTTCGAGGCGTGGGGCTTGTGTATACCCACGTGTCGCCATGTGGGTCATAAATCAACGCAGAGTAGGGCACGACCTTCCGCTTCTTCGCTTTGCCCGACAGCGCGAGCCTGACACGGACGCGTTGTCCGGAGGCCAAGTTGTGCTCTGGGCTGTCTACCATATAGTGGAGCGCCGCAGTCCGTTCGGTGGGGCCGCCAACAGCCGGCATCTCGACCGGCCGGGCCATCAAGCCGGCCGCGTCATCGTCGTCGTCGTCGTCGCGGCCTGGAAGGAGAATACGCACCGGTTCGCCTCGAGCCACCTTCTTGAGCTCACTCTCAGAAAGGCGCACACGGACCGCGACTCTGCCGGGACCCTCGGAAGGCGCCTGGACCGATGCTTCAACTTGGCCCGGTGCGAACTGGCGATACACGGTCTCTCCCTTCGAAGGATCGGTTCCAGGTACCGGGGCGCTGGGATTGCTTGCCGACGCTGCGGTCAAGGCCACGACCTCACCGCCAACTATCCGCTTCCGCGACACGTTCACCTCACGAACTCGATCTGTCTTGAGACCGATCCGCTCTATCGCCTTCTCGGTCAACGTCACACGACTGAGCTTTGTTCCCTCGATGCGCTCGACACGGGCGGGATGCTCGGTCCGCTCCGCGCCTAAAACTCGTGGGCACGGCGAAAGCGGCAGACCGGCAATGACCAGCACGACAACCATCAATCGATTACTGCGCTGCATCGCTTCCCTCCTGTTGATTGCTCATGTGTGTTGTCTGCTTTTCTGCTTTCCCTTGTTAAGCTTTCGCCATGACCTCCCCCATCTCTTCTCCAGAGACGACTCTGACCACCCGCTCCTCGAGGTCAAGTTCAGCTTCATGGGTAGCCCCAAAAAGCACGTACATGGCGGGGACACCGACCAGGCTAAACAGCGTCGTCGTGACCAGGCCGCCCAAGATCACGATGGCCATCGGGTGCAAGATCTCGAGACCGGCAATGTTGCCGAAAAGCGCCAAGGGCAACAAGGCCGCTGTTGTTGTTACAGCAGTCATCAAGATCGGCGCAGACCGCTCTTGGGTGCCGCGCTGGACCAGCCCGGCGCCAAAGGTTTCGCCGTCATGCTGCTCGAGATGCTGATAGTGATTGATCAGCATCATCCCGTTGCGCACGGCAATTCCAAACACCGCGACGAATCCAACGATCGAACCGAGTGAAAGAACGGCGCCGCCGGTCAAGAACGCCGCCAGCACACCGCCCACCAGGGCCATTGGCAGGGTGAAGAAGAATAGAGACGCCAACCGCCAACTCCTGAAGAACGCCTGCAGGAGGAGTAAAACCCCGATCGCAGCGGCAATCCCAAAAGTGAGCACGCGCTCTTGGGCAGCATCGCGTTCCGCGTACTCTCCGAGCAGCTCCGCGCGGTACTCAAGTGGGAACTCGACTTCCTTCTTGAGGCGATCTTCGACCTCGTCCCCTACGGAGCCGAGATCGCGTCCCCGCACGCTGGCAGTCACGTCCATGCGACGCGCTGCGGCATCCCGATGGATTTCGGTGGCGGCCGGCACGATGCGCACATCGGCCACCTCTTTCAAGCGCACGTGACCGCCCGAGGGTGTTTCGATCAGAAGCTCTTGAACGCTGGTCAGATTTTGGCGTGTCTTGGGCGCGCCCCACACCACCACCTCGAACACTTTCTGTTCGTCGAACAGACTGCCGACCTCAATGCCGGACACCAACGAGGTCGCGGCCCGGCGGACATCGCCGGGTTTGAGGCCATACCGTTTGGCTTTGTCGAGGTCGACTTCGATTTCCACAGTTGGCATTTCTGTCGGATACTGCACTTTTGAGTCAAAGACACCCTTGATCCCCGCCAGGACCTTCTGCACCTCCTCCGCCTTTTTGCGGATGATGCTCATGTCCTCGCCATACACGCGCACGACGAGGGATTCACCCGTTCCCGACAGTTCCTCTCTGACTTTTGCCTGCAGATAGGTCAACACTTCAGGAGACAGACCAGGGTAGCCGGCAACCACTTCCTTCACCGCAGCCACGGTCGCGTCATAGTCGGCCTTGGGATCGATACTGACCCACAGCTCGGCGGCGTTGATATTGACCCGCCTGTCCGACATGATGGCGCGCCCCACATTGGCACTGATGTTGCGGACGCCCGGAATGGACCGCAACTCGCGGCTGGCCAGAGTTGTGATCCGGCTCATGGCCGGATGGGAAGCACCGGGACCGCCTTCCCAGCGAACCACCAGGTCGGTCTCCTTGAAGTTCGGAAGCAGTGACTCCTGACGGAGGAATGGTACAGACGCAAAGCCCGCAACGACGACGACACAGACTGCGATCAAGGCTGGGCGCGGTGTGCGGGCGGCCCACCCAAAAAGCCCGCTGGAGATACCGCGCAGCATCCCAGCGACAGGAGAATCACCGCTTTGGAGCGACGCTTTGCGCAAGAAGAGCAGGCTCAGCGCAGGCGTGACGGTCATTGCGACCACAAAGGAGGCGAGCAACGCCAGCATATACGAGATGGCGAGTGGCTGAGAGAACGCGCCGGACACACTTTCCAGGAACAAGGCCGGCACCACCGCCAGCACCATGATCGCTGTCGCGTAGAGGATGGGGCTCCGCATCTCGAGCGCCGCATTGAAAATGATGGTTGAAGTTGACTTGCGGCTGCCTTCTTCACGAGCCCGGCGGAGACGCCGCACGACATTTTCTGTATCGATGATAGCGTCGTCGATCACGGCACCAAGGGCGATCAGCACCCCCGCTATAATCATCATATTGATGGTAACTCCACGCACGTAGAGCACGGTCCCTACTGCGATCACAGACACCAGGATTGCCACGGTGCTGATCAACGCGGTGCGCCAGTTGAAAAGAAAGGCAAGGAGAGTCACAATCATGAGGACGGCACCGATGAGGAAGGCTGAAGAGAAATTGTCGAACGCCAGCTCGAGGTACGTCGCCGGCCGAAAGAGGGAGGAGTCCATCTCCAAACCCGACAGACCGGGCCGGAGCGCCGCGAGCGCCTTTTCCACTTCCCGCGTCACTTCTCTCGTATTGGCCCAGGGGAATTTCTCGACCACCAGCATGAGCGCGGGGGCGTCCTTCACGATGGCATCACCAATGAGTGGTTGATGGTCTTCCACTACCCTGACCACGTCACCGAGGCGTTTCGATGAGGCGTCCTCGATCGGCACTTTGGCCAGGTCCTCCGCCGTTGTGATGGGCATGAGATGCCGGACCCCGAGCCTTTGATTGGGGGTGTCGACCCACCCGCCGGTACCGGGTGTCGAGGCTTCCAAAAAGCTCAAGGGCGACGCCCACAAGGCGTTGCCAGCAGTTTTGATGATTTGCATCAGCGTCACACCTTCATCTCGCAACCTTTCCGGATCCACTTGCACTTGCAACTGCCGCTCACGCCGGCCCCATATCGACACATTTGCTACGCCGGGGACACCCAATAAGCGGGGCTGGATCGTCCAGCGGGCGAGCACCGACATCTCGATCAAGGACAGTTTGTCCGAGGTCAGCCCGATCGCCATGACCCGGCCAGCCGAGGAGAGAGGATTGATCATGGTAAACTGCTTCGCCACTCTTGGGAGCGCAAACACCTCGACGAGGCGCTCCTGCACCATTTGCCGGGCACGCATGACGTCGGTCCCTTTCTCGAAGATGAGAGTGATCGACGACAGCCCGGGAAGCGACACGGAGCGTATTTCCTTCGCCCACGGTGTCCCGTTGAGCATGTCCGCCTCCAGGGGCGTGGTGATCAAGGCTTCCACTTCCTGGGCGGAAAGTCCGAGGGCCTCGATTTGGAGCTCCACATACGGCCGCGAGAACTCGGGCAAGGCATCCACCGGCATGTGACGGAGCTGCGTGAAGCCAAAAACCATCAGCAACGCCGCGAGCGTAACAACGACGAGTCGAAGCTTCAAGCTCGACCCAATGATCCAACGCATCATGGCTGACCTCCCTTGGTTTGGTGATATTATTTGGTTTATTCCCAATGCATCGGATCTTCTTTATTGACCTTTTGCGCCAGGCACGTGCTCGACCGGGGGCGTGCGACCGCGTTACCACACGTACGTAATCGTCGTGAACACCCCATCCGCGGACCTGCCGGTACCGCGCTCACTCCTGGAGTAGTCCTCGATGTGGGCATACTCAACCCTAAATAGGACACCGTCCAAGACCCACTCGCCCAGGGTCACGAGGAATCGCCGCTGGGGAGCGAACCCAACCCTGGTTGGATCGCCGTTGACCAACTGCGTCACCCCTGCCAGATCTCGGCTCTCCGAGTAGCCGAAGGAGATGTAGGTTCCTTGATCGCCAATCACCTCGACCCACGGGTTCCAATCGAACTGATAGTTGAGTGAGATATGCCAGGCGCTGGGTTCCAAGCTGACGAAAGTGCCCGAATCATCGACAAACTTTGCCGAGCTGATGGCCCCATTCCACTCACCAACGAGCGATACAGGACCGAGGGTCGCTTTGACATGCGCAGCCATCCCGGGCACGAAACCGATCCGGCCGAGAAAACTCCGATATTCGGATGATAGGAATCGACTGTCGAAGACCGAGCTGATGTAATCCACATCGACATCGATTGACCAAGGACAAAAGAATTCCAGCCAGCTCCCCCGGTCGGCACCGAGCTGATCGTAGGGACGACCACAATGCCCCTGGGTGCGAAAGCCCGCCGTGGCGCTGATGTGCTGCCCGGGGTCCAACCCTGCTTTTTCGACCCCCTTAAAGGTGCTCCCGTCGTAAGAATAGAAGCCCACATTGAAAAGAGGAGGAGCTGGCTTGAGAGTGATGGGAGTTGGCCGCGGCGGCCGCGTCGGAGGTGGATCATAGCCAAGGCCTCTGCTGAGTAGGCCAACGAGGGGATTGATCAGCAGTGGCCTGACCGGCGGCGGAGTTACCGGTGGCGTGGCGGGAGTCGGGGCAGGCGTCGGAAACCCCAGGCCAATGCCGATGGCAGTGTTTCTCATCTCGAATGCCTCGATCGTCAGTGGGTCTTCAATGCTCAGCACGTCTGCCACGGGGTCGCCCGTCGAGATTCCAAAGGGCAAGATCATCCGGCCAAACTGCACGAAAGGCGGGAATCTCTGCGGATCGCCAATGGTAAGGAACGCCGTGTCGATATTGATTCGCTCAACCCCCGCGTTGAAGCCCGCGGTCGTGGGAAAGAGAACATCCGTACCATCAACAAATTCGATGACGAGATTTCCCAAGGTCCACTCGTTTACCTGGATTTCAAATTGGAGCTCCGCTGTATTCAATTTGAGCACGCTCTCAGTTCTACCTGAGAAATCCTCGCTCCGTCCAGCGAGCACCTCGAGGACACCGCCCAAGCTCACGGACTCGTTGATCTTCGACCCCAACGTCGAAAGGGCTTGTCGAATGATCGAACGGCTAGCTTCCTCCCGGGCAGTTTTCTCGGTCTCCAATTCCTTGACGCGTTCCTCCAGCTGTTTCAGGTCCCCGCTCTCGACCTCGACCCTCTCGGGCTGATTCTCGGCTTCCTCTTGCTTCTGCGCGCGCTGGTGCTGTGCCGTTTCGAGCTCGGCAAGTCGGGTCGCAAGCGCGCGATTTTGTGCCTGTAACGCTTCGATGGCACGATTCTGTGCCTGTAGCATTTCGGTGATACGTTTAATTTCCGAAATGTCATTCGCGGCATGTTTTAGGGCATGTTTCAACATTTGCGCTTTATAGCTGACAGTGTGATCGCTTCCTATTTCCTGCCTCACAGCCTCCAAGAATGCGTCTTCTGTATTAAACTCTTGATCTGTAAGCGCTTCTAACTTTTCTACAATTTCGTTAGGAAGCCCCTCTTGTCGTAGATGATTCAGAGACTGTTCGGTGAGTTTCAGCTTAGCCATTTCAGCCTTCAGTTCGCCGACCCGTTTCTTGGGCTCCTTGTTTTCCGACATGACCTTCTGCATCAAGCGTTCGCGTGTCTCTGGAGGTACCCCTTGTCCAGCCCAGGCAGTTGACCCGGCCGGAAAGCAAAACATTACTGCCGCGACCATGCTGCTCTTAATTCGCCAGTTTTTCATTGAACCTTATCAACCGATAACCACGGGCCCCGGATGGCATTACGAAGGGCGCTGAGGATCTTCGCCCCCGTGGGGTCAGCGATCTCTTCGCGCCGGGGACGCAGTTGCTTCACAAAGGCCTTTTGACCCTCAAATGCCAAACCGAGGATCGTGAGGTCCGGATACTCGGCGAGCAGGTGACTACAAATGCCCGGCTCCTCAGAACCCCTCATGGTCAGAATAACCGCGTCCGCCCTTGTTTCTCTCACAGCGACGAGAAGATCCACCGGAGCCAAGACCTCCCCCACCACCTCCATGTCTTGCTCGTCCTCGATGATCTTCCTCACCATTTCACGCAACATTCGAGGACGATTTGCTAAGAGAATCTTGAGCTTCATCGCCACACTCACTCCGCCTGTGCGTGATACGGTAAAGACTATGCCCAGGCAAGACAATAGATCGGGGTTGTAGATTTGATGTATTCGGGCACAAAAAAAGGGTCTACGTCTCCGTAGACCCAACGCGCCCTCTTGGCAGAAAAGGATTAATCCTTCCTACTCCATCCCGTAACTCCTCATGGCGAACTCCTCAGCAAACCCCACTCTCTCACATACTGTGCGGCTTCGCGCCGGCCATCAAGCTGTAGCTTTTCCAGAATGTTATGGATATGGGTCTTGACCGTCGGGATTTCTATCTCTAAGCGGACAGCGATTTCTTTGTTACTTAATCCCTCCTCAACGAGGGCGATGATCTCGAGCTCGCGACGGGTGAGGTTCGGCAGACCCTGGACGCGACGCAGCTCCCTTTCACGACTAGCCTCGGCAATCCGGGAGACGAGCAAAGCCGTGACCTTGGGTGAACAGAGAACCTCTCCCGCTGCTACCGCCTGAATGCTATTCAGCAGCTCCTCCAGTGATGCTTCCTGGGGAAGATACCCTGCTGCCCCTGCTTCGAAGCACGCCAGAACATCGGATTCCAATTCGCTGAGCCCTGTCATCAGAATCTTGGCTCCAGGAAGGACCTCCCGGATCCATTGCGCGTCTCTCAGACCACCCCGGTCCGGGAGGCAGAGATCCAGGAGGATGACAGCCGGGCGAAGCCGCTCCAGATCACCGACGACTTCGCCGACCCCGGCAACGCTGCCAATCACGGATATGGACTCTTGGTGGTCCAAGACAAAGGCGAAACCCTCCCGAATCAGACGACTGCGGTGAATGATAAGGATACGAATAACGTCTTCCTGCGCCCTCATCTCATGGACCTTCAAACGGGCCCCAGCTCACGGCTCTTGGGCTCCATCTTCTGGCTAGGATCTTCCGATCCGAAAAATAAAAACGCCTCGCGGAGGAACCTAATTCCTCCTTGAGGCGCCTTGGCCTCCGGGGACGGGACCGGCCCTGGGTCCGTCCGCAGATCCTAGGATTGAAAGCCAGTATATGATCGGCACTGTAGCAAAGCCTCCGCCCCGTGTCAAGGGGTAATTTCAAATTCAAACTGTCCGCGCCACCGGTCCGACGACAAAAGAAGCTTGTAGAAGTCCCGGGGTCCCATCGCTCTACTCTCCTTTAAGCGGTTTGGCCGTTGCCTCGAAATCAAACGGGATTTTCTTAATTAGTCACGAGCCTCTGTTGTGTAGGAATCCGGAAAAGTCCCTGTCGGAAAAAGAAAACGCCCTCTCGGGCCATGCTCCGCCGAGAGGGCCATTTAAATGCCCGCCACGCAACCCAATGCGCTACGCCTGGGCCGCAGGCTATCTTCACGCAGCTCATTTCTTTCTTACCCGGGGGAAGGAGCGGCTCCCTCCTCCACAGGTTCCTGCACGAAGGCCTTTTGGCGGCGAAATCAAACATGATTTTGCCAAGAACCCGCGTTACCTGTCAAGCAAAAGATTGCTCTCCGCTCGGGGAATCCATCCGGGGTACCACGACCCCGCGCGCATTGACTGCTCGGTCACTCTTGGCCAGGACGGCTCCGTTCCAGATGGCTTTGGGCATCACTTCCTCCCGGCACGCCCCTTGCAGATCGGCGCTGGTAATTGACATTGAATAACCAAGCCGGGGGAGGAGCGTGTTCAGCAATCAAGTCGCGCCGGTTACGGTCACTCTGTTCGTCCTCTTCTTCGTTCTGGGATGCGGTGAAGGCCAGAACCCCGTTCAGCAATACGGGAAACAAGTCATCGATGCGAAGGGACGCGTTGAAAGGGTGCGGGCTCAGGCAGACATGAAGGCGCTCGAGACAGCGATCCAGCAGTATTACGTGGAAAATGGCCGCTTCCCGGCAAGCTTGACCGAACTGCCCCTCGTCCAGAACCAAAGAATCGACGTCAGCCTGTACGCTTATGACCCCGCCACCGGGAATATCCAGCTCCGATAAGAATCCCCGAAGCGCTAGCCAGTGCTCAGTCCTCAGCCCTCAGTCCTCAGTACTGAACCCCCGTAAAGCGAGAGCGGGGAAAAGCCGCGGCATCTCCTGAATGCGACTCCACCCCTCGCCAGGCATGACCGCCTCGACCTGGATATCGTCAAAATAGCTGTCGAGCACCGCGGCCCGCTCCATAGCGAGCGGTGGTGAACAGTAGTCCTCCTCCTCCCAGAGGGCGAGTCCTTCGGCACCCACCCGCGCGCCAGCGAGACCCGCGCTCAGCGCTTGCCCGAAGGGCCGCAGCCCGTCAAAGGCCCGCTCCGCCAGCAGCTTCTCCAGCTCCCTGAGCCGCTCTTGCCTCGGCCTCGCCTGAACCAAGTAATACGCCATCTTTTCACCAGCTCGTCCTTACCACTCTATACTGTAATTCAGGAGACGTGTGACCGAATCCATCATACAAGCGGTGTGGTGGACGGCGCATGGAGGAATGCTCCTCTCGTGAGCAGGACCGTGGGACGCACGCGCTAGATTGACTGCAAATACGAGTGCTCCCCTTCTAGCCAACGGGGGAGAACACTGTCAAGCGAAAAGTACCCTCTCCGGGAAACCGTCTTTCGCGCAGGAAAATCTCGAACGTGAGGGGTGTGTGAACTGGATGAGAAATGCTGGAAGGGCACTAGAACGAAAATAGAGACGGGCCGAGGCTCCCTTGCAGTCCCTCTATCTCTTGCTTGGTGCGGTTCAGCCCTTCGAGAACCTCTTCGAGGGGCCGTCTCCAGTCCGCAGTCGAATGCGACCCGGGGTCAGTGATCAGCCTGTCGAGTTCCCCATCCCTGCCGAACAGAGACTGAAGTTGGAGTAGGAGATCCTGCGGCACAAGATCCGGCGCGCTGGCGGCGCGGAAGAGTTTCGCATGCGCTTCGGCAACGACGGCCTGATCGTGCTCTCGGAGCTCGGCGCGCTTGTTCACCTCGAGCAAGAGCTCGGAGAGGTTCTCGATCTCCTGCCAAAGCCTGAGACCCACAAGGGGATCGGAATATCGATTCGCCTCACGCCACTCGGTGAGTTGGCGCTGGACGGCCTCTATGCGCATGCGGTCCGAGGCACGTAAGTCAGCGTACACGTCGTTGCCGACGAGTCGTGCAATGGCGAAGGCAGCCCTGCGAAGTCGCTCACGAACACTCTCCCCGGGCGAGGGACCGTCGCCCACTATGGTGTGCCGAAGCATCGCATACGCGCGCCGGACTTGGAGCGATCGGCTGAGCTCTGTTTGGTAGAGATGGCGGAGGGTATTTTCCAAACCTTCGTATGCGCACATGGCGTCTTCGATCGCAATCGCTGACGTGATCAACCGTCTGCACGCGCGCCCGCATTCGGAAACAATGGCCCACGCCGCGCGACCCGAAGGAATCTTTCCCAGTCCTTCGCGCTCGCGGTACAGTTCCCACCGGGCCATAAAGGCGAGGTCGGTGATACGCTGGACGCCTGCCTCCGCGTGAGTCACGCGGTCACCCCCGTCACCGGAGCCCGCATCGGAAGTGCGCGATCCTGCACCCGGAGTCTCATCTTCCCGACTGTCCCCGTAATGCGTCAGCATGTGGGTGAATACATCGATCGCCCCCGAGAGGGACTCGATAACGGCGGGGAGGAGTTCGCGTTCAAGGGAATTATGCTCCCGCCACTCGTAGTGGCGGATGTCGAGTGCCCGGGTCTGCTCCACCACCTTCAAGAGATATTGTTGGAGATCCTGCGCGTTCATCGACTCGTCCACGGATACCGCGAGATATGGCCCTGGGAAAACCGAGTAGTCATGGCGTCACCATGGTCCCGCCAAAGGCCGACAGGCTCCTGTCGCCCGCTGTGGTGGGATGCAACCTCATTTCAGAGTGTTACGCGCCGGTTTTTGGACCTTGGGTGCAAAGGAGATGCCAAGACGCATAAAGTGTAGGGACACTGACGGGCTGTTCAGGTCAGAGAGGTCCCTTTCGGTGGGGTGTCGGGATCGTTTAGCGGAATGGGAAAAACTCGCCCGGTTTCACCTTGCCCACGATGTTCTTCAGCGGGACAGCGCCAAAATCGCGGCTGTCCTCCCGCACCCATCGCGTGTCCCCGAGGACGAAGTAGGAGTCTTCCTCAACGGTGGTCGGCCCGAAATCGGGGTAGGTGGCACCCACGGCGTACGATTCGTCCAGCCGGCGGCCGTTAATGTAGACCTCGCCTGACGTGATCTGCAGCGTCTCACCCGGCAGCCCGATGATGCGCTTGACCTGCTCCTCCGTGTCATATTGCCCGACGCGGAAGACGACGATGTCGCCCCGCTGAGGACGGGCAAAGTGATAGATGTATTTGTTGACCAAGTAATAGCCCCCCTCGCCCAACGCCGGGTGCATGCTCGTGTCATTCACCACCCCGACCGTAACGACAAATGTTCTAAATAGAAAGGCCAGCAGGATTGACCAGAGGAGGATAAAGGCCAGCCTGTGCTCTCGTCGCCTCTCGTATTTACCCCTGATGTATCGCCAGTTAAAAAAGGCTCTATCTTTTCCTGACGAAACGTGTCCTGAAGATGTCCGTGCCATCATCCACCCGTCCCTGCCGTACAGGATTCTCTGCGACCCGCGTCTTCCCTTCTCTCCTTGCCAGGAAGGTCGGCTTTGCAAATGTTGGGCCAGATCTGGTCGTCTGTACCACGGGAAGAAGGCAATGCCTTGCTCGCGCCCCCAGCCCGCCCAGTCGTGAGGTCGGGCCGCGGCTCCCCCCGTACCGCCTACCGAAACGGAAAGAACTGGTCGGGTTTAATTTTCCCCATGATATTCGTGAAGAGAACATCCCCGAACTCGCGGCTGTCTTCGCTCATCAGGCGGTTGTCGCCGAGGACGAAGTAGGCATCCTTCCCGATGGTATGCGGAGCGCTATCGGGATGACTTCGCCCGGCGGCGTACGGTTCGTCCAGCCGGCGGCCGTTAATGTAGATCTCGCCGCCCTGTATGGAGAATGTCTCGCCCGGAAGGCCGATCACGCGCTTCACGTATTCCTCGGAGGTGTATCGATCCTTTTGGAACACCACAATGTCGCCCCGCTCAGGGTGGGCAAAGCGGTAGATGTACTTGTTCACCATATAATATGCCCCCTCTGGCAATGTCGGGTGCATGCTAATGTCAGTCACAACCCCGACGCTCACGACATACACCTTAAAGAAGTAATACATCACGATGGACCAGAAGAGGATAAAGGCCAATCTGTTGGCTCTCCGCTTCTCCGTCCACACGAAGCGCGAATCAAAGAACGTCCGATTGTTTTTCGGCACATCTGATTTCGCCAAGCTGCACCAGCCCCCGCCCTGACGTCCTGGCTGCGACGATGCTCGCCGCATGAGGGAGGAAACGACGGGTCTCTCGATGCAAATCCAGGGCCAGGTTTCTATATGGGGTGGGTAGGACGACCACCAGCACAGTGGGCACCGTTCAACCTTCTCCGGGAAGGGGGAGGAGCGGTGCACAATGGCGTGGTGGATCACAAGGGCTTGTGTCCGGCCAGATACGCGGCAAGGCCCGCAAGGGCAATGGTAACCCACCAGAGGGAACGCGCCAGGGCGGGCCGGCGAAAGATCACGCCGACGAGACCGCCGAAGATCATCCAGATAATGACCTTTCCCGTCACCCACCCCGGCCACGGCCAATAGATGCCGATACGAGCGAGCATGCCGAACCCGCCGAGCAGAACTAGCAATAATCCGACTCCGTGAGTGATGGCGACCGGCCGTCTCCATGAGTGCTCCTGCGTGCCTCCGGTAATACAGCGAAGGAGGAGACCCCCCACCGCCATCAGAATCATAAAAACACCGATGAGGTGTATGTTCTTATAGACCAGATACGAGACCATCACACTGCCCTCGGGCTCAACGCTCGCCGACTCTCGCTACGGGCTGAGTGGGCGGAGGTGCGGCTGTAAAAACGCATGCAGGCCGTCCATGTAGGCGTGTCGGCTCACGAGAAAGCCATCGTTATGGCCGCCGCGGAGCTCCAGGAGCCGCTTCGGCTCGTTGGCGACCGCGAACAATCGCTGGCCATGAGCGAAGGGGATAATCTCGTCGTCCCGGCTGTGCACAATGAGGAGGGGGCATAACACCGAAACAAGAGCGGCCTGGGTGCTGTAGCGGAATCGGGCCAACCACCGCGCGGGCAGGAAGGGATACAACGCCGCCGCGAGGTCGGGAATGGAGGTAAAGGCTGACTCGATGATCAGCGCCGCCGGGTTGACCCTGGTTGCCAAGTCCGCCGCGATGGCGGCCCCGAGCGAACGACCAAACAGCACGACCTCGCGGGGTGGAATGTGCCGCCCTTCGGTCACAAAACGCCAGGCCGCCTCGGCGTCTCGATAGGTTCCCTCCTCCGAGGGCTCCCCCTCGCTCCGTCCGTAGCCGCGGTAATCAAAGATCAGTGTGGTGAGACCCAACTCGTTGAAGATCTTCAGGGAGTCGAGGCGGTGGGAGATGTTCCCAGCATTGCCGTGGAAGAATAGCAATACGCCCCTCGCCTGGCGCGCAGGAACGAACCAACCGTCTAAGGTCACGCCGTCCCCGGTGGCGATCGTCACCGACTCGTAGGCAAGCCCCGCGTCGTCCGGCGTCACGACCACGTCACGGGAGGGCACATTCGGCAGGTACAGGAGGTGGGACTGAAAGAAAAACAGGATGAATACGAGCGCCACGTAGCCTCCGACCAGCAGCACAATAACCCAGATGGTACTGAACGGCATCCTTGAACGCATCAGGGGGCCGGGTTACACCGTCTCTTGCTGTCCCTTCGAGAAGGTTCGGCCTCACTTAGCTTTAAGGCGGCGGGCCAGGGCTTCGTGCTCCTCTCGGATGCCGGCGGGCAGGCGGTCCTCGAATTTCGTAAAGAACTCGGCCTGGTTGCGGAGGTTCGTCCGCCACCCTTCACGGTCGACCCTGAGCAGCTCCCCCAGGACATCCTTAGAGACGTCGAGCCCCTTTCCGCCGATGGCGGACGGCGTGGGGACGTATCCGATTGGTGTCTCATCCGCTTCGCCGTCGCCTCGACAGCGTTCGATCACCCATTTCAGGACCCGTAGGTTCTCGCCAAAGCCGGGCCAGAGGAACCTGCCCTTTTCATCCCTCCGGAACCAGTTGACCCGGAAGATTTTGGGCAGATGCGACGCCCGCTTTTCCATCGAGAGCCAATGGGCCCAGTAATCAGCCATGTTGTACCCGCAGAAGGCGAGCATGGCCATGGGATCCCGGCGGACAACGCCCACGGCGCCGGTGATCGCGGCGGTGGTCTCGGACGCTAACGTAGCCCCCAGGAAGGTGCCGTGCTGCCAGCTAGAGGCCTGGTAGACGAGCGGCAACAGCTTTTGTCGCCGCGAGCCGAAGAGGATGGCACTGATCGGGACCCCCTTGGGGTTCTCCCACTCGGGCGAGAGGGAGGGGCACTGACGCCCTGGCGTCGTGAATCGGCTGTTCGGGTGGGCAGCCGGCTCATCGTGCGACGACGTCCATGGACGGCCGCGCCAGTCGAGCGCGGTGCGTGGCGGCGGATCGTCATGGCCCTCCCACCACACGGTGCCGTCGGGCCTGAGCGCAACATTGGTGTAGAGGGTATTCCTCTGGATGGCCGCCATGGCGTTCGGGTTGGTCTTGGAGCTCGTGCCCGGGACCACGCCGAAGAATCCCGCCTCGGGGTTGACGGCCCACAGCCGACCGTCGGGACCGACGCGCAGCCAGGCGATATCGTCCCCCAGGGTGTAGACGCGCCACCCCTTCATGGAGGCCGGCGGGACCAGCATGGAGAGGTTGGTCTTGCCGCAGGCGCTGGGGAACGCGCCGCAGATGTATGTCACCTCGCCGTCCGGGCTCTCGACTCCGATGATCAGCATGTGCTCGGCGAGCCAGCCCTCGCGGTGGCCCATATGGCTCGCGATGCGAAGGGACATGCACTTCTTGGAGAGGAGCGCGTTACCGCCGTAGCCCGACCCCACGCTCCAGATGGTGTTGTCCTCGGGGAAGTGGCAGATGTAGCGGCGATCGGCGCTCAGATCGGCCGTGGAGTGGAGACCACGGGTGAAGTCGTCCGAGGGGCCGAGTTGCTCCCACGCCACCGCCCCCATCCGGGTCATCATCCGCATGTTGAGGACCACGTAGACGCTGTCCGTGACCTGGATGCCGACCTTGCTGAAATGGGAGCCGGGGGGTCCCATCACAAAGGGGATGACGTACATCGTCCGGCCTTCCATGGAGCTGCTCAAGAGCTTGGACAGGCGGTCGTAGGCCCCGGCCGGGGCTATCCAGTTGTTGGTGGGGCCGGCATCGTCCTTTTCCCGGCAGCAGATAAAGGTGAGGTGCTCGGTGCGGGCGACGTCGTTGGGGTCGCTCCGGTGAAGGTAGCAGCCGGGCAGCCTCCGCTGGTCCAAGGGGATCAGATCTCCCGCACGAACTGCCACCTTCAGCAATCGTTCCCGTTCAGCCTCAGAACCGTCGCACCAGACGACATCCGCCGGGCCGCACATCCGCGCGACCTCCTTGACCCAGCGGCGTACCGATGCATTGGTCGTCATGGTTCACTCCGCGGAGAGCGTCGATTCGAACGAGCCTCTGGCCGTGGGCGCAGCATGCCACGACGAAGGCCCGGATGCAAGGTCTTTTGCCAGCGGGACGCGGACCGCTGAACCCCCGCTGACGGCAGGGAAAATGGAGATTTCGTCAAATGGAGCGCAGCAAGAATGCTCCCTTCATGGGTGCCGATGAGGAGCAGGACATCGCCGCATCTCAGCGAAACGTGGCGCGTTTGCACCCGAGATTTGTCCTCTCAGCAAATATGATGGGAGTGAGAAAACTGCCTCAGACTTCGAGGCAAAACATGGTATGGCTGCCACGGACACCTGGCAGCGCTCGGATCTTGTCGTAGACAGTCCCCAGAATATCCTCCGCGCTCCCGCCTCGGACCGTGGCCACCACGTCATACAGGCCGCTCACGAGGCACACTCCTTCTATTCCCTTGATCTTCTTCAGTTCCTGAGCGACCTTCCGGTCCTTGCCCGGATCGGCGGTGACGAGAACCATTGCTGTCGCCATAACTCCTCCCTCCGTCGCGCCCTACCGTCGGCGCATCACCTGCTCGTCGACGCGCGGATTAGTTCCTGGCCTGGGAGGCAGGTGCAGGGGCATCACCGACGAAGTGGACCGATTCGTCTCCCCTGACAACGTCCGGTGTGATGGCCCAGGTCCCCCGACAGGTAGTGCTGGCCACCCTGTTGGCTGTGTTCGGCCCGGCAAAGAGGAGGGCAAAGCCGCTGCTGATTCCCCCCAGGATGCAGAAGCTCGCCTTGAAGGGGAAGTAGACCGCCGACCCCACCACGCTACCGACCCCGTAGCCGATCTTCGCCCCCGTGCTCTCCTGCGGGTTCGACTCCGCCCAGGCGACACCCTGAAAGACCAGCATCACTCCTAGCAGCATTACACCGATTCGCTTCATCTTTCCTCCTTTTCGTTCCGCGTTCCCAGCACGACTGAAGCTCCGAATCTGGACCCCGGCCCCTCAATCATCCAGTAATAGTAGTATCGGGCAGGGCCGGTTTCAAGAGATTTCCGCACCGATCGGGGTTCAGGTTGCCCGCGGGGCCTTGTCCTCGCCAATTCCCAGACCGATGCTGAGTAAAGTCTCCATACCTTCTCCTTACTGTTTCCCCTCAATCCTCGGCCGCCTCGATCACGAAGTCGAGCCCTGCCTTTGTTGAGGCGTCGAGCGCCTCGCGGAGCTCCGACTCGCCGGCGAAGCGCGTCCGCTCCGTGCGCAGCGCCGCAGCCGACAGCACGAGCGGAGTCGTCCGAAACGGGTAGGGGTCCAGGATCCATCCTTCCTTCCGGCGCTCGACGGCCACTCGGACCCGTCGCCCATGGTAGTCGGCGGGCAGCTCGAGGTAGTCCAACCACGCGGCGCCGTGGCAGAGAAAAAGAGAGAGGGTGTCCCACCCAAAGACGAGGTCCCGGTTCGTGCTGAGGCGTGGCTCCTCGCAGAAGCTCCGGAGCGCCGGATCGGCGCGCATCGCATCCACCAACCGGCGCTGTACGCTGCGCTGCTCCTCCAGGAAGTCCTGCGCCCCCGGCTGGCCCGACCGGAAGCGGCTATAGAGCAACGAGCCGTGAAGGCTCACCAGGAGGCCGGCATACCGGTCGTGGGCGATCGCCCGGCCGATACCCCGGCGGTAGATCTCCTGGTGCTGGTCGATGGGAATGTCGGTATAGGTGCAGGGCCGGCGCGTCTCCGGGTTGAGCCTCGGCGCCTCCTCCCACTCGGCCCAGCCGTTATCGTGCTCGGCGGCAGCCCAGGCGACCCGCTCCAGGGGCTCTACAGGCTCGAAATGCTCATTGCCCCATGACCGGGCCATTTCCCCGCAGAGGCGGGCGTGCTCTGTCTGACGGATGAGCATCAGCCCACGGTCGTCGGCCCGGATGATCACCGTCTACCACCCTCGAGGCCGCCTCCGCCAGGCGGTACACTCTTCTTGTGCTCCTCTTCCTGTGGCGGGGCTATCGGAATAATAGCCCATCCGACGAGGTATGCGAGAAGGATCGGGAGCACCGCCGTCGCCAGCCCGATGAAGACCACGGCCAACCGGATGAGCGTCGGATCGACGGACAGCAGCTCACCGAGGCCGCCGCAGATGCCGGCGATCATCTTGTCGGTCCGGGACCGGACCAGCCGCTTCATGGCCACCGCCTCCCGGCGCTCGGCCTCCGCCGACGCCACCGGAATGATGATCCATCCCACTCCGTAAGCGAGAACAGCGGGGAGAATCCCCACCGTAGATCGGTACAGCAAGACGAGGACGGCCGCAACGAAGACGAGACCTAGCCTGATCGCAGTCGCATCCACCCCGAACAGCTCACCGAGGCCGCCGCAGATGCCGGCGATCATCTTGTCCGTCTGAGACCGGTGGAGTTTCTTCATGCCCACACGAAATCCTACGGGGAAATTGGACGCAGGTCAAGGATACAGGGAGGGCGAGAAACCGGTGTTGAGGTGGTTGGAACTAGCCGAAGAAGCTTCGGAGGATGGCGCCGATGGTGAAGAGCTCTTTTCCCGCCTCGTCCGCAAGGACGCGCAGACCGTGCAGTGCGCCCCCCTTATGGAACCTATCCCGAGTCCACACGACCTCCGCCTCCACCGGCGGAAGGACAAGCCACGCGGGTCCGGCCACGCTGACGCGCGTCCTGGGCGGAACCGCCTGAGGAAGGACCACCAACAGGCCCCCATCGCTCAGATTCTCGACCCTGCCCTGAAGGCGCGTGCCCGGGGGGACGTGACAGGTAACCTCAAGATCGATCGGAATGCGCAGCGAGGACCGCGGGGTGGGGCCTCCCTGGAAGGCCAGCAGCTCTCCCCAGGCAAAGGCATCGGCCGGGCTCATCGTGGTGAACCGGAAACCCATTCGGCCAGGGGACATCTCGGACGTCCAAACCACCACCGCCTCGGCATAGGCGATCCGAGTCCCGGTGAGCATACGGAGGTGTGTGGTGGCACCCTGGGCCATAACCTGCGGGGCCTCCAGAAGCAGCCCGCTCCTGCTGACGTTTCTGGTGAAGCCCAGCGTGCGGTGAGAGGGGAACGCCCAGCCCTCGCAGCGGACCGGCATCCGCAGTGGAAGCCGGGGGTCCTGGCGCTTTTCGACCTGGCCCATAGTCCTTTTATTATATACCAGATTTGACACGCTTTTCTTCTCTTTTCTGTTCCCCCGGCCGCGACCCCGGCTCCGTCTCGACCCCCCTCGTCTCACCGCCGCGACACGTTGTGTAGGCGGGCCGACTCTCCGGGCAGGGAGTCCCCATCAGATCCCCCAGGCCCCACTGAGATGGATATTGGCTCCGTTGACGTACCGCGCCTTATCCGAGAGGAGAAAGCCCGCGACCGCCACGGCATCATCCACCGTCCCGACGTATCCGGCGGGGATCTTCTTCTCCATCGCCTTGAGCTCCTCTGCCGGTGCGCTCCCCGAGGCGACGAAGCCCGGCGAGATGGCATTCACGGTGATGCCATGGGGAGCCAGGATCCGGGCCAGCGTCCGGGTGAGGATCAGCACCCCCGCCTTCGCGATGTAGTGGGCGGTGATCTGCGGTTGCGCGATGAGCTGATCGGCGTTCGCCATGCTGAAGGTGATGATGCGCCCCCACCGTCGCTCGATCATGCCCGGGGCCACAAGGCGGCTGAGATAAAAGACCGGATGCAGATTGTTGTTGAACATCGCGTGCCAGCCTTCGAGGGTCTCCTCCAGCAGGGGGACCCGGTGATAGGGTCCTGCGCAGTTGATGAGGGCATCAATCCGTCCCCAGGATTTCTCCACCTGACGGATCAGGTCCGAGGCGGCCTCGGGTAGCGAGACGTCGGCCTTGACCGCCAACCCCTGGGCCCCCTCCTTCTGGATCGCCTCGACGGTCTCTTGAGCGTCGGACTGACTGGACCGATAGCAGATGGCGACGGACCAACCGGATACTGCCAGGTGAAGGGCGACCGCCCGCCCGATCCCACGAGCCCCTCCCGTGATCAAGGCCACCCGTCTCTCCATCCCCCATCTCCCATGCTGCTCCCAAAGCGCCTCTCGCGGTGCCCGGGGTGCGTCTCTGCGGCCAGACTATACGGGACTGATCACGCGGGTGTCAAACGATCCCCGCGACGAGCACTCCTCCCGTCATTCGGAAGGACGAGACCGGGGACTTGGAAGAGGTCCTGGACCGTCATGCAATCGAGCTGGGGCCAGGCGCCTAACGGATCAAGGAGGATAGCCTCGAGCCCGGCGCGGCGTGCCCCCACCACATCGAGGCTGTAAAAATCCCCCACGTAGATCGCTTCGTGGGGTGCGACACCGGTTCGCTCGAGCGCCAAGTAAAAGATGCGCGGATCAGGCTTTTCGACGCCGACGACCCGCGAGTCGATGATCACGTCGAGTGGCCCTGCCAGGCCCGCGTCCCTGACCAGGGTCTCGAGCCGGCCATCGGAGTTCGAGATGACCCCGACGACGTAGCCCTTCCCCTTCAGCCCGGCCAGGACCTCGCGGGCCCCTGGCATCGCCCCTCCCCGCCAGAGGCTTTCGCGTCGGTTGATCTCGCTGAGCTGCCCCAGGACGCGCTCCGCTCTCTCGCCCCAGGCGATCCCCATTTCCTCGCAGGCGTAACGCATGTAGCGGGAAAAGACCTCGCGAGATTCTCGGACCTCGATCTGCGCCAGAAACGGGTCGAGCCTGACCCTGGCCCGACACTCAGCCCTCCAGACCTCGTCCCGGGTGACCGGGAACCCTTCTCCTGCGAGCACATCGACGATGGCGGCGTAGTCGAGGCTGAGGAGCGTATTTCCAGCATCGAAAAAGACCCCTGTGAGCGTCATCACCGGTTCCTCAATGTCATTTCATAGGGGACTCGGGCAAGGGTAGCCACGCGATCAAGACCTGTCAAGGCCTTGACACGGCTTTCAGGTGCCGTCTATATTCCGCCCATCCCTCGGGAGGCGTCCTGATGACCTTTCCACGGATGGCTCTGATCCAGGTGAAGCGCCGGGGCCCCACCCTTGCCAACGCGGCGGCCGCAACGGAACGAGCCCTCAAAGACCTTGCCCTCTCGGAGCGGATCCGTCCAGGACGGCGGGTGGCGATCACCGCCGGCAGCCGCGGGATCGCCGAAATCGCCACCATCACGAAAACCATTGTCGCCGCCTTGCGCCAGCTCAAGGCGGAACCGGTCATCATCCCGGCCATGGGGAGCCACGGAGGCGGCACGGCCGAGGGACAACGGCAGCTCCTGTGCATGTACGGGATCTCTGAAGAGACGATGGGGGCGTCGATCCTCTCCTCCATGGACGTCACACCCCTCGGTCTCACACCCGAGGGGATTCCCGTCGTCCTCGACAAAAAGGCAACCGAGGCGGATGCAATCCTCCTGGTCAACCGCATAAAGCCCCACACCGGCTTTGCCGGCAGGATCGGCAGTGGCCTCCTCAAGATGACAGCCTTCGGGCTGAGCAACCACCAAGGGGCGGCAACCTGCCATGAGGCCGTCATGCAGCACGGCTACGAGCGGGTCATCCGGGCCGTCAGCGCTGTGGTCCTCGCTCGGGCCCGGATCCTGGGCGGGCTGGCCATCCTGGAAAACAGCGACGGGGGGTTAGCCCAGGTGGTTGCCCTTGCTGCCGAGGGACTGGTCCCCGGAGAGGCGAGGCTCTTTCTGCGGGCGCGCCGGTGGGCGCCGCGGCTCCCCTTCGATGACATCGACCTGTTGATCGTCGATGAGATGGGAAAGGATATCGCGGGGACCGGGATGGACACCAATGTGATCGGCCGGCGGTTCAGCCTGATCGAAAAGCCTCCTGCGAGTCCCCGGATCGCCCGGATCTTTGTCCGGGGTCTCACGAAGGCGACCCAGGGGAACGCCAACGGCATTGGGTTGGCCGACGTCACCACGGAGCGTCTCCTGAGGGAGATGGACCGGGGGGTCACTTATATCAATTCGCTCGCGGCCCGGACCCCCGAACATTCCCGCCTGCCTATGGCCTTCTCCACCGACCGGCAGGCCCTCGAGACCGTCCTCAAGACCATCCGGGTGAGCGACCCCTTGAGCGCTCGGCTTGTGCGGATCAAGAACACCCTCGAGCTCAAGACCATTCTGATCTCCGAATCCCTCCTGCCCGAGGTCCGGGAGCGCCGGGATCTCTCCCCACTCTCGGAGCCGCACGAGGTGACCTTTGACCCCGACGGGAACCTCCCACCGTGGCCAACGGCAGACAACTCACAATGACGGCCGAGATGCGTATTGCCCACTTGACATCTCAGGCTCTCCCCGGATAGCCTGTATCGATGAGGGGGCATCGGGGCACCGGTCCCCGTGTGGCCCTCGAAGGCGAAGGACGCTAACCTCTGTGGTCCTGCAACTACCGAATAAGAAAGATATGCATGGCACCTTCTTTGCATGAGTCGTACGGACAACGGGCCCGTGGGTAGAACTCTTCCCACGAAAGGGGCGTCAGGAGGAGGGAGGATGGCGAAAGTGGTCAAGACGCGTGCCTGGGCGGTATTGGGTGCAGTCGCGTTGGTGCTCGCGGTGGGCGGGCCGGCGAGCCCGAAGGTCGAAGGCGACACCATCATCCTCGGCGCTGCGGTGTCACTGACCGGCAAGTATTCCACGAACGGCAAGAACACGCAGGACGGCTACGAGCTCGGCGTCAAGCGCATCAACGAGATGGGCGGCGTCAGGGTCGGTGGGAAATACTACAAGATCAAGGTGATCTACTACGACGACGAGTCGACCCCGGCGCGCGGTGCGCAGCTCGCCGAGCGCCTGATCAATCAGGACGGCGTCAAGTTCATGCTGGGCCCGTACAGCTCGGGCCTCACCAAGGCGATCGCGCCGGTGACGGAGAAGTACCGGATCCCGATGGTCGAGGGGAACGGGGCTGATCGTGCCCTCTTCACGCAAGGGTATAAGTACATGTTCGCCGTCCTCTCCACCTCCGACCAGTACCTGCGGGAGGCCATGAACCTGGCCGCCGAGCAGGCGCAGAAGCAAGGGAAGGATCCAAAGACACTCAAGGTCGCCATGGCCTTTGAGAACGACCCCTTCTCGATGGATGTCCGGGACGGCGTGCTCGAGGACGTCAAGCGCTTGGGCATGAAGATCGTCATCGACGACAAGCTCCCACCCGAGATCAACGACATGGCGGCGACGCTCACCAAGGTGAAGGCGGTCAAACCCGACATCCTCGTGGTCTCTGGCCACGCCAGAGGCGCCACTATGGCGGTCCGCCAGGTCTCCGACATGAAGGTGGACGTGCCGATGCTGGCCGTCACCCACTGCGACTCGGCCAAGGTCGCCGAGACCCTCGGCAAGGCAGCCGAGTACGCCCTCTGCGCTTCGCAGTGGGACCGCAGCTTGAGCTACAAGGACAGGTGGTTCGGCATGGCGGAGGAGTACGCGAAGGTGTTCGAGAAGGAGTTCAGGTACGACCCCCCCTATCAGGCCGCCGAGTCGACAGCCGCTTTGCTCGTCTTCGTCGACGCCTTCGAGCGGGCCGGGTCGTTCGACATCGAGAAGGTCCGCGAGGCGATCGCCGCGACCGATCTCATGACCTTCTACGGGCCCGTCAAGTTCGACGCGACCGGCAAGAACATCGCCAAGCCGATGGTCCTCTATCAGGTTCAGGACGGCAAGTACAAGGTCGTGGCACCCACCAAGTGGGCCGCAGCCAAGCTGATTCACCCAATTCCGCCGTGGAGCAAGCGGTAACCGTGTGGCGCATGCACCCGCCCCGGTGAAGCCGCGGGGCGGGTGCTTTTCTTTCTGCTGATGGTGGACAACCTTTTCCTGCTCTTCAATGCGCCGATTCTGTCGGCACAACTGCTCGTTGATGGCATCCTCATTGGCGCCATCTTCGCCCTGGCGGCCTACGGGATGGCCCTCGTCTGGGGCGTTATGGACATCATCAACATCGCCCAGGGCGAGTTTGTCATGCTGGGGGGCTATGTCACCTTCTTCCTCGCCGCGGCCGGGGTGCACCCCTTGTACACCGTGCCGGCAGCGGCGGCCGCCCTCTACATCCTCGGATGGGCGCTGTACCGGACCGTCGTGTTCCGCGTGGTCGACAAGGATATGTTCATCTCGATCCTGGCCACTTTCGGCATCAGCATCGTGCTGCAGCAGCTCGCCAACGAGCTCTTCGAAGCCGATGTCCGGACGGCAGAATCCGGGCTCGGCAGCCTCTTCTTCGCTGACGGCCTGATCGTCGTGAGCCAGATCAAGGTGGTCGCCTTCATCTGCGCCCTGGTCCTCGGCGCGACCCTGTTCCTGTTTCTGAAGCACTCGCGCCTCGGTCGGGCGATCCGGGCCACGGCGCAGAACGCGCGCGCCGCCCGGATCATGGGCGTCAACACGGACCGGGTCTTTGCCACGACCTTTGCGCTGAATGCGGCCATCTGCGGCGCGGCCGGTAGCCTCGTGGTAATGACCTGGCTGGTCCATCCATATCTGGGATTGGCCTATACCCTCCGCGCATTCATGATCGTGACCGTGGCCGGCCTGGGCAACATGGCGAGTGTGGTCTTTGCCAGCCTCGGCCTCGGCGCGGCCGAGAACTTTGCCGGCTTTCTCCTGGGGACCGAATACCAGGCCGCCTTTGTCTTCTCGCTATTGGTCGCGATCCTCGTGTGGCGGAACGCTCTTCTGAGCCGCCAACGGAAGTACCTGAAGTGACGGATACCACTCGGAACGTCCTCCTGTATGCGCTCATAGGTCTGACCGGCCTGCTCGCCCCATACCTCGCCCCTGCGTTCCGCATCCAAATGGCGCTCTTGTGGATGATGATCCTCTTTGCCCTCACCTGGGACCTCGGCGGCGGACAGATGGGATACAACTCGTTCGGGAACGTCCTCTTCTTCGGGATCGGCTGTTACGCGCCCGCCGTCGTGCAGCGAGAGCTTTTCTTCGCCGTCGAAGGACAGCCACAGGCCACCGGCGACCTCGCGACGATAAGCCCGTCGTTCAACTACTTCAACGGATTCGCGTTGGGTTTGACCCTCGCGGTGATCATCGCTGTGGCCGTGGCAGCAGGGTTGGGCTCGGGCATCCTGGGCCTGCGTGGACAGTATTTTGCCATCTGCACCCTGGGGGTGGGCGTCGCCGCCGGTGAGATCGCCAGCGGCTGGGACTACATCGGCGCCGGGTCGGGCATGGTCGCCCCAATCTTTCCGGGCCACCCGAGCCAGGCGGCTCTCTTCTTCTACTACCTCTTCTTTGTCTTGGCCGTGATCTGTTTCTTCACGCTCAAGGGGCTCTATGCGAGCCGCTTCGGGCTCGCCATCAACGCCATCCGCGACGACGAGGACAAGGCCGAGGCCATGGGGATCCACACGACCCGGTACAAGGCCATCGCCTGGTGCGTCTCGGCCTTCTTCCTCGCCCTGGCGGGCGGCGCATTCGGCCACCTGAACAATTTCATCGATCGTGAGGTGGCCTTTCCCGGCATCACCTTCGGCGTGTGGATGGTGCTGATGGCGATCCTGGGCGGCAAGGGGACCCTCTGGGGGCCGGTGATCGGCGCGACGATCTTCCATGTCACCCAGGAGCTCTTCTGGACTTACCTCTTGGGCTGGCAGCGGGTGGCCCTCGGGGTGCTC